>Ga0315283_10002473_pt1 | contig 15457 bp, 10 predicted proteins | sample YL17G09_0_MG_FD_204541 | JGI IMG/M metagenome (GOLD analysis project Ga0315283, IMG submission 204541) | Sediment microbial communities from Yellowstone Lake, YNP, Wyoming, USA - YL17G09_0 | ecosystem: Environmental > Aquatic > Freshwater > Lake > Sediment | place: USA: Wyoming | collected... | reverse complement strand
TATATTTGGATCAGCATACGCTGAATGTAAAGGAGGGAGAGATACAAAGATACCATTCAAAAGGTCAAAATACCTGTTTTCAGGGTCATTCCTTTTTCCGGGTTCAAAGCCAAGGAAACTGCTGAGTCCTGTGAGGAAGGCAATATGGAAATTTGCATAACCTGATTTGCAATTTTCCAGATATTTTATTGATTCTGAAATGAAATCAAACATTTCATAATTTTGAGTCTCTTCCTTCAGGACAGAAGTAAGGATCTCTGAAAGGAAAACGGCAATACAACTTTTCTTTATATCAGCATAAATTTCAGCAGGAGAATGGTTTACAGAAAATTCCTTAAGTGTCTGTATCCCACGCGATTCCTTGTAATAGAATATAATATCGAGGATGAACATGGGCTGAAACAGGACATTATGTTTTCCTGATTTCCTGCTTCTCATACCCTTAATGATAATTGACTGCCTTCCGAAATCACGGGTATAAACCTGGCATATTATACCTGAATCAGTATGTTTAATCTGGTGCAGAATTATAGCTTGAGTCTTATGAAGCATTCAACCTGATGATTTCCCCAAATATAAAATTATTATATTTACTGATCAATCAACTCCACCATGATGCAGGAAAATAATGAGGAGCTTGTTAAACGTATCGCCAGAATTGCCAAGCAAAATCAGGAGCTTGAAGAGCGTATAAAAAACCTGCTAAAGCAGAATGAAAAGCTTACTGCTGAAAATGAAAAGCTTAAAGTCCATAACAAGGAGCTTCCGCAGGAACTATCAAAAGCTGAACAGGAGAATAGGGGAAAATCACTAAAATTTAACATGGCGACACTTCTTTTCGCCGAAATCCGGGGTTTTTCAAAAATGATGGAAAGTATGGATTCAGTCTCTGTTATGGATGAACTGGATGAGATATTTTTTGAATTTGAGTCGATGGTCTGGAAATATAAAATAGAAAAGATCAAGACTATTGGAGATACATTCATGTGTGCCGGTGGGATCCCGGTGAAAAATATAACAAATCCTGTTGATGTTGTGATGGTTGCAATGGAGATGCGGAATTTCCTTGAAAAATATGAGCTTGGAAAGAGGGGTGGAGACATAAGAATATGGGATCTGAAAACAGGGATTCATACCGGTCCGGTTACTGGTTCAATATCAGGAAAAAAAAGGATTACTTATGACCTGAAGGGAGACACTGTGCACAATGCCAGCCGTCTGGAAGCGATTTCTGAAAATGGTTCAATTCTCATCTCCATAATGACATATGAACTTGTAAAGGAGTTCTTTGATTGTGAGTATTACGGTAAGCTGCCTGTCAAGTATAAAGGAGCGCTTCAGATCTTCAGGGTTAAAGGATTGAAACCTGAATTCTCGGTTGACGGACTGGGACTTATTCCGAATGAATCCTTCAGGGTAAAGTTTGGACTGATACAATTTACGGATATGCAGGAGGAAATACTCGACAAGCTTGAAATGGAACTTCCGGCCTATGTCTTTTATCATAACGTGAAACATACTGTTGACGTTGTGACGGAGGTTGAACTCATAGGATGGGCTGAAGGTTGCAGCGACGAAGAAATACTTCTCCTTAAGACCGCGGGACTTTTTCATGATACAGGCATTACAGTTGCTTTTGATAACCATGAGTTTCACGGAGCCGAATATGCCAGAAAAATACTTCCAGGGTACAATTATTCTGCAGAGCAGATCGACAGAATCTGTGCCCTGATTATGGCTACCAAGCTGCCGCCCAACCCATCAAACCTTCTTGAGGAAATAATCTGCGATTCTGATCTGGATTATCTGGGAAGAAGCGACTTTATCCCGGTATCAAATACCCTTTTCGAGGAGCTTAAAGCTCAGAACAAAATGAAAGACCTTAATGAGTGGAACAAAATGCAGGTGAAATTCATTTCAGGGCATCAATACTTTACTAAAACGGCACGAAGCCTGAGAGAAGTGAATAAACAACTGCAGATAGAGAGGATACAGAGCCTTATCACCGGTTAATTAATTGCCAACGACAAGTACCTTTGTGACACACGATTTTGAACCTTCTTCATTGGCACAAAAAATAAGATATACTCCAGTTGATACCCTCCTGCCATTAAACGTTGTCAGATCCCATGAGGCCTGTCCCCCTTCCGATATAGTTTCATAAACAAGGTTCCCGCTAAGATCAGTTATTTTGATTTGAGTATCTTTGATAAGTCCTGTAATAGTAACATTCCCATGGTAATCCTCCCTGACGGGATTAGGGAATGAATATACATTCTGGAATTCCTCCTTCCCGGAGGTAGCTGTTTCACGGACTGACAGGACTCCCTCTGAGGTTCCGAACCATACTTCCCCGGTAACATTATCAACTGAAACGGCGGCAATTGAATCTGAAAATACCGGGCTGTTCTTTTCATTATAACTTTTAAGCATTTTTGTACCATCGGGTGACAGAAGGTAAACACCTGAGTTTTTAGTTCCAAGCCATTTTCTGTTCGCACCATCAACCGAGATAGATGTTATGGATTCTGTCCCAAGCATATAATCTGCAAGGCCCGAACCATCATTCCTTGGAACCTTTATCCTGAAACCTTTTACATCATCTTCAAAAATCTGAGTGGTCTTAATATATATTACAGGACCCTGGTCTGTACCAATCCAGATATTACCCTCAAGATCCTCAGCTGCTGAAAAAACCGATCTGATAATATTGTCATCAGTATCTGTCACTGTCAGTTTCCTTGACCTGTCATCAGAAAAGATATCAGGTGTGCCATTATCGTCAAGAATAAAAAGACCATAATCACCCGGTAAAACGATCCATTTTTGTCCGCTGGCAGTTATTATGATATCTCCTATTACCGGGGCATCAATTGTTAATGGATTAACAATCCAGCTGCCATCTGGTTTAAGAATCTTGATGCTTCCCGAGGCATCGCTCTGAGTGAGCCATAAATAGCCCTTCTTATCCATGGAAAGACCACATATTCTGATTTCAGAACCAGATGTGTTCCCGTTCTGCAAAGGAGAGTTTGTCCCTTCATAATGTTTAAAAAGAGAGTTGTTCTTATACTCGAAAAGACCATCTCCCCATGATGAAATAAAAAAATGTGAGATGTTTCCCGGATCAATTGCTGACCGCATGGCATCCTCAACATCCAGGGAAACAAAATTCATGAACTGATAGTTTTCATAAGCAGAAGCCTGAAAAGGCCTGTTCAGTCTGTTCCAGGAATTATCTGTACCTCCGCCGCAGATTATGGTCTTACCCCTGGCGGAATTAATATTTACTACACTGTTTGAAGCAGGTCCGTTCAGGCTGAGAATGGTGAAATTTGTCATATCCTTGTAACAGATAAGACCATAATCAATGTCTGCTATCCAAACATCGCCGCTTACAATTATCCCCTGCGATATATTTGGAACTCCCCACCCATATGATGAGATTGTTTTCATTAAAGATCCCTCCTGGCTGTAATATTTCACGGAACCGGATGAAGAAACGGTAAAACCTTCGGGTGCAAGATCAAAAGAAGTGTTAATGACCCCCGGAATATCCTGGATAGTACTTATCCCGTCGGCAATTGCATAAATCCTGTCCCCCGTTGAGGCATCATGATAATTTGCATAAAGTGTTTGTCCTGAAAAGAGTGCAAGAGAATATTCTGAATCGGGATAGGGTAGATTGCTTATTTTCTTCCAGTTCGCATAATAGGCAAGGCCCTGGTTTGCAGGATCTGCATACCATATCCCTTGTTTTGAGGCAGCATAAATCCTGTTATTCCCGAAAGCTATATCAAAAACCTCATTATTATCCGGTCCTGGTCCGGGATTCCAGGTATCATATATTTCTGCCTTTAAAAGGTCAACCACAACTATTCCGAAACTTGTTGCCAGATATGCGTATTTTCCCTGGGTTCTTACCCTGTAGATTTTTTTAATTCCGGGAATATATTCATTCAGAATATCCGGTATGTTAAAGAAAGTGTTTTTCCCAATGAGGTCCAAATTGGTACTTTTATAAGCGATTATCAGTATTTTGTTTTCTTCTGACCATCCTATTGCACTGACACCTGTTTCAGAAAGCCCGTTCACCGGGGACATCTTCTTAAGTTCATTATACTTCTTATTGAAAACGAGAATGGAAGTTCCTGTTGAAGCATATATCTCATCGGTACCTGCTGCAATATTGTATGCCGTATTATATTTTAAATGGTCTGTCCATGAGCCTACGGGCATCTGCCCGAAAAGGCAGTTAAACAATACAACTAATACGACTGTGCAAGACAGATCTTTCATCAGGCAGAGAGAGGATTTTCCTGTTTCATTATTTTCATCTATTGGAAAGCTCAGACAAAAATGAATTCAATTTCTCAAATGCCAAGGCACGATGTGATATCATGTTCTTTTCGCTAAGCTCCATTTCAGCAAATGTGAGGATTTTTCCCTCAGGGACAAATACCGGATCATAGCCAAATCCTTTTCTGCCTCTTTTTTCACTGAGGATTGTACCATTAATTATGCCTTCAAAAATATATTCCTTGCCCTTGTAGATAAGCGCAATAACGGTCCTGAATCTTGCATTCCGGTTTTCATTGTTTTCCAAAAGTGAGAGAAGCTTTCTAATATTGGCATCCGGATCTTTGTTTTCGCCTGCAAATCTGGCGGAATGGACACCTGGCTGGCCATCCAGTTCCTCAACTTCCAGACCTGTATCGTCAGCAAAGACATCCTTCAGGGTAGCATTGTAGATATGCCTGGCCTTATGAAGTGCGTTCCCTTCGAGAGTCATCTCATTTTCGGGAATATCTTCATTCATCCCTATATCCTGAAGGCTTAACAAGATGAATTTGCCGGTTAGGAGATTCCTGATTTCATGAATCTTGTTAATGTTGTTCGATGCAAAAATGATCTCCATTTGTCATTATATTTCTGAAGCGAAATTAGTAAAAGTGATGAAAGTACTATAATTCTTCACAGCAGGTTAAAGTTTGGCATTAATAAAGTTTATTGATACTTTTGGGAACAGAAATAAGTATTTTGAAGAATATGCTGTTAATGAATAGGTTGGCTTTTTTATCAGGTATTAATATTACAGCGCTAACTTCATTTCTGTCTCCTTTCCAGTTATCTTATACTGGCAGGATCTTTCCCGTGATAATTATTATTATTGCTGGTTTGGTACTGTTTTCATTAGTCCAGGTAGTAATATATAAATACCTTGAATTAAAATTTAAGAGCAGGCAAAAAGTACTGGACGAAATTATAAATAAAAAGAACGAAGACCTGATCAGGATAAGAGAGAAGACTGATGCTCTTCTTGCCAATGTTCTGCCAAAGAACACAGCTGATGAGATAATATCCAAGGGGAAAGCAACAAAGGCGAAATTTAATTTTGTTACTGTACTGTTTTCAGATATCCAGGGATTTACTCAGATAGCTGAGGAGATGAATCCTGAGGTGCTCATAGATGAACTTGACAAGTTCTTTTTTCATTTCGATTCAGTGGTTGAGAAGTACAGGATAGAAAAGATAAAAACAATCGGTGATGCCTATATGTGTGCCGGAGGTATACCTGAAAAAAACAGGACCAATCCCGTTGAAGTTGTCATGGCTGCCCTTGAGATGCAGCAATATATGAATAAGCTTAAGGAAACTTCTCTTCTGGAGGGTATGAAGTACTGGGATATACGGATAGGCATCCATACAGGAACAGTTATTGCAGGTGTTGTGGGACAAAAGAAGCTATCGTACGATATATGGGGTGATACAGTCAATACGGCAAGTCGTATGGAATCTTCAGGAGAAGGGGGTAAGATCAATATTTCCGGGACCACATACGAATTTGTAAAAGACTTTTTTGTATGTGTTCACAGGGGGAAAATGCCTGTGAAGTACAAAGGGGATCTCGATATGTACTTTGTTAAGGAAATAATTCCAGAGCTCAGGGATGAGAATGGTTTGCCAAACGACAGGTTTAGGTTCAAGATGCAGCTTATAAAGCTTCAGGATGTGGAAGAAACTATAAACAAGATCTTCATTGATGAAGCACCTCCTGACCTCTATTTTCATAACGCTCAGTATGCCATGAGTGTTACAAGCCTGGTCGATTTGTTAGCCACAGCTGAAAAATTACCTGAAGAAGAATATATAAACCTTAAGCTGGCTTCAATTTTTCTGATAACAGGATATATTTACGATTATGAAGAACCGCTTGAAGGGGTGTTCAACCTGATGAAAGAAACTCTTCCCCGTTTTGGTTTTGATGAGAATAATATTTTAGCAGCAAGGCAGTTAATCACAAATTCTTTCAGCGGGAAGCATGAATCAGTCTGCGGCAAGATCCTGCATGATGCAAAGTATGATTATCTGGGCCGGGTTGATTATATAAGGCTTACAGAGAAACTTCTTAAAGAAAGAAATGAGCATGGAATTAAAGCCAGTAATGATTCCTGGGTTGCTATTCAGAAGGGGTTGCTTAAGGATCAGGATTTCGTGACGAAAACAGGGAAGCTACTCAGAAGTGTATCCATTGGAGAGCAGATTTCTGCCCTTCAGGAAATGTATAAATAATCGATTTTCAGGTAAGAAATCTGTCGGAGATTAATTTTTATAATGTACTTTTACCCGTAATTTTTATTTTGAAAAATTATGGAAAACCTTGACTGGGAAAAACTGCCTTTTGGGTATATTAAAACTGACTTTAATGTACGCTGTTTTTACAGGAAGGGCAAATGGGGAGACCTCGAGGTTTCAACTTCGGAGTATATTGACATTCATATAGCTGCAACAGGATTGCATTATGGACAGGAAGCTTTTGAGGGTCTTAAAGCATATATGGGGAAAGATGGTAAAGTCAGACTGTTCCGTTGGGAAGAAAATGCAAAAAGATTTGTTTTTTCGGCTGGCGGGATAGAGATGGCTGAATTTCCTGTTGAAAAATTCAGGGAAGCAATCTTCAAAGTTGTTCAGCTGAATAAAAGGTTTATTCCACCGTATGGATCAGGGGCTACTCTTTATATACGTCCGCTTTTATACGGCAGCGGAGCTGAGGTAGGAGTCAAACCCGCTACTGAGTATACATTTATAGTCTTTGTTACTCCGGTGGGTCCATATTTCAGGAATGGAATTAAACCGGTTAATATGCTGATATGCAGGGATGTTGACCGCGCTGCACCAAAGGGAACAGGCGTATTTAAAGTAGGGGGCAACTATGCTGCAAGCCTTAGGGCAGGTGTGGCCGCCAGGGATACGGGGTATGCCAGCGTTATATTCCTCGATGCAAAAGAAAAAAAATATATAGATGAATGCGGTCCGGCAAATTTCTATGGGATAAAAAACAATACCTATATAACACCGAAATCAGAATCAATTCTTAAATCCATCACCAACATGAGTCTGATTGACCTTGCTGAGAATCTTGGCATAAAGACAGAACGAAGGCAGGTGCCTGTTGAGGAATTATCTGAATTCACTGAAACAGGTGCATGCGGTACTGCAGCCATCATAAGTCCGATCGGTAAGATTGTTGATCCGGATAGGAATATTGTTTATGAATATTGTAAAGACGGGAATCCTGGCCCTGTAACAATGAAGCTTTATAATAAACTGGTCTCAATTCAGTATGGCGATGAACCTGATGAATTTAGATGGATTACAATAGTTGAATGAGGTGAAAAGGAACGAAACCGGATTTTCAAAAGCCAGGCTGAGAGGTTCGTATCTGACCCTTGTAATCAGTGTTTCACTGGTTCTGTTTTTACTTGGAATCCTGGGTCTTGTAATAATCAACGCAAAGGGATTATCGGATTATTTAAGGGAGAGCCTGTCGTTTTCTGTGATAATGGATGATAATGCCAGAGAGGCAGATATAAGAATGTTACAGAAGGATCTTGATGCCAGGCCATATGTGAAATCCACCGAATATGTCTCGAAGGATGAGGCAGCAGCAAAAATGAAGGAAGACCTTGGAGAGGATTTCATAAGTTTCCTTGGCGATAATCCGCTTCCTCCCTCAATTGATGTTTACCTGTATGCCGGTTATACCAGCCCCGACAGTGTTACGAAAGTTGAAAAGTATGTTATGGAGTATCCATTTGTTAAGGAGGTCTATTACCCGGAATCCTTGTTGTTCCTTATAAATGAAAATGTAAGGAAGATAAGTTTGTTCCTTCTTATCATCAGTTCATTTCTGTTTCTGATTGCTGTTACAATAATTAACAATACCATTAGACTGGCAATCTATTCCAAGAGATTTCTTATAAGGACCATGCAGCTTGTCGGAGCTACAAGATCATTTATAAGGAGGCCATTCCTTGTACGAAGCATCTATCATGGTGTCCTTGCCGCCCTTACTGCCATGCTGTTACTGATGGGACTCCTTTATCTTGTGGAAAAGGAGTTTCTGTTGATTTTCTCCTTTGACAGCACAAACCTTCTGATCCTTCTTGGCGGTTTTCTGATCACTGTCGGCATCTTAATAAATCTGGTTTCAACATATATGTCGGTTAACCGTTATCTTGTAATATCTGAGGATAAACTATATAATTGAATCATGGCAACAAAAAACGAGAATAAGGAAAAACTGAATCTGGCACTTGGCCGTGAAAACTACAAACTTCTTGCAATTGGCTTTGCTGTAATTGTAGTTGGATTTCTGCTGATGCTCGGAGGTAAAACAAAAGATCCAAAAGAATTCAGCGACACAATCTTCAGTTTCAGGAGAATAACTCTTGCCCCCCTTGTAGTACTGGCAGGATTTATTTTTGAGATTTGGGCAATCATGAAAAAGCCCAGGGACTTGGATAAGTAAATAGTTAAAAATCCCGGATGAATTTATTAGAGGCAATCGTCCTTGGTATAATACAGGGACTTACGGAATTTTTCCCGGTAAGCAGCTCGGGTCATCTCGAATTATGCAAATACCTCTTCGGGATGGATAATATCGGAAATTTCTATTTTTCGGTAGTTGTCCACGGAGCTACTGTTTTAAGCACACTTTTTGTTTTAAGGGAAGAGATTACCGGATTATTTAAAGGTCTTTTTGCTTTTTCGCTTAACGAAGAGACTATCTATCTGTTAAAGCTGTTTATTTCTATGATCCCCGTAGGGATTGCTGGATTTTTTTTAACCGCAATAGCGGAGAAGTTTTTTACGGGTAATATGCTATCGCTGGGATTTGAGTTTTTGATTACAGCTCTTTTCCTGCTGCTAACTTTGATTATAAAACCCAAAGAACGACCTATGACATATCTTGATTCATTTATCATAGGGTTGGTTCAATTATTGGCCATCATACCCGGAATATCAAGATCAGGAGCTACAATATCTACCGGGATGATGCTGGGTAATAAAAAGACTGATATTGCGAAATTCTCTTTTCTGATGGTCCTGGTACCGGTAATTGGGGCTAACCTGGTCGAAATGACAACTGGTGATTTTTCGAAAGAAGGCACCTCATTTTTTATTATTATCATCGGTTTTCTTACAGCATTCATTTCAGGTTATCTTGCCTGTAAATGGATGATTAGTATCGTTAAAAAAGGAAACCTCAAATGGTTTGCCGTTTACTGCATTATAATAGGGATTTATTCTATATTACTGGGTCTTAATGTTTTCTGATAAAATCTTATCTTTTGAAGAGGGACAGGTATTATTGTTTGATAAGCCTCTTTACTGGACCTCTTTTGATCTTGTAAATAAGGTCCGGATTATTATTAAAAGCGAGCTTGGCATAAAGAAGATAAAAGTAGGACATGCTGGAACACTTGACCCACTTGCATCTGGTTTGATGATTATATGTATTGGTAAAGCTACAAAGAGGATAGAGGAGTTCCGTGATCTGGATAAAGAATATGTTGCCACTGTACATCTCGGGGAATCGACATCATCGTATGATCTCGAAACTGAAATAAATGGAAGATATCCTGTTGAACAAATAACAGAGAATCTTGTTATAGAAACACTTAACGGATTTCTGGGAGAACAGAAACAAATTCCCCCTTTACATTCAGCAAAACTGATAAACGGGAAAAGAGCCTATGAATTTGCCAGAAAAGGTATTGAAAAAGAGATGACACCTGTAACAGTTTTTTTCCGGGAATTGGAGCTTCTTTCATTCGGAATACCTGAAACCAGGATAAGGATCCTGTGCAGCAAGGGAACCTATATAAGATCTTTTGCCAGGGATTTGGGTATGGCACTTGGCAGCGGAGCTTATCTCTCCTCGCTTGAGAGAACCACGATAGGACCATTTCTGCTTAAAAATGCATTTTCAATAGAAAAATTTAGAAATATTATTCAAGATTTGAAACAAAATCAAATCTGATCCGTATAAAGGAATTCACAAAAATCTATTATCAATAATCATAATATGAAATTATCACAATTCAGGTACAATTTGCCGCAGGAACTTATCGCCCTTTACCCGACAGAAAACAGGGATGAATCAAGGTTAATGGTTGTAAACAGGAAAAATAGGAACTTTGAGCACAAGATATTTAAAGAAATTACTGAGTACTTTCATGAACATGATGTTTTGGTCTTCAATAATACAAAAGTCTTTCCGGCAAGATTGTATGGCAATAAGGAAAAAACAGGTGCTGAAATTGAGGTGTTTTTATTGAGGGAGCTTAACAGGGAACAGAGATTATGGGATGTACTAGTTGATCCCGCACGAAAAATAAGGATCGGTAATAAGCTTTATTTCGGTGAAGATGACCTGCTTGTTGCTGAAGTTATCGACAATACTACTTCGAGGGGAAGAACACTGAGGTTCCTGTTTGACGGTACATATGAAGAATTCAAGCAGACACTTTACAGTCTTGGTGAAACGCCGCTTCCAAAATTCATCAACAGACCTGTTGAGCCGGAGGATAATGAGCGGTATCAGACAATTTTTGCAAAGCACGAGGGAGCAGTTGCCGCTCCAACTGCCGGACTTCATTTCAGCAGGGAACTGCTTAAGAAACTTGAAATTATCGGAACCGAATTTGCTGAGATAACTTTGCATGTAGGTTTGGGAAATTTCAGAAGTGTTGATGTGGAAGATCTTACAAAACACAAAGTCGATTCCGAAAGAATAAGAATTACAGAAGAAGCTGCAGAAATTGTGAATAAGGCAAAAGATAATAAATACAAGATCTGTGCTGTGGGAACTACTGTTGTCAGGACACTTGAAAGCTCTGTATCTACCAGCGGCTTTCTTAAACCTTTTGACGGATGGACCAATAAGTTTATCTTCCCGCCTTATGATTTTAAGGTACCGGATATGATGATCAGCAATTTCCACCTTCCGTATTCAACACTTCTTATGATGGTAGCCGCATTTACAGGATACGACCTTCTTTTTGAAGCATATAAAACAGCAGTCAGGGAAAAATACAGATTCGGCACCTATGGTGATGCGATGCTGATAATTTAGCGGAATCCACCGCTTCAGGAGGAGGAACCACGACTCATCCCAGAATTTTCAAAGGGCCGGTTTGACGAAATTCAACCGGCTTTTTTGTTAATAAAACTACCGGATAGTTCAATAATTCTCATATCATTTAGGATTTAATCAGGGACTTTTGAAAAGCCTGGAATTTCCAGGTTTTTTCGGATGTGCAACGACCCTGTTTATATAATGTTAATAAAGTGTTAGTAAAGTATAAGAAAACTGCCCGATCTACCGTTATAATGCATACCTGAAACTAAAAACAGGATATTCCGGTTTTCAGAATAATCAGAAGCCGGTTTTTTTAGCTGTAGTGTCTAACTGGACCTGATAATTTGATAGTTTATAAAAAAAATATTGTTTCCTTTTCCCATTTACTAAATAGCAGACTGATTTTCAAATCTTTGCAAAGATTACTGCTTTTATTGGCAGGTTGGATTCTGGTTGGAGGAAATATTGTAAATGCCCAGTCAGGTCCCGGTGGTGTAGGCAATAATAGCGTTAACCTGCTCTGGCTAAAAGCAGATGTAGGTACATCAACAACAGTAAACGGATCACCGATAAGCTCCTGGCTCGATCAGTCAGGAAATGTCATGAATGCGACTCAGGGTACTGCAAATCGCCAGCCAAAATATGTTTCAAATGCGATGAATGGCAGACCTGCAGTTCTTTTCAATAATGCTGATGGTATTTATGATTATCTGAATCTTCCTGCCGGATTCAGCAATTTTACTGCAGGGTTGTCTGCATTTGTTGTTATCAACCCAATAGCCGCAGGTAGCTGGGATAATTATTTCAATCTGGGGGTAATCGCTGAAAATATTGGATTAATGCGTAATAATATATCCAATGACCTATTCTATGAAGTTTATGCATTTGGTGCAACTCCTGGAGGAATGACTGGTGCAGGGAATATTATAAATGGAACTGATCAGATATTTGGAATACTTCAGAATGGAGGAGTACCTCCGGCTACTTCAAACGCGTGGATGTACAAAAATAATGCAGAAATTGCAAATGATATTAATATAAATGTCCCTCGAAATATTGCAAGAAACAGTAATTACATTGGCCATGACAGCTGGGGTTCCGGTGATATGAATGGGGAAATTGCTGAAATTATTATTTACAACACAAAATTAAATACCGCTCAGAGATATATTATTGAAAACTACCTTAGTTCGAAATATGGGATTGCCCTGACCGGGAATGATTATTTTAGCTATGAAGCATTACATAGCTATGAAGTTGCAGGGATCGGTCAGGTTGATGGTTCGAATTCTTATTCTGATGCTACCTCCGCCGGAATATTAAATATTTCAAATCCTGGCAGCCTGTCAAATGGCGATTTCCTTCTATTTGGCCACAATAATGGTTCGATAACATCATGGACTTCAACAGAAACTCCAACTGGAGTATCAAACATTAGTTATCAGAGGATAGCGAGGGAATGGAGAGTGAATGAAACAAACGAAGTAGGTACAGTCAATATCAAAGGAAATTACAGCCAGTTACCTGCTTTACCTCCTGGTTATTCATTAAGAGCCTTACTGGTTGACAGTGACGGTGATTTTACTACAGGTTCAGTACCATATATTTTAAATGATATTGGAGGAGGTCAATACCAGATAACTGGTGTCAATCTCTCTGATGGCGATTATCTGACATTTGGAGTCTACAAGATTAATAATGATGATCCTTGTACAGCTCAATCAATAAATGTTGAATCATCATGTTCATTCCAGACATTCTCAAATGAGGGCGCTTCAGGCAGTGCAGTAGCAGATCCCGGAAATTGCGACGGTTCAGGTGCAAGCGGGTATTCGGGAGGAGATGTCTGGTTCAGTTTAATTGTTCCCGTATCAGGAAAGGTAACAATAAGTACCGATACAGAATCCAGTGATCAAACAAATTTAGAATGGGCTTATCGTATTGGTATTGCAATTTATAGCGGTTCCTGTGCAGGCCCATTAACAAAAATAGACTGTCAAATCTCCCCTGTTACAATAACTCCACCCGGAAATGTGAACCTTACCATTTCGGGAAGAACACCAGGCGAAACTCTCTATATCAGAATGTGGGAATACTCAAATAATGATAATGGTAAGTTTTATCTGTGTGCATTTGACCCATGTGCATCCTTAAATACCTATAATACCGGTGGAGGAGGTACTTTTTGTCCGGGTATTAATAACGGGACTGTTACCCTGAGTGGTTCACAGTCAGGAGCTAACTATCAGTACCAGCTGTTAAGGGGCGCAAGCAATTATGGAGCACCTTTGGCTGGGACGGGAGCACCTTTGACCTGGAACAGCCTGCCTGCCGGGAACTATACAGTTATTGCTACTGATTTAAATACAGGATGTTCATTACAAATGACAGGTTCAGTTACAATTACCGAAAAATTAGTTCCTGCAGTCACCCTGGGTTATGCATATCAGAAAACTATTACTATTGATGGAAGCAAAGTCTCAGGCACTAACAATGACTTCCCTGTACTTATTCGTATTACTGATGCCGATCTGCAAAATAATGTATTAAGTACCAATGGTTACGATATAATATTTTCTGATCTCAACTATAACCGTTTGGACCATGACCTGGAGAGCTATAATCCTGCGACAGGCACTCTTGTTGCATGGGTTCGGGTACCAGCATTATCAAATGGCATAAACACACAGATCCGGATGTTCTATGGCAATCCTCAGATAACTGTGAACCAATCTTCACAGGCAACATGGGACCGGGGTTATGCGGGAGTCTGGCATCTTCACAACAACTATCTTGATGCTACAGTAAATAGTAATAATGGGATTAACGGAGGCGCTACAAATATCGCCGGCAGGATAGCCAACGGAGCCGATTTTAATTCTGTCAATGATTATATCCAGGTTGGAACCACTAATTATACTCATAGATCGGGAACAATAGAAGCCTGGGTATCAACAAACAGTGCTGCAGGAGCAAATCCAATGTATTTTTTTGGGCATACGACCATTCCAGCTTACAACAACAGGTTGCAACTCTATTTGCGAGAGACCAGCAGCAATCTTGCATTGGGAATTGGGGATACCCATTATAAGCATACAAACATAGCTGCTTTTGTCAACTTTAGCTGGTACCATGTTGTACTGGTATGGACGGGAACAAATTATGAAGTATTTGTAAATGGTATCTCTCAGGCAGCTGGTGCATATACAGGATTAAGCTCATTGAATTCATATGCCGATATTGGGAACACTGGAAATCCAGCTTCCAGAAACGAAGGCTGGAATGGCGTCATAGATGAGGTACGTGTCTCAAATATTGTACGTAATTCAAACTGGATTCTTACAGAATACAGCAACCAGAATAATCCTTCAGGATTTTATTCTCTTTCTTCTCAGGTCCTTAATTCAGATTATGATTTTGATGTTTGCGAGAATACAACCGGAGTTGTCTATTCTGTGCCATTCCAGGCTGATCATACATATAGCTGGAGTGTTACCGGAGGAACAGTTGTCGGATCCGGAAACTCGATTCAGGTGAATTGGGGAGGTCCAGGAACCGGTCAGATATCGTTGGCTATTTCCAATAGCACCACTACATGCTCATCAGCTTCACCTGTTTATTCCGTGGCAATAAATCCAAAACCGGCACCCGTTGTATCAGGTCCCGGTGAAGTTTGTCCGGGAACAATTGGTGTCCATTATACAACTCCCAATATTGGTGGCCATTCTTATAGCTGGACAGTCACAGGAGCTTCCTCTTTTTCAGGAGCGAATACAAATGATGTAACTGTCAACTGGCCTGTCAATTGTAATACTACTGGTTCGGTTAAAGTTACTGAGACAATTACTGTCACCGGATGTTCAGTTTCCACACTTGATTATGCTGTTACTATAAGAGATATTACGGCACCGGCAGGTACAGCACCAGCGGGAACGACAGGTATCAATGCATGTTATATAGATGGAAGCACGCCACCGGCAGGAACACCAGCCTTCAATGCTGTTACAGCCGCCTCGGGCTATACAGATA
>Ga0315283_10002471_pt1 | contig 15461 bp, 15 predicted proteins | sample YL17G09_0_MG_FD_204541 | JGI IMG/M metagenome (GOLD analysis project Ga0315283, IMG submission 204541) | Sediment microbial communities from Yellowstone Lake, YNP, Wyoming, USA - YL17G09_0 | ecosystem: Environmental > Aquatic > Freshwater > Lake > Sediment | place: USA: Wyoming | collected... | reverse complement strand
AACCAGCAGAACGGGAAAATCGTCGTCACGGTGTGAGGACGATGATCGGGCGAACGGCCATTATTGCATCGGCGGTTGGCGTTTTATTCCTCGGGGGGTGCGCCACGGTCCCGGAGCCGGCACACAAGGTCATGTCGAAAAATGAACGCTACGAGGTCCGGGAGTACGCCGGGTACCTGGTAGCCGAGACAGCGGTGTCGGGGCCGTGGAAAGACGCTCTCAACGAGGGATTTCGCCGCCTTTTCTCCTACATCTCGGGGAATAACGAGGGGCGTTCCAAGGTGGCGATGACCGCGCCCGTTCTCTCCGGCGAGCCGGAGAAGATCGCCATGACCGCGCCCGTGCTCCAGGAGACGGAGACCGGCGACAGGCAGGTCGTTTCCTTCATTGCCCCGGCCTCCTACACGTTGGAAACGATTCCGATCCCGAAGGACTCGCGCATCCGTATCCGGCAGGTCCCTCCCTTCACCGCGGCGGTCCTGCGCTACGGCGGCTGGACCGATCCTGAAAAGATCGAGAGGAAAACCGAAGAACTCCGAACAGTGCTCGCGCGGGACGGGCGAACCCCGGTCCCGCCATTCCTTTCCGCCCAATATAATCCGCCGTGGACAATACCTCCATTCCGGCGCAACGAAATCATCGTCCGGATCCGTTGATGCAAGCAAGGCGACGGATCGGCTGATATGAGGTGGCCTCCCGGACGCAACGCTCTACGTGCGCGCGGGTCTCGGTTTGATTCCCATCTCACGGGGAGTATACTGGCGACGAAAGGCGCCCGAAGCAGCTGCGGCCGGCATAGCGGGATTGGTGTTTTCGGTCAGGCAGAAAAAGGAATTTCCTGTCGGGAATCGGAAATCTCGGGGAGAGCGCGGATCCAAGGGGTGGCGCCATGCGGAAGATCACCGTCATCAACCAGAAGGGCGGCACCGGGAAGACCACGACCACCGTCAATCTCGGCGCGGCGCTCTCGGAAACGGGCCGGGAGGTCCTCCTGGTGGACCTGGACCCCCAGGCCGGGCTCACGGAATCGCTCGGCGTCGAGACGACCGGCAGAGCGACCGTCGCGGAGGTGCTCACGCGCGAGGCCGAACCCCGCGATGCGTTCCACGCCCTCCCCCACCTCACCATCCTCCCCTCCTCCCCGGTCCTGGCCGAAACGGAAAAGCGGATCCTCCGCGAGCGGCCGTCGGATTATCCCCTGGCGTTGAAGGACGCTTTGGCCGGAATGCGGGGGTTCGATTTCGTCATCGTCGATTGCCCCCCATCGCTGGGCGCCCTTTCCCTGATGGGGATGGTGTATTCCGGCTCCCTGCTGATCCCGCTCCAGACCCAATATATGGCCCTGAACGGACTGGAAAAAATCCTCGGCATGGTGAAGACCATCCGCGAGGCCGGATTCCCGATGGAGATTCTCGGCATCCTCCCCTGCATGTACGATGTCCGGACTTCCCTCTCCCGCCAGGTGGAGGAACACCTCCGGGAAACGTTGCGCGACAAGGTGTTCCGTACGGTCATCCGGCAGAGCGTCTCCCTCGCCGAGGCGCCCGCCCGCTCGAAGGACATTCTTTCCTACCAGCCGGGGGGACGGGGGGCCGAGGATTATCGCGCGCTGGCGCAGGAGGTGTTGCGGCATGGGTAAGAAGACGTTGATCCCGGAGGAGAAGTGGGAAGGGCTGCGCCACGCGATGGAGGAAGCGGCCGGAACGATGAAGACGTCGAAGACCCCGGGGATCCTGCCGGCGACGGAGGGGGAAGCGGCCCGGCCGGAGCGGGGGAAGAAGCGCGGCGCGGGGGAGGAAGGCAAAAGGGAAAGCAAAGGGGAAAAGGAGAAGGAAAAGAAGAAAGAGAAGAAGGAAAAGAAGAAGAAGGATAAGAAGGAGAAGAAGAAAAAGAAAGGGAAGAAGGGGAAAGGGAAAAAGAAGAAGGGGAAGGGGTAGCCCGTGAAGCTGTACCTCGTCCGCCACGCGGAGGCGATCGAGCGTTCGGCGACGACTCCGGACGGTTCCCGCTACCTGACGACGAAGGGCCGGCTTTCCTTCCGGAAGATCGCCCGGCGGGCCCGCAAGGCGGGCGCCGATCCGGACGTCATCTTCACGAGCCCCCTGCTGCGCTCCGTCCAGACCGCCGAGATCCTCGCGGAGCGCCTGAAACACAAGGGCGAAGTCGTCGTCGCCAGGGAACTCTCTCCCGGCTTCGACCTTCGGGCCCTCCGCGCCCTGCTGGCCGGAGCGGGAAATCCCGCGGAAGCGGCCTTCGTGGGCCACGAGCCGGACCTGGGCGGCATCGCCGCCGCCCTGATGGCCGTCCCGGGAGGTTTCCCGCTCCGGAAGGGAGCCTTCGTGGCCCTGGAGGCGGACAAAGGCGTGCCGAAAGGAGCGGCGAAGCTCCTCTGGACGGAGGACGACAAGGGGACGGCGACCCGACTTCCCCGCGCTCCCCGCAAGTGACCGGCAACCGCCCTATTTCTTTTCTCCCATCAACGCCTTGCGCACCGCGGCGAGTTCCTTTTTCTTCGCGTCGTCGACCCGCGGATAGGCGAGTTCGAGCTTCCAGAACGCCTCGACGATCACCGCCGCGACCACGAGGCGGGTGAACCACTTGTTGTCGGCCGGGATCACGTACCACGGAGCTTCCCGGGAGGCCGTGGCGCGGATGGCATCCTCGTAGGCCGCCATGTAATCCCGCCAGTAGCCGCGCTCCGTGACGTCGGCGGAGGAAAATTTCCAGTTCTTCTCCGGCATTTCCAGGCGCTCCAGGAACCGCCGCTTCTGCTCCTTGCGGGAGACGTGCAGGAAGAACTTCAGCACGACGGTGCCCTGTCGCGCCAGGTAGCGCTCGAACCCCGCGATGTCCTCCAGGCGCTCCCCCCAGATGTTCCGGGTCACCAGGTTCCGCGGCATTTTCTGGCGCTCGAGCAGCTCCTTGTGCACCCGGACCACGAGCACCTCCTCGTAGTACGAACGGTTGTAGATCCCGATGCGGCCCCGTTCCGGAAGGCACCTCTGGTAGCGCCACATGAAGTCGTGGTCGAGCTCTTCCGCGGACGGCTGCTTGAAGGAGTACACCTGGCACCCCTGCGGGTTCACGCCCGACATGACGTGGCTTATGGTGCCGTCCTTTCCGGCCGCGTCCATCGCCTGGAACACCAGGAGCATCGAGTGGCGGTCGTCGGCGTAGAACTTGTCCTGCTCCTCCGCCATCCGCTGGACCCCCTGGGCCAGCAATTCCTTCGCCCTCGGTTTCTGGTCGGACCCGAGGCCGCCGGTGTCGCCCGGGTCGATGTCCTTGAGGCGGAACCCCTTCCCCTTCGTGACGCGATAGGGGTCGACGAGCTTTTCGATTCTCTTGATGATCTCCCGCTTTTTCTTGTCCATCTCCGCCCTCCTTGGAGTGAAACCGGTCCCTTCCTCATTCCTTGACCCGGGTCTTCGCCTTGCTCCACCAGCGGAGGCGCCGGAGCATCGAGAGCTTCTTGCTCTGGTGCGCCTGCATCCGATGGAGGATGTTGTCCAGTACCCGTATGGCCTCCAAGATGTAAGGCCCCTTGTTCAGCATCACGCACTCCGCCCGCTCCCCCATGGCGGCGTCCGTGATCTCCGCCCGGGACGGCATCCCGCTCTTGGCGAGGGTCTGCAGGACCTGGGTGGCCCAGATCACGGGGGCGTGCGCCGCCTCGCACAGCCAGAGGATCTCCTCCTGCACCTCCGCCAGGCGCTCGTACCCGCACTCCACGGCGAGGTCCCCCCGCGCGATCATCACGCCGAAGGAGGGGGAGCGCATCGCCTCGAGGAGCAGGTCGGGGAGCATCTCGAAGGCCCTGCGCGTCTCGATCTTGAGGACAACGCCCAGGTTCTCCCCCCCGAACTCCGCGAGCCTCGCCCGGAGCGACTCGACGTCGGAGACGTTCCGGACGAACGACAGCCCGACCAGGTCCGCGTTGGCGGCCACGAAACGGAGGTCGCTCGCGTCCTTCTCCGTGAGCGCCGAGAGGCGCATCCGGGTATCGGGAAGGTTGATCCCCTTTTCGGGGAGCAGCCGCTCCCCCGGCGGCCGCGCCTGGGTGATCTCCACCCGGATCTGCTCCGGGCCGACGGTGCGGACGATCCCGCCGATCTTCCCGTCGTCGAACCAGATCCTCTCCCCCGGGCGTACGGAGGGGAACACCTCCGGGAGGGTGCAGGGAATCGTCGCGGGCCGGAGGACCTTCCCCCGACGGTTCAGGGTGGCCGGCTTCCCGGCGGTCTGCGCCCGGGTGAGGAGAAGGGAATCCCCCAGTTGCAGCAGGATCGACTGCAGCCGCGGAGGGATCTCCCCGACCCGGGTTTTCCGGGAGGCGCTCCCTTTTCCCGAAGCGGCGGTTCCCGAACGGATCCAGAGGGGGGTTCCCGAAGCCACGTACGCCGTCTGCGCCGACTCCCCGAGCCGGGAATCGCCCACCGCCGCGACGATCTTGACCCGGCGGATCGCCCTGCGCGTGTCCTCCAACTCGATCACGTGCCCTTCCTGGACGCGGCGGAGCCAGGCGCCGGGAACCGGCAGCGCCGCGTCGACGGGGAAGGGCGGCACGGCTTCCTTCCCGGCCGGCGTCAGCCAGACGCGCGCCGGCGACGTCACGTTCCCGAGATCGTCGCGCCGGGGCCGCCATTTGATGACCCCTTCCGCCGGCTGGATGGGCCCGGTCCGCAGCCTGGGCCCGCACAGGTCCATCAGGATGCGGCAGGGGCGCCCGACCTCGCGCTCCGCCCGGCGGAGGTTCTCGATCATCCTTCCCCATCGCTCCTCGTCGTCTTGCGCGCAATTGATCCGCATGCAGTCCATTCCGGCCGCCAGGATCTCCCGCACGATGAGATAGTCGTCCGCGGCCTCTCCGGGCATGGTGACCATGATCCGCCCGCTGCGGTAGGGGGGCTTCGGCCCGAGAAGGGCCTCCGTGTGCCGCTCCAGGAGCGCCTTCCCCTCTGTGAACCGGACCGGCGAGCCCGCCCTTCCGGGGAGAGGTTCGCGGTCGCCGTCCGCCATCCGGTAGAGGATCCGGAGCACGGCGTCGATGGCGCCGAGGACGTGCGACTCCGCCCGCCCCAGCGAGGAGAGACCGAGGACCGCCAGCTGCTCCTGGATCTTGCGGACGTCGTGCCGCCGCAGGGCGACGTAATGCATCAGGTTCGCGGCGCTGGGGATTTGCGACGGGTGGATGTCCCGCCACCGCTCGGAGAGGATCGACTCCAGGCCGGCCATCTCGGACCGGATGGACTCCAGGGGATCGATCAGTTTCCGCAGCTGGTCGGGGCCCCATTCCGTGGGAGCCGTGGTTTCGGTTCTGTCTGCGGACATCGGCCCGTCACCTTCCATGGGGAATTCCCTTCGCTACGGGCATTGTATCCAAGATCCGCCTCCACGCAAGGAACATCATGGCCAGGCGATAACGTAACGTATTTCTACATCCCGTTCCGATGTTTACGATAAGGCATGGGCGGGAGCGCCCGTTTCCGTTACAATGGTCCCGGAGGGGGGGAATCGCAAATGGCCCGCATCGCCGCCATCGACATGGGATCCAACGCGATCCGGTTCTACGTGGTGGAGACCGCCGGGGGCTCCCCGTACCGGGTCCTGGAGAACATCCGGGAGCCGATCCGGCTGGGGGGCGACGTTTTTCTCAAGGGGACCATCCGGGAGGAGAACATCCGGAAGGCCGAGGTCGCCTTCCGGCACTTCCGCCAGTTGCTGAAGGCCCACGGGGTGCAGACCGTCCGGGCCGTCGCAACCTGCGCCACCCGGGAGGCGACCAACGCCGACCTCCTGCTCAGCCGCCTCGAGCGCGCCTCCGGCATCCGGGTCGAGGTGATCGACGGCGACGAGGAGGCGCGGCTGATCGCCCTCGCCGTCGGGAAGAAGATCCCCCTGAACCGGAAGAGCGCCCTCATCGTCGACCTCGGCGGCGGCTCGGTGGAGATCACCTTCGTCGAGAACGGCCGGATCACCCTGGCCGACTCCCACAACTTCGGCGCCGTCCGGCTGCTGGACATGCTCTCCTCCGCGGAGGAGGACCTCCGGAGCGCCGGCCAGCTGCTGGGCGAGTACATGGAACTGGTGGCCCGGAAGCTGTCGCGGCGGGGGAACGGGAAGAAGGCCGCCCTGTTCATCGCCACGGGGGGAAACATCGAGGCGATCGCCTCCATCCCCGACGTGCGCGCCGAGCCGCACCCCGACTACCCGGACACCGTGCGCCTCAAGACAGGGAACCTCCGGCGGCTGATGGAGGAGCTCTCCGGGATGTCGATGAAAAGCCGGATGGAGCGGTTCGGGCTGCGGGAGGACCGGGCCGACGTCATCCTCCCCGCCTGCTTCGTGTACCACCGGATCGCGGAGCTGAACGGCTCCGAGGAGATCCTCGTCCCCCGGGTGAGCCTGAAGGACGGCGTGGTCCAGGAGATCCTCGAGCAGGCGAAGGGGGCCGAGCACCTCCTCGACCTCCGGGAGCAGGTTTGCGTGTCGTGCCGCGAGATGGTCGCGCGGTACAAGCTGGACCCGAGACACTCGGAGAAGGTCGCGGAGCTCGCCCTGAGCCTCTTCGACCATACGGAATCCCTTCACGGACTGGGGAAGCAGGAGCGGATCTACCTCGAGGCGGCGGCGCTCCTGCACGACGTCGGCTACTTCATCAGCATGCAGAAGCACCACAAGCACAGCCACTACATCATCGCCAACTCCGAAATCGTGGGGCTGACCCCGGCGGAGCGGCTCATCGTCGCGGGGGTTTCGCGCTACCACCGGAAGGCCACGCCGGACCCGGCCCACCCGGAGTACGAGGCACTCCCCAAGAAGGACCGGGCCACCGTGTCGTCCCTCGCCGCCATCCTTCGGATCGCCGACGCGCTGGACAAGGAGCACAACTCCGCCGTCCGGAGCGTCGAATGCCGCCTCCAGGACGGGGCGCTGCTCCTGCGGGCGGTGAGCCGGAAGTCGTGCCGCCTGGAGGCTCTGGGCGTCACCGCCAACGCGGCGATGTTCCGCGACCATTTCGGAGTGGACGTGCAGCTGACCATCGACCGGGAGGAGTGACCGGATGCCGAAGAAGGGCCTTTCGAACCCCTTACCGGGGAAGCTGATCGCCGTCGAGGGGCTCGACGGCTCGGGGAAGTCGACCCAGGTGTACCTGCTCAAGCGGTGGCTGGAACTCTCAAGCTACAAGGTCTTCTTCACCGAGTGGAACTCCTCCGAGATCGTCCGGAGCGCCACCCGGCGGGGGAAGAAGCAGAACCTGCTCACCCCGACCACCTTCTCCCTCATCCACTGCACCGACTTCGCCGACCGGTACGAGCGGAACATCCTTCCGATGCTCAAGGCGGGGTTCATCGTCCTCGCGGACCGGTACAAGTTCACCGCCCTCGCCCGCGACACCGTCCGGGGGTGCCCGCAGGAGTGGGTCGAGCAGCTGTACAGCTTCGCGGTCCAGCCGGACATCACCTTCTACTTCTCCCTCCCGCTGCGGACGGCGCTGGACCGGATCCTCGTCGGTCGTCCGGCGCTCAAATACCACGAGGCGGGGATGGACCTCGGCCTCTCCCCGGACCCAGTGGAGAGCTTCAAGATCTTCCAGGGGAGGATCCACAAAGCGTACGAGGCCCTCTCCCGCCGGCACCGGTTCACCCGGATCGACTCGAACCGCCCCGTGGAGGCGATCCAGGAGGAGGTCCGGGCGATCCTGCGCGACCGGATCGACCTCGCGCAATACAAGGCGACTGTCCCGAGGGGGTGGAGGTTGTGAACCAACCAAGGACGTTCTACGGCAAGGGGATCCCCGGGGTCGCCACCAAGGACCTCAAGGGGAAGCTCATCGTCATCGAAGGGCCGGACGGGTCGGGATGCAGCACGCAGATCGCCCTGCTCACCGAGTGGCTGGAACGGCGCGGGCACGCGGTCGAGCACGTCGGGCTGAAACGCTCCACCCTGGTGGGCGACGAACTGGCGAAGGCGATGCGGGGGAACGTCCTCTCCCCGCGCACCCTGTCCCTCTTCTACGCCACCGACTTCACCGACCAGCTGGAGCACCGGATCCTCCCGGCGCTGCGGGCGGGGTTCATCGTCCTCGCGGACCGGTACATCTACACCCTGATGGCGCGGGACATCGTGCGGGGGGCCGACCTCCCGTGGCTCCAGTCGGTCTACGGCATCGCCCTCGTCCCCGACCTGGTGATGTACCTCCGCGTGCCGCCCCAGAAGCTCATGGAGCGGAACATCTACCGCGGGCGGGAACTCGACTACTGGGAGTCGGGGATGGACATCGGGTACAGCTGGTCCTGGCATGATTCATTCATCCGGTACCAGTCCGAGCTTCACCGGAGCTTTAACCGGCTGCAGGCCGTCTACGGGTTCGTCACCGTCAACGGGATGAGGGTGCCGCGGTCCGTCACGCGGGACCTGCAGACCCACATCGAGTCCGTCATCTCGCCGAACGGATAGGAGGAACATCCCATGACCACCGGAAAAGGGGAACCGCCCGCGGGGAAAGCGGCGCCGGCCGAATCGGGCGCCGCGCCGCCACCCGGGAAAAAGAACGTCGCGGCGGTGCTGGGACGCAAGCCGTCCCGCAAGGCGGCGAAGGACATGCTCGTCCTGGAATTGCGCCGCCTGCGGGCGATGTTCACGGAGATCGCGGAGCGGTACGTCGCCGACACGGAGGGGGAGATCGCGGCCGTGATCGAGGCCGTCGAGGGGAAACCGCTCCCCGCCGCCCGGGTCGAGAGGATGCTGAAGGTCCTGCACAACCTCTCCGTGAAGCCCCGGAAGGGGCGGCGAAAAGACCTGGCGCGCATCGGGAGGGCCGCCGCCTCCCTCCGCAAGGTGATGGGGGGGTAGGGGGACCCGTTGGAAGCGACCGCCTTCCTCGAGGAGTCGGGGCGGACGCGGGCGACCCGGTTCCGGGAGCAATTGAAGCGGGCTTCCGCCGACCCGACCGAAGACGAGGCCATCCACGACCTGCGGGTGGCGATCCGGAGGCTCCTCGCCTGGATCGCCGTCCGGGAAGCCCTGCTGGGCCCCGACATGCGGTTGCGCGAGGCCCGTTCCTCCCTGAAACAGCTCATGACCCCGCTGGGGAAGCTCCGCGATGCCCACGTGAAGCGGGACTGGATCCGGAAAATCGTGCCGGAAGGGGACGAACCGTCCTACCTGTATGCCGTCCAGGTTGCGAGCGACGTCCTCCGATGGGAGTCCCGGGTGCGGAAGCGCCTCGGGGAGCGGTCCACCCGGCGGCTCCGGGTCCCTCTCCCCAGAGGGGCCGGGGGTCTCGGGGGCCGGCTCGAGACGGCGATCCTTGCCCCGGGCCTTCTCGGGAGGCTGGAACGCGAGGTCTCGAAGCACCGGGAGGCGGCGCTCGACCCGGCGCACCCGGAAGCGCTGCACCGGATGCGGCTGGCCTTCAAGAAATACCGGTACGCCGCGGAGACCCTCCTCCCGCTGTTCCCGAAGGCGACGGAAGAAACTTCGATGCGCCTCCACGCCTTCCAGACCCTCCTGGGGACGATCCACGACTTCGACGTGATCCTGGCCGAGGCGCACGCCTTCCGCAGGGACATCCTCGGCGTGGCGGCGGAAAGCGCCCTGGAGACCGCATTCCGCCGGCTCCGGGAGGAGAATTCCCGGGAATTACGCGAGATCGCGGAAACGGCCGGGGGACTGTCCCGGGTGTTCGGGACGGAGTTCGTTCCCTGAAACTCTCTTTTCGTTTTGCCCCTACTACACATAGATGGCAGATTCGGTTGACCTGTGACCTTTTCCCCCTGAAACCTCTCCAACTGCACGAGGAGTTTCCCCCGTCAACAGCGTCTCTTGTCGAGATTTTTCGGGTCTCTCGGCGTGACCGTCACGGACTTCCCGTCCTCCCCCTTAAGGGTCGCGGTCTTCGCCTTCTTTTCGATGGCCGTGATCGTGACGTTGACGATCGGCTGGATATCGATCGATTCCGTTTGTAATTTCAACCGAACTTTTTCACACCGGCTTTCCTTGCGGCCTTCTGCAGATCTTCGTCGAGCGTGGCCAGCGGTATGCCTGATCGCAAGGCCAGTTCGAGGTAGGAGGCATCGTACGCGGACAGCTTGTATCGCCGCGCCAACTGAAGGGTATCGGACAGGGCGTGTGCGAATGTGGCCGCGTCCACCTCGATATCCACGCCTCCCAGCATCTCAAGAAACGCGCCGCTCCGCGCCTCTGTCACCAACCCTTTTGCTTCCGCCTTGGCGATGACGTTTGCCACTTCAAGTCCCCATGTCACGGGTACAAGTGCGTTGGCATCTTTCATCGCATCGAGCACTTTGCCTGCATAGGAAAGTTCCTGTGGCTTTCCATCACCAAAAAACCAACGCATTGTCACCGAGGTATCGAGGACGAAGCTCACGCACGTCCCTCCTCGATGAGTGCCCTGATGTCCACGCCGCGCACCGGATCGGTCCTCATGAACGCCTTGAGTTTTTCCGCTGCCGCAACCTTGTCCTTCGCCTTCACGCCCAGGCTGGGCACCAGATCCGCAACAGCTTCCCCGCGGGTGGTGATGGTAAAGCTTTTGCCGGTCTTGACTTGCCGCAGTAATTCGGGGAGTTTCGTTTTCGCTTCATACGAACCGATTGCGATCTTCATGATTTTCTCCTGCAATGTGAACTTCACGTAGACCAGTATATAGACCAGTCTACTATAAATCAATGTTTCAGGAGGAGAGGACCCGCGCGATGAGGGCACTGGCCTCCTCCTGGATTTTCCGCAGGTGGTCCTCGCCGAGGAAACTCTCGGCGTACAGCTTGTAGACGTCCTCGGTCCCCGAGGGGCGGGCGGCGAACCAGCCGTTCGCGGTGACCACCTTCAGGCCCCCGATCGGGGCGCCGTTCCCGGGGGCGGTCGTGAGCATCGCCTCGATCCGCTCCCCCGCCAGCGTCTTCGCCGTCACCTGGGAGGGCGACAGTTTCGACAGCGCGGCTTTCTGCTCCTTCGTCGCGGGGGCGTCGATCCGCTCGTACACCGGGGCGCCGAACTCCCGGGTCAGATCGGTATAATGCTCGCCCGGGTCCCTCCCGCTGGTCGCCATCATCTCCGCCGCGAGCAGCCCGAGGATCAGACCGTCCTTGTCCGTGCTCCACGCGTTACCGTCCTCTCGTAAAAACGAGGCGCCCGCGCTCTCTTCGCCGCCGAACCCGAGGGTGCCGTCCGACAGCCCCTGGACGAACCATTTGAACCCCACCGGAACCTCGAGCAGAGGGCGCGACAGCCGCATCGCCACGCGATCGATCATCCCGCTGCCCACCACGGTCTTCCCGATCCCGGCATCGCTTCGCCACCCGGCCCGGTTCCGGAAAAGGTAGTCGATCGCCACCGCCTGATATCGGTTCGGGTTGAGCAGACCGGCGGTCCGCGTCACGATGCCGTGCCGGTCGGCGTCCGTGTCGTTCCCGAAGGCGACGTCGAACCGGTCGCGCATCGCGATCAGACCGGCCATCGCGAACGGGGAGGAGCAGTCCATCCGGATCTTCCCGTCCCAATCGAGCGGCATGAACCGGAACGTCGGGTCGACGGTGGGGTTCACCACCGTGAGATTCAAGCCGTATCGTTCGGCGATCGGTTCCCAGTATGCCACCCCGGAGCCGCCCAGCGGGTCGACGCCGATCCGGATGCCGGCCCCGCGGATCGCCTCGAGGTCCAGCACCGCGCCGAGGTCGCCGACGTAGGAGCCGACGTAGTCGTGACGCCGCGTGGTACCCGCCGCGAGGGCCCGCTCGAAGGGGAGGCGCCGCACCTCCCCGGCCCCCGACCGCAGGATCCCGTTGGCGCGCTCCTCGATCTCCCGGGTGACCGCCGTGTCCGCCGGACCGCCGTGCGGCGGGTTGTACTTGAACCCACCGTCTTCCGGCGGGTTGTGGGACGGGGTGATCACGATCCCGTCGGCCAGGCCGGACCGAAGCCCCCGGTTGTACGACAGGATGGCGTGGGAGATGACCGGCGTCGGCGTGTAGCCGCCGTCCCGGTCCACCCTCACCTCGACGCCGTTCCCCGCCAGCACCTCGAGGGCGCTTCGGAACGCCGGTTCCGAGAGAGCGTGGGTGTCCATCCCGAGGAAGAGCGGGCCCGTCGCCTTCTCGCGCGCCCGGCGCTCGCAGATCGCCTGCGTCACGGCGAGGATGTGGGCCTCGTTGAAGGAAAGGGAGAGGGACGACCCGCGATGGCCGGACGTTCCAAACGCAACCCGCTGTAAAGGATCGAACGGGTCAGGATTTCCGGTATAGTAGGCCGCGACCAGCCGCGGAACGTCGACGAGGTGCTTCGGGTCGGCCGGTTTCCCGGCGTTCGGGTGCGCGCCCACTCAGAACGCGCCGGCCGCGGAGCGGGCCCTTGCGGCCGCCTCCGCTTTCGTCCTCTCCACCGACTCCGGCTTGCCGAGGGTCGGTTCGACCACGATCGGGGTGATGTCGGTGAACCCGATGAAGCCGAGGAACTGCTCCATGTACCTTTTCTGGAGATCGAACGTCTCCCCCCCGCTTCCCGTCGGGTAGGCGCCGCCGCGCGCGTAGACCACGGCCGCCTTCTTCCCGGTGATCAACCCCTTGTATCCTTCCTTCGGGGAGAAGGAGAAGGTGTACGTCGGCTGGACGATGACGTCGATGTAATGCTTGAGCTTATAGGGAATCCCGAAATTCCACATGGGCAGCGAGAAGAGGTATTTGTCCGCCCCCTTGAACCGTTCGATCACCCCCTCGACCGCCTTCCATGCGGCCTTCTGCCCGGGGGTGTGCGGCTGCCCGTGGAGAATCGCATACTTCGCGTCGATCACCTCTCCATCGAATTCCGGGAGGGTCGTCCCCCAGAGATCGAGCGTGTCGATCACGTCGCCCGGGTGCGTTTTCCGGTACTCCTCCACGAACGCCTTCGCCACCCCGGTGGATGCCGACCGCTCCTTCCTGGGGGATGCCTCTACATAGAGAAGTCTCGCCATGTCCCTTGCCTCCTTCCGGAGCCTGTCCGGATCCACGGTGTGAAGAACGTCCCGCTGCACCCACTATAGTAATAAGGTTGCCGCATCCGGGCGAACGTTTCGTCTTCCGGTGGTGGTATATTTTCAGCCCCGTGGAATGCAATAATAAAAGATTCGAGCGGCGGGAGGGGAAACGGCAGAAAGAAGGAACGACATGACCGCGAACGACTCTTCATTCCGGTGGAACGCCTCGGGCGTCCCGAAACCGACCGGCCTGTACGACCCGCGGAACGACCACGACAGCTGCGGCGTCGGGTTCATCGCCCGGATCGACGGCGTTTCCCTGCACGTCGTGGTCGAGCAGGGGATCCGGATCCTCGTCAACCTGGAGCACCGCGGCGCCCTGGGGGGCGACAAGTCCACCGGCGACGGCGCCGGCCTCCTCCTCGAGATCCCCGACACCTTCTTCCGCCAGGTGTGCCCGGGTGACGGGCTCTACCTTCCGCCGCGCGGCGAGTACGCCGTGGGGATGCTCTTTCTCCCCATGGACGAAGCGCTCGCCGGGCGGTGCTCCGCGGCCCTCGAACGGATCGCCGCCGCGGAAGGGTGCCCGGTCCTCGGGTGGCGCGAGGTGCCGGTCGATCCATCGATCCTCGGGGATCTCTCCGGGTCCACCCGGCCGCGGATCCGCCAAATGTTCCTCAGGCGCGGAATCCACGAGGGGGACGCCTTCGAGCGGAAGCTCTACGTCATTCGCCGCCTCGCCGAGAAGAAGGTCGCCTCCTGGCACGACGTCGACGCCAGCCAGTTCTACATTTCCAGCCTCTCCAGCCGGACGATCGTCTACAAGGGGCTCCTGACCGGATCCCAGCTCCCGCTGTTCTACCCGGATCTTTCGAACGAGCTCTTCATGAGCCCGTACGCCGTGGTCCACCAGCGGTACAGCACGAACACCCTCCCCACCTGGCACCTCGCGCACCCGTTCCGGATCGCCGCCCACAACGGCGAGATCAACACGCTGCGGGGGAACATCAACCGGATGCGGGCCCGGGAGGCGATCCTCTCCTCGCCGCTGTTCGGCGACGACATCGCAAAGCTGTGCCCCGTCATCAACGAGGCGGGGAGCGACTCCGCCATTTTCGACAACGTCCTCGAACTGCTCGTAATGTCGGGCCGGTCGCTGCCGCACGCCGTGATGATGATGATCCCCGAGGCGTGGGGCCCCAAGTTCCAGATGAGCGAGGACAAGCGGTCCTTCTACGAGTACCACTCCACGATCATGGAACCGTGGGACGGGCCGGCGGCGATGGTCTTCTGCGACGGCCGGTACCTCGGCGCCACCCTGGACCGGAACGGGCTGCGTCCCGCGCGGTACACCGTGACCCGCGACGGGATGATCGTCCTCGCCTCAGAGACCGGGGTGATGGACTTCCCGCCGAACCGGATCATCCGGCGCGGCCGGCTCCAGCCCGGCAAGATGCTCCTCCTCGACCTCCAGCAGAAGCGGATCGTCCCGGACAACGAGATCAAGGCGGCCATCTCCCGCCGGAAGCCGTACCGGATGTGGGTCAAGGGGAACAAGATCGAGCTGCGGGGGCTGTTCGTCCCGTCCGAGATCCCTCCCGAAGACCCCGAGGCGCTGCGGCGCAAGCAGCACGCCTTCGGCTACACCGAGGAGGAGATCAGGCTCATCATCACCCCGATGGCGTCCCAGGGGCAGGAGGCGATCGGCTCGATGGGGGACGACGCGGCGCTGGCGGTCCTCTCGAACCGGCCGCAGGTGCTCTTCGCCTACTTCAAGCAGCTGTTCGCCCAGGTGACCAACCCCCCGATCGACCCGCTCCGCGAGGAGCTGGTGATGTCGCTGAACGGCTTCATCGGGAGGGAGCGGAACCTTCTGGACGAGACCCCGGAGCATTGCCGCATGCTCCGCCTCATCCAGCCGATCCTCACCCCGGAGGACATGCTCCGGCTTCGCGGCTCGACCCACCCGGACCTCGCCGCCGCCGACCTCGACATGCTCTTCCCGGCGGGCGGGGACGGCAAGGCCCTCGAGACGGCGCTGTCCAGGCTCTTCGTCCAGGCCGACAAGGCGATCCGGGGGGGAGCGACCCTTCTCGTCCTCACCGACAGGAACATGAACGCCGGCCGCGCGCCGATCCCGTCGCTGCTCGCCACCGCGGGGCTGCACCATCACCTGATCCGCAGGGGTCTGCGGACGCAGGCGTCGATCGTCGTGGAAAGCGGCGAGCCGCGGGAGGTCATCCACTTCGCGCTCCTCCTCGGGTACGGCGCCAACGCGATCTGCCCCCACACGGTCCTCTCCACGATCCGCGAGCTCGCCGAGAGCGAATCGCTGGAGGCTCCGCTCCTGCCGGGAGAGGCGGTGGACAGATACGTCACCTCGGTGAAGAAGGGGCTCCTCAAGACCTTCAGCCGGATGGGGATCTCCACCCTGCGCAGCTTCCTCGGCTCCCAGATCTTCGAGGCGGTGGGGCTGGGGAAGGAG
>Ga0315283_10002467_pt1 | contig 15466 bp, 14 predicted proteins | sample YL17G09_0_MG_FD_204541 | JGI IMG/M metagenome (GOLD analysis project Ga0315283, IMG submission 204541) | Sediment microbial communities from Yellowstone Lake, YNP, Wyoming, USA - YL17G09_0 | ecosystem: Environmental > Aquatic > Freshwater > Lake > Sediment | place: USA: Wyoming | collected... | reverse complement strand
TCGACCAGCCTGCAGATATTAAGCTCTCGATTCATCTCTTTAAAGACACTCTTACAAAAAATATTGAAATTTTAAACGGACCGGCCGTCGATACTCTGAAAACAGGCGATAACAAGATCCGGATTACCGAAAAATATCTTGTCACATCATTCGACTCAGGTTTTTATTACATTGATCCTGTTTATGCTGAGATAACCGGTTCCAACGGCCTGAAAAGATTCTATTCGGATTATTCAATACTTGAAGTGGTGAGAGTAAGGCTGACACCTCCTGATACTGCATCGAAAATATTTGATATAGCATCGCCATACAGGGCTCCCCTTACGCTGGGCGAAATTCTGCCATGGATTCTGGTATTAATTCTTGCCGCAGCAGTAATTTGGTCATTAATACGGATAGTCAGGAAACTAAAGAAAGCCAGAAAGGAAGTTTTAATCCCGGCAATCATCGAGCCTGCCCATATAATTGCTTTCCGCGACCTGGAAAAGCTTAAGAACGAGAAGCTCTGGCAAAGCGGGGAAACAAAAAAGTATTACACACGACTTACGGAGATCATCCGGCAATATCTGGAAAACAGGTTCATGGTATATTCCATGGAGATGACAACCTCTGAGACTCTTGAAGCCCTTGTCAGGACTGGGTTTAAAAAAGATGAGTCATACACCAAACTAAGAAGTGTTTTAACCGGGGCTGATCTGGTGAAATTTGCCAGGTACAAACCTGATCCCGTGGAAAACGAATCGGCTTTTTCAGGTTCGTGGGATTTTGTTTTAGCCACTAAAGCAGCTGAAATGCTGGAAATTAACGATAAGGCCAAAGAAAAACCGGGAGGTGAAAACAGATGAATCAGAATGCCTTTGCAAATCCCGGATTCCTTTACTTTCTGCTGGCGGTGCCTGTAATTATAGCTTTTTATGTTCTGAAACAACATAAAGCTTCTGCTTCACTCAGGTTGCCAGGTCTTCAATATTTTGAGAAATCAGGGATAACTTTCAGAAATTATCTCCGGCATGTTCTTTTTGCATTAAGGATGATTGCTGTCATTCTGCTGATAATTGTCCTTGCAAGACCTCAGAAAACTGACAGATTTCAGGATGTCTCAACAGAGGGTATTGATATAGTCCTTGCTTTAGATATCTCCGGAAGTATGCTGGCACGTGATTTCAGACCCGACAGGCTCGAAGCATCCAAAAATGTTGCAACAGAATTCATTTCAGGCAGACCGTATGACAGGATCGGGCTTGTTGTCTTCAGCGGCGAAAGTTTCACCCAGTGCCCGCTCACAACCGATCATGCTGTACTGATAAATCTTTTAAGGGAGATTCAGAGCGGAATGATCGAAGATGGAACTGCTATAGGCATGGGACTGGCTAATGCTGTTAACAGGATCAAGGATTCAGAAGCAAAAAGCAAGGTAATTATACTTCTTACTGACGGAATAAATAACCGGGGGGAAATTGCTCCCGGCAGTGCTGCAGGTATTGCAAAGACATTTGGTGTCAGGGTTTACACAATAGGTGTGGGAACGCAGGGAATGGCGCCATATCCCGTACAAACACCATTTGGAACACAATACCAGAATATGCCTGTTGAAATTGACGAGGCAATACTGAAAGAAATTGCCGGGACTACCGGCGGCAGATATTTCAGAGCAACTGATAATGACAAGCTTGTTCAGGTCTATAAGGAAATAGATAAGCTTGAGAAATCAAAAATTGATGTAAGACAATTTACAAAGAAGGAGGAAAAATTCCTCATTCCTGCAATAATTGCTTTCTGCTTTTTATTTATTGAGATACTTATAAGATTTACGCTGTTAAGGAAGCTGACATAATAATTTTTATCAATGCAACTATTCCGATTTGCAAATCCCGAGTTTTTGTACCTGTTACTGATACTTCCAGTCTTAGTGGCTTTGTTTTTAGTAAATGAGCTCCTGAAGAGAAGGTCATTGAAAAGGCTTGGTGAATCAGCCCTTATAGCAAAACTTATTCCTGAAAAATCAGCCATCAGACCTGCCTTTAAGTTCGTTTTAATGATTCTTGGAATTTCGACAGCTATTATCATCCTTGCAAGGCCCCAGTTCGGATCCAAACTTGAAGAAGTTAAAAAACAGGGAGTTGAGGTTATAATTGCCCTGGATGTCAGTAATTCAATGCTTGCTGAAGATATTCAGCCCGACAGGCTGACACGGGCAAAACAGGCAATTTCAAAACTAGTCGACAATCTTGATAATGACAGAATTGGTTTAATAGTCTTTGCAGGTGATGCATACACTCAGATACCAATAACAACAGATTATGTATCAGCAAAGATGTTCCTTTCAACAATAAATCCTGATATGGTTCCAAAGCAGGGAACTGCTATAGGCGCAGCTATTAAACTCGCTTCAAGATCATTTAGCCCGGGAGAAGGGAAAAGCAAGGCAATTATTATTATAACTGACGGGGAAAACCATGAGGATGACCCTGTTACCGAAGCAGAAGAAGCATCAAAAAACGGAATAGTTATACATACTATCGGAATAGGTTCAACTGAAGGAGTTCCCGTTCCTTTAAAAAAGGGAGGGAGAAGAGATTACCTTAAAGATGCCGGGGGAACTACTGTCATAACAAAACTGGATGAGGAGATTCTTAAAAGGATAGCTGTCAGTACAGGTGGCAATTATATACGGGCCAGCAATTCAAATATTGGTCTTGAGGAAATATTCAGCGACATCAGAAAAATGAAGAAGGATGAAATTGAAAGTATAATGTATACTGAATATAATGATCAGTTTCAGATATTTGCGGGAATAAGCCTGATATTCCTTATTCTTGATATAATTATCATGGACAGGAAGAACAGAAGACTTCAGAATGTGAGACTTTTTAAATTCCGGATATGATCACTGATAATAATTATGTCTAATAAACCCCCTCATATAATGTTTAATGGAAAGTCTGGTCTGCTTATCATACTTTTCCTGATTTTATTTTCAGGATTTTCGCTTGCTCAGGCCGACAGAAAATTCATCAGACAGGGAAACAGGCAATATTCAAAGGAAAAGTTCCCGGAATCCGAGATTTTTTACAGACGTGCCCTTGATAAAAACAAGGAATCAGGTGACGCTGTTTTCAATGCAGGAGATGCCCTTTATAAGCAGAAAAAATATGAAGATGCCGGGAAAGAGTTTATCCAGAGCCTTAATATCAATGAAAACAAAGATAAAAAGTCGGTAAGTTTGTATAATCTTGGAAATTCACTTCTGATGGCAAACAAACTGCAGGAAAGTATAGAAGCTTATAAGAATTCCCTTAAGCTTAAACCTGAAAATATGGAAGCAAAATATAATCTTGCCTATGCCCAGGATTTATTGAAGAAACAACAGCAGGAGCAGAAGAATCAGCAGCAGGATAAGAATAATCAGGATCAGAAAAAGGATAGTAAGAAGGATAACAAAACCCAGGATCAGAAAAAGGAAGATCAGCAGGATCAGAAAAATGATCAGCAGCAACAGCAGAATTCTCAGCAGCAGCAACAGTCAATGTCGCAGGAAGATGCTGAAAGGTTGCTAAATGCTATTGCCAATGATGAAAAGAATGTTCAGGAAAAAGTTAAGCTCGCAAAAGCTGCAAAAGCTAGGGTAAAAACACTTAAAAACTGGTAATTTGGCGGAATGAAAGGAAGAACTCTTATACTGGCAATCTTTTTATACCTAATATTTCTGAACGCAGCAGGGCAGGATATATCTGTTACGGCAGACTATCCAAGGGTGGTCAGCGCTGGTCAGCAGTTCACTGTTTCCTGGACTGTCAATGCCGGAGGAGTTGAGTTTTCTGAACCGTCATTTGAGGGCTTTTACAAGCTGATGGGACCTCAGACTTCTTTCAGTTCAAGCACACAGATAATTAACGGGAAAATATCAAGGGAGACGTCATACACTTATGTTTATTACCTGCAGGCAGTGAAAGAAGGCAAATTTGTAATCAATCCGGCCATCTGTACTGTCAAAAACAAAACATATTCATCAGATTCGTTGAGAATTGAAGTAACAGGAGGCAGCACACCCGCTCAGAATGCCACCGGAGCCGTTCGGAATCAAAATGAAGATCAGATACAGTCGGCAGGTAACGATATCTTCGTAAACCTGTCGCTTGATAAGAGAGATGTATTTCTCGGCGAGCCTGTCGCGGTTACTGTTAAAATCTATACCAGAGTTGACATTTCGGGTATTAATGAAATAAAATACCCTGGATTTGAAGGATTCCTGAAGACCGATCTTGAAACACCACCCCTTACTTCCCTTCAGCGCGAAAATATTAACGGGACAATCTATGGAACCGGTGTTGTTCAGCAATTCCTTCTCTATCCTCAGGTCGCCGGGGAAATAAACATTGATCCTGTTCAGATTTCTGTATTGATAAGGCAGAAGTCGGGACAATCTGATCCTTTCTTTGGAGATATTTTCACTACATATGCTACAGTCCCGAAAATTGTACTTAGCAAATCTGCAAAGATAAAGGTTGTACCTCTGCCTGGAATAAAGCCTGATGATTTTTCTGGCATAGCAGGAAAACTTGCTCTCACTGCAAATCTCAACAAGGACACAGTAAATGTTAATGATGCCATTAATCTGAAAATGGTTATTTCAGGATCAGGGAACCTGAAGCTGGCAAATGCTCCCGAAGTTAAATTGCCTGCCGATCTTGAAGTGTATGATCCAAAAGTAACTGATGACCTTAAAAATAATCTTAACGGAACAACAGGCCAGAAGATTTTTGAATATCTTCTTATCCCCAGGCATTTTGGCGACTTTACAATCCCTCCTGTAACCTTATCTTTCTTTAATGTTACATCGAAACAATATGAGAGGCTAAAAACTCCGGAGCTTCATTTCTATGCCAGAAAAGGGAATGAGCAAAATACAGGAATAACAGTTTATGGTGGAGTTTCAAAAGAAGATGTTAAATATCTTGGAAAGGATATAAGATTTATTAATTCAAAGCCAGGGTTACTTAAAAAATCCGGCAACAACTTCCTGTCAAAACGATCATTCTACAGTGCATATGCTTTTGCACTAATTTTATTCTTCGTTATTCTCTTTATAAGAAGAGAACATATACGCAGAAATGCTGATCTTTCGCTTGTGAGAAACAGAAAGGCTGCAAAAATTGCAGGTAAAAGGCTCAAAGAGGCAGAGAAGTGTCTTTTGGAGAAACAGACAGATAAATTCCATGAAGAAGTTCTGAAGGCAATATGGGGATATCTTGGGGATAAGCTTAATATACCTGTTTCCGAACTCACCAGGAACAACGCTGTTAATTCTTTAACAGAAAAAGGCATTCCGGATTCGGAGATAAGCAGACTTACTTCAATTCTTGATACCTGCGAATTTGCACGATTTGCCCCTGCTTCATCTGCAGCCGAAGCTGAAAAGATTTATGAGGAGGCTTCCGGATTTATAAAAATAGTTGAAAATTCAATCGGCTGAAAAATGAGATCCAATTACAGAAATATCCTTTTGTTACTTCTGCTTTTATTACTGACAGGTCCGGCTTTTTCACAGGAGGAGAGGGTTATAAAATTCACTAAGGGAGCTGAGTATTATACTGCTTCCAATTATAAGGATGCACTTAAAGAATGGCTGGATATTTATAATACAGGATACCGTTCGGCGGAATTATGTTATAACATTGGCAATGCAAATTTCAAGATGAATGAAATCCCCGGAGCAATACTTTTTTACGAACGCGCGCTTTTAATGGAGCCTGGTGATAATAACATCAACTATAATCTGCAGATTGCAAGGTCGTTGGTAAAAGATAAATTTAAAGAGATACCCAAACTGTTCTTTGTAAAATGGTTTGATTATCTCGCATTGCAGTTTCCTTCAAACGTCTGGGCAATAATGAGTATCCTGTTTTTCGTGCTTTGCCTTGTCTTACTCTCTGTTTATATTTATTCCTCAGGATTCCGGACTAAAGTCCTCGGATTCTGGGCTGCAGTTTTGTTCATAATAATATCAGGATCATCCCTGGCGTTTTCAGTTCGCAACAAATCGCTGGTTTATGACAGCCATGAAGCAGTTATTTTTGCTCCTTCAGTTAATGGGAAAAGCTCCCCCGACAACAGCGGAACTGACCTTTTTGTACTTCACGAAGGATCGAAGGTCACTATTGAAGACAATCTTGGAGAATGGTACGAGATAAAGCTTTCTGACGGCAACAAAGGATGGGTCCCTTCCATTTGTCTGGAAATAATATAATTCATCTATGAAAAATAAACCGGTAAACAGTTCCCGCACTCCTGTATACAGGGATGCCGGCTTTGAGCTGTATGATGCTGAAACAACAAAGAATGCATTCTCGCTGGAGACTGAGAATCAAAGAACTCCTGACTTATATATTTATTCCCGTTACCGCAATCCTACTGTTACGGCAGCGGAAGAAGAAATAATGAAACTTGAAGCGTGCAACTGGGCTCTTCTTACCCAGTCAGGTATGTCAGCCATCGATACTGCAGTATCTGTTTTTCAGAATGGCAACCTGACACGTCCATGGTTATTCTTCAGCGAGATTTACGGAGGGACGATATCATTTATTGAATCAGTACTGAAAAAAAGAAGGGGACTGAAGATACATACCTTTAATCCTGATAAGGAAAAATACTCTCTTGATGAGTTGGAAAAGATTTTAAGAGATATTGATCCTGAGATCATATATGTTGAAGCTGTGTCAAATCCTATGCTTATTGTTACCGATGTGGAACAGGTTATAGAACTTGCTCACAGGAATGGTGCTAAAGTGATTGTTGACAATACTTTTGCCACTCCCGTTCTTTTCAAACCGCTGGAATCAGGAGCTGACATAGTTGTCCACAGTGCTACAAAATACTTCTCGGGCCATGGAAATATTACTGCAGGTGTTTTATGCGGGAATGACATGGAACTGATGAAAGCTGCCATCGAATACAGGAAATTCGTTGGTCATATGATCTCACCTGATGATGCTTACAGGCTCCATACGCAGGTTCAGACATTTGAATTAAGATTCAGGCAGCAATGTCTGAATGCATCAGGTATAACAGAAATCCTTAAAAATCATCGTGCGGTAAGAAAGGTTTGGTATCCGGGATTAACTGAACATGCTTCGCATAAAGAAGCAATAAAGCTTTTTGGGGGCAGAGGTTTTGGAGCGATGGTTACCTTCGACTTCGACGGAGACCTGGCAGAGGTAAAAAGAAAAAGAAGGGACAGGTTCATTAATGCCGCTTCTGAAAGAATTAAACTGATTCCTTCCCTTGGCGATTCAAAAACAATACTAATGCCTGTTGAATCAGTATGGGGAGCAAAGTATCCGGAGCCTGGAATGATAAGATTATCTGTCGGCTTTGAAAACTTCTCACTGCTTGAAAAGACCATCATCGAAGCTCTGGACACTACTTTATAAGTGCTCTGCCTGTTACTATTTCCAGTTTATAGGGTCAATACCTTTACTTTCGAGGTATTCGTTACACCTGCTGAAGTGCCTGTTCCCAAAGAAACCTCTTGAAGCTGAAAGAGGAGAGGGGTGAACCGACTCCAGCACCAGATGCCTCGACTTGTCAATGGATTCACCTTTTTTCTGTGCATAAGCCCCCCAAAGGAAAAATACAACGTTGTTCTTTTCAGAGTTCACAATCCTTATAACGTAATCAGTAAACTCCTCCCAGCCCTTTTTCTGATGTGAACCTGCCTGATGAGCTCTTACTGTTAGGGTTGCGTTCAAAAGGAGCACTCCCTGTTCAGCCCATCTTGAAAGATCCCCGGTTACTGGCATTGAAAGCCCAAGATCAGACCCAATTTCCTTGAAGATATTTATCAGGCTTGGAGGAAAGCCTACTCCGTCCCTGACCGAAAAACATAATCCATGGGCCTGCCCCTCTCCATGATAAGGGTCCTGGCCAAGAATAACCGCTTTAACATTTTCAAACGGACAAAGGTTAAAGGCATTGAAGATCAGAGCCCCGGGAGGATAAATGGTATTCCTCCTGTATTCATCCCTTATGAAATCAGTCAGTTTGATAAAATAGTCCTTTTCAAATTCCGGCAAAAGCCTGGATTTCCATCCGGGTTCAATTTTTACATCCATATCTAAATATACTTAAAATATTTCAATAATATTGCCAGTTTACTTTTGTAAGGCTACTAAGTTAAAACAATGGCGAAAGAAATAGAACGGAAATTCCTGGTAAGCGGTGAATTCAGACACCTGGCAATTAATAAAACTGAAATAATCCAGGGCTATCTGTCGGTTGATCCTGAAAGAATAGTAAGGATCCGGACCTTTGGCATAAGATCGGTGATTACTATCAAATCTCCTGCAGAAAATGCAAAATTTGCACGCAATGAATGGGAAATTGAAATACCTTTCTCACTCGCTCAGGAAATTCTCGGAATATGTCTCCCCGGAAGAATATATAAAACCAGATATATTGTTCCCTACAGGGATCATAATTTTGAAGTGGACGAGTTTCACGGCAAAAATGACGGATTGATAATAGCTGAAATAGAGCTTGCTGATGAAGACGAATTATTTGACAAGCCTGACTGGCTGGGAGAGGAGGTAACAGGGCGGCCTGAATTTAATAATTCGAATCTTATAAAATAGGACTGGGCTCAGAGTGTTTTGGAATAAATCTGTTTTGGGTCGCCGGGTCCATAAAACTCCTTCAGGCTTGCCTGTAACATATAGCCGTTTTTGACGTAAAAACTTTCAGTTGAAGCATAGAGAGGTCTCCCCGAGGTTTCAATCCAAAGAATTTTTCCTCCCATTCTTTTTACTTCATCCTCAACAGCTTTAAGAAGAACGGAGCCAAGCTTTTTATTTCTTGAATTCTGGTGGACAGCTATCCAGTAAAGATCCCAGGAGTGTGTTGAGAAGGCATTTTTACCAAAATTGGCAAATCCGATCAAACCGTCCTGATCAACGATCTTTACCCAATAATACCCGCTGATTCCGGTTCCCTTCTCCAGGGTCTCATCAGTAATCTCCAGAGCTGTCTGGATCTCAAACTCATAAAAGAATCCTGTGGAACGCAGGATATCTTCGATAATTTTTCGGTCGGATGGTTCAATACCTCCTGAAACAATAGCCATATTCATTTAATAATTTAAATCGCCGATTATACGTTGAAGAACCTCGGTGAAAGAGAGTCCGGCTTCATGGGTTGCAGCAACAAGACCGCTGTCAGGCGAGAGACAGGGATTTGCATTAACTTCAATAACATAAGGGTTTTCATCCCTGTCAATTCTCATATCAACTCTGGCATACCCTTTCAGACCAAAAACCTCCCAGCAACTAAGTGCAATATCCCTGATTTTTTCTGATAAAGCAGTACTAAGTTTTTCGCGGGGAAATTCTCTTATAGTATTCTCATACTCAAAGCTTTCTGAAACCCATTTGGCCCTGAAATCAACTATCTTCGGCATACCGTCGGCAAAATTATGAAAGACCATTTCAGCAGGTGGCATGACTTCAGGGCCATTTTCACTAAAAATGACACTTATATTGAATTCGCGTCCATCGATATAATCCTGAATGATCCAATGGGCATCGTCATATTTAAGAAGCCTTTCCTCAAAGCCTTCAGCAAAAGTAAATACTGAATCACCTGTTATTCCAAGCGATCCATCTTCCCATACCGGTTTAATAATATACTGGTTCCCGGGTTTAAGCAACATGTACTGAGAAGGTTTAAATGAAGCCGGAGAACCTATATTTTTCTCCTGCAGGAATTTACCGGTCAAAGCCTTACTTGTTGTAATAAACATTGCCTCAAGCGGATTGCCCGAATATGGAATAGAATACAAATTAAGCAATGCCGGAATAAAATAGCATAGTTCACCCTTATTGTTTATAGATTCAACAAGGTTGAATACAAAATCAGGTTTTTCTACTTTCAGCGCAGCAATTTCATTCATGAAGTCAGAAGTGATTCCCTTCCTGTATGTTTCAATATCTATTTTGCTGATATTCTGTTCTATATATTCAACCTGATCGAGAACATCCAGTTCGTCAGCCAGAGCCCCTTCGCGGGGCTGATTATACAAAATGCAACATCTTTTATTCATCAAACATTAAGGTGATGACGTTTTATTGCTGATTTCATTATCATCTCAATCAGCGTTTGATAATTAATTCCGATCATATTCGACAGAATGGGAAGGTCAGAATGAACTGGATGTAGTCCGGCAAGGGGATTGACCTCCATGAAACACATGCGGCCGTTCCTGTCGGCTTTCACATCCACTCTTCCGCCATCGGCTCCCCCGAGAGCTTTCCATACATCCAGGGCAATTTTTTTACATTCTTCTGCAACATCACTGGCCATAGGAATATATTTACAGAATATCTGATAGTTCTCCTTGAATTCAACAGAATATGGCAGGTTATCCCTGCATTCAATTTCCATACCTCCGATGGCAATTGCTTCATCGTCTGAGCCAACTACTCCAACAGTAAACTCTCTGCCAGGCAGATATTCCTCCACCAATACAGGCTGGTTAAATCTGTTAAGAAGATATTCAGTCACCTTTAATAAATCGGGTTTTGAATGTATCAGATTCTTTTCAGTTATTCCTTTTCCGGTTCCTTCCGACACAGGTTTTACAAAAAGAGGATATTCCAGTTTGCACTTTTCAACATCTTTAATATCAGAAATAACCATTCCCGGACTGACTGGAACACCTGCAGAGGAGACAATCAACCTGGTGAGATGTTTATTCAGCGAGATACCAAGAATAACAGGACCGCTGAATACATAAGGTATTTTATACTGGTCGAGTATGGCCGGGACAACCGATTCCCTGCCGTCGCCGTAGAGGCCTTCGGAAATATTGAAAACCAGGTCCCATCGTTTACCTGCAGCCAATGCTTCAATAAGCTGGAAGCAGTTGCCAACAGGTTCGGTTTCAAAACCCATAGTTGTAAGTGCTGCGTCGATAGCATCCACTGTATCCTGTTTGTCGAATTCAGCGGTATCTTCCATAGAATATCCCCGGTCAAGGTACCATGACCGCAAATCGTAAGTCAATCCTATTTTCATCTGTATTCAGGCCTGTTTTTCAGGATATTCACACAAAACACCTCTGTAGTTACGCAGAATTACATGTTCATCAGTATGCTCAACAATATAATCCGGAAGAAGTGGTATTTTGCCTCCTCCGCCCGGAGCATCAATCACGAATGTAGGAACAGCATATCCGCTCGTGAATCCTCTGAGCCCCTTAATAATTTCAAGTCCTTTTGCAACAGTTGTTCTGAAATGGCCCGAACCGGGAATCAGATCACACTGATATAAATAATAAGGTCTTACTCTTACTTTCAGAAGTTTATGCATAAGTTCTTTTATAACAGGCACAGTGTCATTTATGCCTTTCAGCAGAACTGTCTGACTTCCAAGCGGGAAGCCACCATCAGCAAGCTTATTGCATGCTTTTGCACATTCATCAGTGATCTCAAGAGGATGAGAAAAATGAAGACTCAGGTACAGAGGGTGATACTTGCGAAGCATGTTAATCAATCCATCAGTAACACGTTGCGGTAATACGACCGGAATTCTTGTTCCGATCCGGATCATTTCAACATGTTGAATCCTTCTTATATTTGAGAGTATATAATCGAGCGTTTCATCAGTTAAGGTAAGCGGATCGCCACCGCTGATAAGAACGTCTCTGACTTCTTTATGGTTTGCAATATAGCTGAAAGCCTTGTCAAAATCCTGTCTTCCCAGTTTGTCAAGTTTTCCGACGGAATGTGAACGTGTACAATACCTGCAATAATTTGAGCATACCTGGGTGACAGTGAACAATACTCTGTCGGGATACCTGTGAACAATACCTTTAACGGGCGAGAATGATTTCTCATGCAAAGGATCAGATTGTTCACTTCTGGTCTCAAGCAGCTCTTCCACTACGGGCACAACATTACGCCGGAGCGGATGAGAAGGTTTTGTGTTATAAATCAATGATGCAAAATAGGGAGTGATCCTTAAAGGTAACCGGCCTTTCAGGTTATTGATGGCCATTATTTCCTTTTCAGAGAGTTTCATGATTTTCTTCAGATCATCAATGCTGGTAAAAGCATTTCTGAGCTGCCATTTCCAATCATTCCAGGATTCTGTAGTTGCCAGGGGGAAGTAGCGGTGCTTGAACTCCGAACTTCGGTTGCTAACTAACTGGTTTGGGATTACGTTTTGCGAAAAAATCGTGGTTTTCGCGCCAGGCTCTTCGTCAGAAGAGCAACCCACGAGGCGGCCCTCTCCGTGGAGGGCTGCAACCTCATTATTGTTAGCGTTCATAACAGTCGATGAAAGTATTCACCTTTTGTTTTAATTTTTCTTGTTTTAAAGTGATTTAATTAAAAAATAATTGGGACGAAAATATATATTCCGTAGATACATTGTATCGTTTGACCTTCATAAATATTAACATGAATAGTAATTTATTAACAATCTAAATTCCAATCGAGGTGTAGTAATCATTTATATATTTGTTAAACAATACATTACATAACTCTGGATCCTTAAAAAAACATGACAGAAAACTGTTATTTTTTTGCCTTGTTTTTGTTCTGATTTTTCTCAAATTCTCTATATAACTTTTCATCCGGTTCTTAAATTCATTATAAAAATTTTAAGAATGCACATTTACAATTATTATGCCAGAACTTTTTTTTTACAAAAATTTTAAAATATCAGCATTTGAAATACTTTTATCAGTTAAAAAAGATTGATTATAACGTATTAATATCAATTTAATTATTTCCCGATAAAAAAGAATCGCTCAATATCTTGAACAATCCTTTGAAAGATAGAATCAGATCCTTCCTAAACGATATAAAAGAAGCAGTTTACGGAACCGAACAGGATTTTACTGAAGTAAAACTGAGCAGGGCTATTCTTCTTCTGTCAATTCCGGCTGTTCTGGAGATGATAATGGAATCGGTATTCGTAATCGTCGATATCTTCTTTGTTTCTAAACTTGGAGCCGACTCTGTTGCAACAGTTGGCCTTACGGAATCGATGATTACTATAGTATATGCTGTGTCACTGGGACTTGCTACAGCTACGACTTCAATGGTGTCAAGGAGGATAGGTGAAAAAAATCCCGAAAAAGCTTCCCGGACAGCATTTCAGGCAATTATCACAGGAATCACAGTATCGCTGATAATTGGAATCCCGGGGGCAATATATTCGGAAAAACTTCTGGAAATGATGGGAGCCTCCGACAAAATTTCGGGTGAGTTGTCAGGTTACACAAGGATCATGATTGGCGGCAACGTAGTGATAATGCTGCTGTTCATCATAAATGCCATATTCAGAAGCGCCGGCGACGCAGCTGTAGCAATGAGGGTGCTCTGGGTAGGAAACATTATTAATATATTTCTCGATCCATGTTTTATTTTTGGACTGGGTCCATTCCCGGAATTAGGTATTAAAGGTGCTGCAGTTGCTACAACAACCGGAAGAGGTATTGCAGTTCTTTATCAGCTTTGGCTGCTGTTCTATGGCGGTAAACGCATAAGGTTGACATTAAATAATCTTACAATAGACATTAAAATTATTACAAGGTTAATAAAGCTATCCCTTGGAAGCATAGGACAGAATCTGATTAGCACAACCAGCTGGATTGCCCTTGTGAGAATAATTTCAGTATTTGGAAGTGAAATTGTGGCAGGATACACAATTGCCATAAGAATAATAAGTTTTGTCTTGCTGCCATCATGGGGAATCAGTAACGCAGCGTCCACTCTTGTAGGTCAGAATCTTGGGGCTAAAAAGCCGGAACGGGCAGAAAAAGCAGTTATGGTAACAGGATATATAAACATGATTCTCCTGGGGGTGGTGGGTCTTATCCTGGTTGTGTTCCCCAAGTACTTTATAGGCCTGTTTATCACCGACAAAAATGTTCTTGACGCAGGTACAGAATGCCTCAGGATCGTAAGTATCGGATTCATCTCTTACGGATTTGGAATGGTTTTGGTTAATTCATTCAACGGGGCAGGAGATACCACAACACCCTTGAAAATAAATATCTTTGCCTTCTGGCTGATAGAGATTCCACTGGCATGGTTTCTGGCAATAAGATCGGGTATGAATGAGCAGGGAGTTTTTACAGCTATAGTTATAGCTGAAACGATTATGACCCTGACAGCATGGCTTGTTTTCCGACGGGGCAGGTGGAAACTTAAAGAGGTATGATGCTTACCTCTAAATTATATTGAAGCTTCTAATCTTCTTCAATATCTTTTCTGAGCTTCTTTATATAACTTCTTTTTTGTTTTTCTTCAAGTCGCTCCTGACGGGATTTTTTTGTTGGCACAGTGGGTTTTCTTACAGCTTTTTCAGTTAGGGCTGCAGATAACAGAATGTATAGTTTTTCAACTGCTTTTTGCCTGTTTTTTAACTGCGATCGCTCACTCTGCGATATTACAAACAATTCCCCTGATGAATTAATCCTGGTTTTAAGCTTTTTGTAAAGAATCTCTTTCTCCTGTTCTGAAAAAACATCTGAGAGAAGGATATTATACCTTAAATCAACTTTAGTGCTTACCTTGTTGACATTCTGTCCTCCCGGTCCACTGCTCCTTGAGGCCAGAAATATAAATTCACTCTCTGGAATACGTTCTCTTGCTTCTTCCGTTGTCATAAAAAACAACTAAATAAATCGCAATATCATTCAATAACCTCGAATGTAAAATCCCCTGATCCTGTTATATAAACTACTCTGTTCAGCTCCTTGGTTTCTTCAACACTAACATAATTGTGCTTATCATCCGAAGAGATTGTCTGCAACGAGCTGTTAGCTGGCAGAATGATCTTAGCATTAGTGTTTGCAGGAATCTTTACATTCACAATGATTTTATTTCCTTTTCTTTCCCAGCCTGAGGCAATTGACCCGTAAGAACTTTCGAAAACAGCTTTGGAATATTCGAGTTTTTCTGTAAAACAAGGATGAATAACTATATTCCTAAAACCGGGTGAAGCATTATCGATACCGGCAGAATTTCTGTATATCCAGTCTCCAATGGCTCCGTAAGCATAATGATTGAAGGAGTTCATACCTGCGTCCTGAAATGTACTGTCGGTCTTCTGACCGTCCCATCTCTCCCAGATTGTTGTGGCGCCCATTTTTACCGGATAGAGCCATGAAGGATATGTTGTCTGAAGAAGCAGGTCATAAGCTACATCCGCATATCCGTATTGTGTAAGTACATGGCAGAGAAACGGGGTTCCAAGAAAACCTGTTGAAAGATGATTTCTCCTGCTTTTAATATCATCAACCAGGAACCCGGCTGCTTTGGGACAAAGGTCATCCGGAAGAAGGTTAAACATCAAAGCCAGGACATATGATGTCTGCGAGTTTGTACCCACCCGTCCTGCCGGAGTGACATATTCTTTTATGAACACCTGCTTTATCCTGCCGAAGATATCGGAATAGATT
>Ga0315283_10002466_pt1 | contig 15469 bp, 8 predicted proteins | sample YL17G09_0_MG_FD_204541 | JGI IMG/M metagenome (GOLD analysis project Ga0315283, IMG submission 204541) | Sediment microbial communities from Yellowstone Lake, YNP, Wyoming, USA - YL17G09_0 | ecosystem: Environmental > Aquatic > Freshwater > Lake > Sediment | place: USA: Wyoming | collected... | reverse complement strand
AGGCTGGCTCAGTATCCATATAAGGCGTAGGAAGTCGGGGAGTGTAAAGGTATGGATTTGAGCTCTCTTCCCAAATCCGCCCATTCATGGTATCCGCAATAACGGATCGCCCGTTTAAGGGGTCTCCTTGCTTATTCCCCTTTACAGACTCGATTCGCACAAAGAACTACGCTGTTTCTGGGGGGCCATTAAACATTACCGCATTATCGTTCTCGTTCCCGCTCACCAATTCTGCAAGCTGATACCCAAACTACATTGCCGGCAATCCTTGCAAAATCACGGGTTTTTTGCCGGGTAATTTCCTATTAAAATCGTATTATTCAGTTATAATTGGGGATTTTTACCACTCTGTCCATCAGGTACGATGAATGATGCTGCCCCCGACGGGGCTTCCTGTGCGGCGGATCAGTGACCAAAAATTCAAAAAAACTCCCTGCCAGCCGTCCTCGGGGAGGCCCTGATGCAGAGGGTCTTCGTATAAAGAACAATTTTCATGGTTCGGATGTGATCTGAATCGATTCACATCTGTTTCACAGGATAGTATACCGGGGAAATCATGAGATCAGTGGCCACTTATCGGAGAAGCACATCCTGGGCATATGCCCCGATATTCTCGATTGCCCGCTGACCTTCGGGTACTTCCTGGGCAAACACCTGCCAGCAGTGGAACATCCCCTCCCAGAGTTCGAACTGGACAGGGACTCCTGCCCAGCGTGCCTTGTCTACGAACATTGCAATTTCAGATAACAACAGTTCATGGGTGCCGGCCTGAATATAGAGCCTGGGGAGACCGTTGAGAGGTGCGAAGACCGGTGATGCAAGGGGATCCCTTGGGTCATGCCCGGCAAGGTACACCGTTCGGATTGCATCAAGTCTTTCCGTGGTGAGCCAGTCATTTTCCTGGTTCTTTTTCACCGACTCGCCTGCAAAAAGCATGTCCACCACAGGTGACATGCAGATCCCTGCAGGGGGAAGGGGCAATCCCCGGTCGCGTGCGGATATCAGAAGATCGAGGACGAGTGTTCCCCCTGCAGAGATACCGACCGGAATAATCCGGTGCGGCATGGTACCATGGCTGACAAGATAGCGGTACGCATCGATCGCATCTTCAACTGCTGCGGGAAAAACATTTTCCGGGGCCAGCCGGTAATCGACAGAGAAAACCTGCGCCCGGGCGGCCCGGGCAATCCGTGTACACAATCCCAGATGGTCTTTTGTCGAGCCAAGAGTGAAACCACCTCCATGGAAAAAAAGAATCGTGTGACCTGTCACCGATTCCGGAACGCTGATCCAGTACCCATAGACGCCCTTAGAGATCTCCACACGTTCGGTAATCATGTATTCTCCTCGATCATCCTGCACATTCTCGTAGAATGCAGAATAATCCTGCCGTACCAGCGAGATTGGCTTCTTTTGGTCGGGAGTGTGGGATTTGAGGAGGGTTAGGAGATCTACCGTTGAATCGCTTATCATTAATTTGGTTATGGTGAAGGAGGAAGATAAAGGAAGAGGGTTCATGACCGTTCATGGGATACATGAGGGTTTTCATCATGGTTTTTTCAGATCCCGTAAATGCTGCATTACCCCAAAGAAACCGGGGGTAGAACGAAAAAAATCCCCATTTGAGGTTTTTTTCGAAATTCTTTAATATAATTGTACATAAACTACCACCTTAATCCCGGCATCTGATATCCCCCTTTCGGGGATTGCGTTGTCAGGCATGTACATCATATCAGGAGGGAGTCGATTTGAAAATTTCACGGATCAGTATCATCGCAATAATGCTTGTTGTAATTGCTGTTGCTTTTGCAGGATGTTCGAGCACAAGTCCGACCACATCCACATCCGGAGGAACACCGGCAGCTACGACTGCCGCAGGAGCTCCGTCGGGAACTACCTCAGCACCCTCAACAGGATCTGTCAGCGGGGGACAGTTATTTGGCGGTGTTGGTTATAACTGGGTCGAGTATAAGATGTCCACCGGTTCCGGATCCGATGCAATGACGATTTATTACAAATATGACAAACAGACCGGCAAATGTACCATGCGTTTTGAAGGTGCAAAGAAAATTGAAGGTATGCCCACGGTGATGGACTGCAGCTCGACCGGCGGAGGAAAAACGCAGGGTGACCCCAATCAGGTGAATCCGGATGTGAAGTTCATTAAGGTTGGTACGGAAGTAGTGACCGTTCCTGCAGGAACATTTACCGCGGACAAATACACCGCTACCTTCCAGGGAACTACCGGGACCTACTGGTTTGTAAACGGCAAGCCCCTGATCAAGATGACCGGTGGGGATGCAACAGGTTCCATGAATATGGAACTGAACGGCATGGGATAACTAAAGAATCCTGTTTTATCTTTTTTTTCGTGCAGCGCCAATGAGACCCTGATAGTTACTGACGTCGTTTAAAAGGTCGTCAAATGAAAAGGAAATCAACTCACGAACCCTACGTCCATGGCCGGTCGGACCGCGAAGCAGAACGGTTGAACTACCAGGCATCGAAATTAGCCGGGTTGCTCCACCATGACACCCGCTATTCACCGGGGAGCAGGGTGCTCGAAGCTGCGTGCGGTGTTGGCGCCCAGACCACAATACTTGCCAAAAACAGCCCCGGGGCGGAATTTGTCTCGATTGATATCTCCCCGGACTCCCTGGTCAAGGCAAAACTTCGCGTTTCCCATGAGGGGATCACCAACGTCACGTTTCTTCAGGGTGATGTCTTTCATTTACCGTTCGGACCTGAAACCTTCGACCACATATTCGTGTGCTTCCTTCTTGAACACCTGCCTGATCCACTCCTGTCCCTCAAATGCATGAAGGAGACCCTTCAGCCGGGAGGGACGATAACGTTCATTGAAGGAGACCATGGCTCGGCATTGTTTTTCCCGGACAGCATGGATGCCCATAAGGTTATTGACTGCCTTGTCCACCTCCAGCGGGAGATGGGGGGAAATGCTCTCATCGGAAGGGAACTCTGGCACCTGATGACCGATGCAGGGTTCACAAAAGTCGCAGTCTCGCCCCGGATAGTCTATGCAGATGCGAGCCGTCCGGAGTTTGTTGAGGGGGTGAAAAATATATTCATTGCCATGGTTGAAGGAGTGCGTGAGCAGGCAATCGCCCGGCATCTGGTGGATAGTGAGACGTGGGAGAAGGGGATCAGGGACCTTTACTGTACTACGGAACAGGACGGGACGTTCTGTTATACGTTTTTTAAGGCAACAGGCAACAAGGAATCATGACCCGCAATCGTTCACCTGTTGCGGGCTCGCTCTCCACCTTTTTAAAAAGATTTGTTTTAACGGAATTTTCATCTCTTTTTTTTTAGGTATAATCAGAACTTTTTGAGAATGGAGAAAGCAGATTCATTTCGGGGGGATTTTTGCCCGGTATTGTTCTCCATCTTTCCTACTACCAGCTTCTGAGACCATGAGGGGTGCATACCGACAATAAAGAACAGAATGGCAATCAGGATAAACCCAAACTGAGCGACATCAATAAAAATGCTATTCACGATCGTAAAAAAGAACAGATCGATCACTTCTATGATGGCATAAAGAAGGAGGAAAGATAGACCCGGCAAAAATTCGTATTTATTCCATTTCACTGCAAGGACTACGGCAATGAGTGCGGTAATCAGCTGAATAATTCCATAGAGAATAATACCTGATGCCAGAAGTGTCGGGATCATGTCAATGTCCACCTTAGCGAAAGCATGAGCGTGCGGAGGTATTTAATGACTTCTTTATATTTTTTAAAATATATAAAATATTGATTAAAAAAACCTTATTTCTTTAGGAAAATTTTTAAAAAATTTTGTTTACCTTCGATCTTTGGTCTGATAACGTAAACAAATGAACATGCCACTCAGGTCATGAACCTGATGGTATCGCATATCCGATAGAATAGCACAATGTTTTTGTGAGCATCCGCTCTTGACAAAAAATTCTCTTAAAACAAATACACTGTAAGGAAGGAAGGTGATAGCAGCTTGGTATGATTCCCGAGGACTCGCGTACCTCAGTACAACATACTACGTGAGCTGGCTTAACTTCTGGGTTCGGAATGAGACCAGGTGTGTCCCAGCTGCTATGGCCGCTATCACCACAAATACGGGGTTAAACCCCAAAGCCAAGGTCCGGATTTGAACCGGAGTGTAGTTGATCTGCAGTCAACCGCGTGGCCGCTCCGCCACCTTGGCGACCGTGTAGAATGATACCCTATTTCCTATGTCAGGATAGGATATAAGGTTTGCACACAGAATTTCGTCTGGGTTTAACGTGGTGAGCACTAGTGTTTGGACGTTAGTACTTGCGGACTGAACACGTCGTTGCCTTCGTGCGTACATCCCAAGCCTATCAAACGGATCTTTTATCCGTGTCCTCAACGGAGTCTCTTTTTAGGCCGGGTTTCAAGCTTAGATGCTTTCAGCTTTTATCCCTTGGCGCGTAGCTGCTCGGCACTGCCTTGTCAGACAACCGATCGACCAGAGGCGCCGAATGAAAGTTCCTCTCGTACTATTTCATTCTTACCCTCAGACTCCAAACACTCCTGATAGATAGTAACCGACCTGTCTCACGACGGTCTAAACCCAGCTCACGATCCCCTTTAATAGGCGAACAACCTCACCCTTGGCCGCTGCTGCACGGCCAGGATGGAAAGAACCGACATCGAGGTAGCAAGCCGCCGGGTCGATATGTGCTCTTGCCGGCGACGACTCTGTTATCCCCGGGGTAGCTTTTCTGTAGTCAATAAGCCTCACCAAAAGGCTATATTGGTTCGTTAGACCCGAGTTTCCTCTCGCGATCATTTGCTTTGCATGATCGCGTCAGGCCAACTTATGCTCTTGACACTCTTCTGTGAGTTTCTGACTCACATGAGTTGACCTTGGGGCACCCTTGATATTTTTTCGAGGGTGTGGCGCCCCACCCAAACTGCCTACCTACCGTTGTCCTCGTAAGAGTGAGAACTACAACAAAACTAGGATGGTGTCTCATCGTTGGCTCCCCGTCACCCGAAAGCGACGGATATAACGCCTCCCATCTACCCTGCGCAAGGATTATCGTAATTCAGCGACAGGCTGCAGTAAAGCTCCACGGGGTCTTCACTTCCCATCAGGAGTCCCTAGTCTCTGCACTAGGACAAAAAGTTCAACGGATTCGTGTTAGGGACAGTATCGCACTCATTAATCCATTCATGCAAGTCGCCAATTAAGCGACAAGGTACTACGCTACCTTAAGAGGGTCATAGTTACCCCCGCCGTTTACGAGTCCTTCGTCCGGTTGAACCCGGTGTTCAGATACTCGCACTGGGCAGGAATCAGTGACTATACTAGTCCTTTCGGAGTTGCAGTCACCTATGTTGTTATTAGACAGTTAGTGCGACCCGGTCACTGCGACCTGCCTGATCTCCAGGCAGGCACCCCTTATCCCAAAGTTACGGGGCCAATTTGCCGAGTTCCCTTAACTACGATTAAATCCGACACGCCTTCACCTCTTCAGCGAGGGGCACCTGTGTCGGTTCTCGGTACGGACATATGATTCCCTTTTCATGGGCTCCGGGAATTTGCCTGGTTACCCCATCACGCTTTCCTCCGATTCTCACCATTACGGTACTCCACGGAATTATACGCTTGGACGGGACGACAGTCCCGCCGGGCATACCCCAAAGCGTCAGGGCTTACGCTAAAAACCATATGGTACAGGAATATTAACCTGTTTCCCTGTCGGTACGTTCGAGTTACGACGCACCTTAGGACCGACTAACCCTCGGCTGACGAACATTGCCGAGGAAACCTAGCCCCTGCGGCGGATGGGATTCTCACCCATCTATGCTTCTACTATTGCCAGAATTCTCAACACTACACGGTCCACTGGAACTCACGCCCCAGCTTCTACCCATGCAGAGCGCCTCCCTACCAGATCACCTTTCGGTGCTCCGTGGTCTCTGTAGTAGGCTTTAGCCCCGTCCATTTTCACCGCCCTAAATCTTGACTGGTAAGCTGTTACGCACTTTTTAAAGGATAGCTGCTTCTGAGCTCACCTTCCAGTTGTCTTTGACCTAGGACCAATTTCAGTGTTTACACTTAGCCTACATTGAGGGACATTAACCACGGTCTGGGTTGTTTCCCTTACGCATTACAAGCTTACCCCGCAATGCGGACTTCCAACCATCTAGGGTGTTGGGGAGTTTGGAGTTTGACAGGGGGGTGAGCAGTTTCCCGCCCCGCTCCCCCAATCAGTGCTCTACCTCACCAACGACCTCCGGTTAGGTCATGCTGCGACATGTTTAGGGAGGAACCAGCTGATGCCGGGTTCGATTAATCTTTCACTCCTATACGCAGGTCACACCAATGATTTGCATATCAATACGGCTTGCGGTCCTCCACGCAACTTTCGTCACGCTTCAACCTGCCCACGCATAGATCACCCGGCTTCGGGTCTTATCCTACTGACTCCACGCACTTTTAATACGTCGTCCCAGGCATTGCTGCTACGGACTTGTTGGTTTCCCTGTGGCTCCCCTTTTGGGTTAACCTTCGCCAATAGAATAAACTCTCTGGCCCGTTCTTCAAAACGTACGTTACGACACTGGCAGGCATACCCGTACTACCGCCTCGCGACGGGTTCCTTCGCATGCAAGATCCTTTCGTGCCGCAACTCGCGATCACCTACCAATTTCAGGCGCTTTTAACCACCTTTTCAGGGTTACTTTTCAGCTTTCGCTCACGCTACTACTTCGCTATCGGTTTCAAGTTGTATTTAGCTTTGGAGGTTGATGACCCCCGACTTCCCGCGAGAATTCCAACCCGCGGTACTCAAGACACCACCTAACCCTGTCTGCTTCTGCGTACGGGACTATCACCCTCTGTAGTGTGCCGTTCCAGGCAACTTCCGCTTCACATCCAGGGTCGTACAGTGGGCTTATGACACCACATCTCCCGTTGCCGGGATTCGGTTTGAGCTCTGTCGTGTTCGATCGCCTCTACTAACGACATCTCGGTTGATTTCTTTTCCTGCCCCTACTGAGATGTTTCAATTCGGGGCGTTCCCTATCCTTACGGATAAACACCGAAGTGTTGGGATGTCCCATTAGGGTATCTCCGGATCATAGATTCCTTGCGTCTACCCGGAGCTTATCGCAGCTTGGCACGCCCTTCATCGGCACTTGAACCGAGCCATCCAATGGTAGGTTTATACTAATGCTCCGCTAAACCCATTTAACGTCCTGTGTGCAAACCTTTACACGGCCTCGAAAAGTCATTGGTTTGACTCTCAGCCCTTCCCTCGTGATTCACATCTCGAGGTGCATCTAAACAGGCTCCCGGGGGATTCGAACCCTCGCGTTCATTCGCATCCAGAATTTTGCGAAGAAGCCTTATTGTTGTTGACACCGGCAATTTTACAGTTTGTTTAGCAACCGCATAACCCAAAAATCAAATTCGTTAGGAGGTGATCCAGCCGCAGATTCCCCTACGGCTACCTTGTTACGACTTAACCCCCCTTGCAAAACCTAGATTCGACCGCCGCAAAAACGACGGCCTCATCAAGACCTCACTCGGGTGGTTTGACGGGCGGTGTGTGCAAGGAGCAGGGACATATTCACCGTGCCATGTTGAGACACGATTACTACAGATTCCAGCTTCATGTGGGCGAGTTGCAGCCCACAATCCGAACTAAGGATGGGTTTAGGAGATTGCCTTCACCTTTCGGTGTCGATACCCATTGTCCCACCCATTGTAGCCCGCGTGTAGCCCGGATAATTCGGGGCATGCTGACCTACCGTTGCCCATTCCTTCCTCCTCTTTAGCAGAGGCGGTCCCAACAGTGTCCCCACCATCCCGGAGGACGAGCTGGCAACTGTTGGCGTGGGTCTCGCTCGTTGCCTGACTTAACAGGATGCTTCACAGTACGAACTGACGACGGCCATGCACCTCCTCTCAGCTAGTCAAGTAGAGTCTTCAGCCCGACTATCATCCAGCTGTCTTATCCGGTGAGATTTCCGGCGTTGAGTCCGATTAAACCGCAGGCTCCACCTGTTGTGGTGCTCCCCCGCCAATTCCTTTAAGTTTCAGCCTTGCGACCGTACTTCCCAGGCGGCACGTTTCACGATTTCTCTTCGGCACCTCGGTGACTCGTGGTCACCGATACACCTAACGCGCATCGTTTACAGCTGGGACTACCCGGGTATCTAATCCGGTTTGCTCCCCCAGCTTTCGTCCCTCACTGTCGGAGCCGTTCTGGTGAGGCGCCTTCGCCACAGGTGGTCCCCCAAGGATTACAGGATTTCACTCCTACCCCTGGAGTACCCCTCACCTCTCCCGGTCCCTAGTCTGCCAGTATCCCTGAGACGCCTATTGGTTAAGCCAGTAGATTTCCCCAGAGACTTAACAGACCAGCTACGAACGCTTTAAGCCCAGTAATAGTGGCCACCACTCGAGCCGCCGGTATTACCGCGGCGGCTGGCACCGGTCTTGCCCGGCCCTTTCTTCACCTGTTATTTACACAGATGGACAGCCCGATTTTACGGGCACTCGGAGTTCCCTTATCACGGTTTCCCGCATTGTAAAGTTTTCGCGCCTGCTGCGCCCCGTAGGGCCTGGATTCGTGTCTCAGAATCCATCTCCGGGCTCTTGCTCCCACAACCCGTACCGATTACAGGCTTGTTGGGCCGTTACCCCAACAACAACCTAATCGGCCGCAGACCCATCCTATGGCGGCGGACCTTTCAACTACAAAGCATTCCAGCATCCATAGTCTATGGGGTATTATCCCCAGTTTCCCGGGGTTATCCCCCTCCATAGGGTAGGTTGTCCACGTGTTACTGAGCAGTATGCCGAGGTCTTGCACCTCTCGACTCGCATGGCTTAATCGAACTCCGATAGCAGTGGCCTCTGGCAGGATCAACCAGAATTAATTTTGTACAATGTACGCACACTATATCTGAACTGTTTAAGGAATTAGCGGTTACTAAACAAATTTCCGCATTGCCAGTATCAACGTCAGAACCAACTCCGGTCAAGCCGGATATTGTTGGATCTCCATCAAAGATAATTGGAAGATTATTATCGTCGTGTTTGTTCTACTTAAACACAGGCCTATAGTGTAGGTTTCAGGATTATTTATACCTTGTTGCCTGCACACTAATTTACTTCGGAACCGACACCCTTTCCCGAAGGGAAGTTTCGTCAGTTCGTCATCATAATTTGTGGATTTACATATAACACAGTCAAGCACTTAAACGTTTTCCACGATCCAAAACCTGTTTCCTCCCCGTATTTTATTTGGCGGAAACTATTTTCCCTGCCTATAAAGACAAAACTGGTTTGAAACCTGTTTTCTGCCGCGTATTCCGGCTTTTCATCCTGTTTTCCCTGTACAGCGCGAACGGAACGGAAACCCTCCGGGACCGTTTTTTTCGCACCGTAATTTCTTAAGCGCATTATTGTTCCCGGACATTTTCTGACGGTAAACAATTGTTGAAATTTTTTTAAAAAAATATCGTGCCGCGATCGCGCAGACACCCTTCACCAAAGAATTTCTCATAGCGCATCAGTTGTCTGCACGACAAATCTGAACATAAACATCGCCGAAAAACTCTTCCTGTCGCAGGGAACACCGCCCTTCCAGCGCTAAGAAAAGGAGAGGGATGTAGACTTCCGGTATACCCCACTCTAACTTCTGGCAAAGTTGGGCAAGCGTCATCTCTTCTTCAGGTTCAATACAATCAAGACATTCTTCAAGCACGGTCATTGCCGATTCCTGGTAGCCTTCGTCATGTGCGATGCCCACAACATCCTCGGCGTAGATAAGGAAATCGTTCCCGGTATCCGTGAGGCGGCGGCGGCGACGCTCTTCTTTTTCGATGTTTTTAAGTTCAACGATCAGTTCAAAGAGCGTAACCGGGCTTTTTCGCAGGTTCTTCCGGTCGAGACGCCGCTGTATCTCGTGTTCCAGCAGCTCGATAGGGCCAAGCCTGCCATGATAATCAGTCTCAGAATCGAGAGCCAGATCATAGTCTTCTCCATACAATTCGTCATCTTCATCCAGCCCCTCTTCCGGGGGATCTGACAGGAGTTCGAGATGCTCTGACTTCATGCGCAGCAGGGTCGCGGCATAAAATAGTGTACGCCCGGAGACCTGGAGATTCAGTTGCCGGCACCGTTCCAGTTCAGACAGGAACCGGTCGGTCACTTCTATAATATTAATGTTCCACGGATCGATTTCACCCCGCTCTGCAAGGCCGACAAGGATCTCAACCGGGTCTTCAATAACACCCTGAAGGGTTGGATCGGATGGTTCAGACTCTAAAGAGAGAGAAGATCCCTCCTGAGTCCCCAAGGAATCTTTTTCAAACCGTTCGTCTGATTCTGGTACTTCACGATCATGCCGGGGGATACCAGGAGGATTGTGTCCTGGTTCGTTCTCCACCGGATCAGACATTTGCTTTTACTCCGGTGACGAGCGTGCTCTTATCCGGTCGCAATGTAACACCCATGATCCGTTGTGCTGCCTCAATCATCGGTTTGCGCAAGGAGACAATGACAAATTGTGAATGGGGAGAAAGCTCCGTGATCATTGAAGCGATACGCTCGGCATTGGATCCGTCAAGCGACATGTCCACTTCATCAAATGCATAGAAGGGGGCAGGGATATACCGCTGGATAGAGAAGATGAACGCAAGTGTGGTGAGCGATTTTTCACCCCCGGATAGCGAGGAAAGAAGGTGCACCTTCTTGTCGCGGGGTTGAACAGCAAATGTCATGCCACCGGCAAATGGATCTTCCTCATTCTCGAGAATCAGGTGCCCGCTCCCGCTCGTAAGCCTGGCAAATATCTCCCGGAAATTGGTGTCGATCGCCCGAAACGCGGTTGTAAAGGCTTCATACTTCATCTGTTCAAATTTCTCTATGCGCTCAATCAGGGTCGCACGTTCGCGGGAAAGGGTTTCTTTTCGCTCCGTTCGTTCCCCTACCTGCCGCTGCACTTTCTCGTACTCTTCAATCGCGAGCATGTTCACCGCACCGATCTTGCGCAGCGCCCCATCTGCTTCAGCGATCTTCCCTTCAATCTCTGATAACGAGAGGTTTGTGTCCATATCACCCACCTGGTGCCTGAGCATATCCACTTCGATGCCGAGTGTCCGGGCCCGCTCTTCAATGGCCACCATCTGGATGGTGATCCGCTCTTTATCAGCATCGAACTTCATGAGCTTTAATTCAGAGTCCTGGATTTGCTGCGAGGCTTCGGACCGCTTGGCACGCAATTCATCAAGCTCACCTGAGAATTCCTTTTGCCGTTCTTCAAGTGCAGCAATCTGCGATTTGTAAGCTGCAATCTGTTCGTTTGATCCTGCGATATCAGCATCGATCTGCCCGTTGCGCTCGTCCTGCCGTTTGCGATCTTCGCCCAGTTCGACAAGACGGGCATTGAAATGCTGCCGTTCACGCTGAGCATCATTAATATCCCCCTCTTTGTTTCGCAACCGGCGTTCCGACTCTTCGATCTCCTTTTTTTTCTTCTCTATCTGCTCAGTGAGCACCGGAATATTGGTATCATCAAGACGTTTCTTGATCTCATCTATCCGGGAGTTGATCGCGTTGATAGTTTCCGTGGTTTTGTCAAGATCTGCTTCGAGCAGGGTGAGTTCTGCGGCACCGTTCTTCGTCTCTTCCTGCTGCCGTGCAACAGCCGCTTCGATGGTCTGCTTTTCGACCGTGATGGCTTCGAACCTTCGGGAAAACTCCTCGGTAAACATCCCCAGGCGGGCGATCTTCTGCTCGATCTCGTTGCGTGTCGACCGCTTTGTATCAACTTCTTCGGTCAGACGTTTTATGCCTGCGTCAAGCGTTGCCGCTTCACCCATCAGTTCCCCAAGGTGTGCACGTACGCGGAATATCTCATCATCAACGGCGGCACCGAAACCTCGTCCACCCGGTTTCTTTGTCGCACCACCTGTCATTGCGCCGCTCTTTTCGAGCAGTTCACCCTCAAGCGTTACCATCCGGTACTTGCCAATGAGTTTACGGGCTCGTTCAAGCGTATCGACAACAACGGTTGATCCGAGTGCAACGGCAAACGCCCGGTCATACTTCGGATCGTACTCCAGCAGATTAACGGCGTAATCGATAACACCCGGCTCTTTAAGCGGGGGAAGGACAGGAGGTTTTAATTTGTTGAGCGGGAGGAAGGTAACGCGACCGAGCCGCTCTTCTTTTAAGTACCGGATGGCATCTGCTGCAACCTGATCATCATCGCACACAACAAACTGGAGCTTGTTACCTGCAGCAATATTGAGTGAAGTTGAATACTCGGCAGGTGCTTTCCCAAGGTCAGCGATCGTGCCATGCACATGTTCCATGGCCATAACCGCTTCGATCGCTCTGCCCCCGGATTCACCCCGGGCCTGTTGTGCAGCCTCAAGCCGAAACGCATCCTGTTCATTGTCCCGGATCTCGTTACGAAGGCGTTCCAGCGATGACCGCTGTGCAAACATCGCTCCTTCCAGCTCCGAGAGATTGCGATCCAGCTCTTTTTTGCCGGCGAGAAGATCTCCTGCGCTCTTTTCACTGTCCGTGAGCTGGGTCTGCTTTGCCGTGTACTCTTCATCCAGCTGGTTGAGAAGAAGGGTGAGCCGCTCGAGTTCCGTAGTGCGCATCCGGCTCTTCTCAATGAGCATGTCCTGCTGGTGAAGGATTTCTGATCGCTGCCCCTTCTTCTCCTCGAGGTCATGTAACAGGGCGAACAATTTTTCGCGTGAGCCCTCAGTATCCTCTCCGTGTTGCCGGATCTCGGTCTCAAACTTTTCCAGCTGCGCCCTGGCTCCGGCTATATCCATAGCGAGGTTCGTGCGGTCTATGGATAATGTTCGAATCTGATCAGTGCATTCTGCCACCCGGGCTTCGGCACGTTTGGTATCCATGTAGACACGATTGATTGCCTCAAGATTGGTCTCCTTTTCCTTTCGCAGGCGCACGATTGTCTGCTCAGCGAGTTTAATCCCGCTTTTTGCCTCTTCGTGTTCTGCAATAAGTTTGAGATAGTCAGACCCGCTCTTCTTGTTAACCAGGTCATCGATGTCTTTTAAATCGGCCTTCAGGTAGGCAAGTTCATTCTCTTCCAGACTCCGGTCAGCACCAATACGGGAGAGCACAATCCTGTGCTCATCCGTCGATCGCGTGAGAGATGCAAGCTCTTTTTCCCGGTCGTGGAGCTGGGCTGCAGCCCTGCAGTTCTGGAAAAATGAGAGATCCTTTTGCCATTTCTGGTACTCGAGAGCGTGCTCTCTTTCGCGTTTGAGCTCATTTACTCTCTTTGTAAGTTCAAGCAGGAGAAGTTCTTCCCGTTCGATTCGTTCCCTTACGATATCAAGTTCGGAAAGAGACTGCTGCTTTTTTACATCAAATTCCGAAACACCCGCAATCTCATCGATAATCTTTCGCCGCTCGAAATCGCTCATCTCCATGATCCGGGTAACATCTCCCTGCATGACGACATTGTAGCCATGAGGTTTTATCCCGTGCCTGGCGAGGTGATCAACTATATCACTTTGCTTGCAGAGCCGTTCATTGAGGTAATTATAACTGTAATACCCGTTGCTGGTACGTTTGATTCTTCTTTTGATCTTCGTCCCATCAGAAAATTCGAGTGCAACCTCCGCAGTATTCCTGCCGGAATTGAGGTTGATCAGATCGGTAAGCTTCTCGGCACGGAGATTGCGTGAGCTCGAGAGCGCAAGCACAAAAAGGATTGAATCGATGATGTTGCTTTTCCCGGAACCGTTGGGCCCGGATATAACGGTAAACCCCTCTAAAAAGGGGATTTTTGTCTTTTTAGAAAAAGACTTGAAATTGTCAATCTCCAGTTCGGTGATATGCAAAGATCCGGCTCCTTACTTCTTTGCAGGATCCTTCTTGTCTTCCTCTGCGGCAACGATGAGATCGCCCTGTTTTGACTTGACGGATACCCCCTTCTTGTTTTTCCCGTATCCTGGTGATGCAACGATGTAGTTTTTGTCTCCCCGCCGTTCTTCCAGTTTCATGGTTCCATCCGATTGCATGATCATGTCCATTGATGGTTCTGGAGGCGCTGTTGGGGCGTCAGATGGGCGGGCACCCTTGCGCATAACGACCGTGCTTGAAGCTCCCGGAGCGCCGGTTGGGGTGGCAGGCTGCGGTTGTACACCCTGTACAACAGATGGCCCCCGCATAGCTTCCTGCCTGCTGCGTTCTTCGGTCTGTTTGGACATTTTCATTGCTATTGACTTGAGATCGAGAAGCTCCTGGGTTAACCCCTTGACAAGTGCTTCTAAATCTCTCACTTTTTTTTCAATCGCTACAATACGCTCCTCAGTGGCAGCTCCGGTTCCTGAAATTTCCAGCATTGGTATCAGTTTCTCCTTTTCATCGTGTTCGTACTATAAGATAGGTTATCTTTGCATCAGGCTTGCGTCACAACGCATACTATACTGTACTGGTGCGGCGCCCTCCTTATAAATAATAGTAGTGATCGCCGGATAAGGAAAAAAGGTTTGTGCTTTATTTCACCTTACAAAACGGTGCACGCATGAAATCCGGACCACTATTTACGCGCTCCGAAGGCGCAAAATAGTAAAAAAGCCATGCGGCAGTATATCTGTTCAACGCACTCACCAGTGCCGGGAAAAAGGTATTACCTGATTGCAGCGAACCCTTCTCCATATGTCCTATCTGTCTAAAACTGATCCAGAAATAGCAGATATCATCGAGAAGGAGCGGCTCCGCCAGCAAAACGGGCTTGAGCTGATCGCGTCTGAAAATCTCGTTTCGCATGCAGTACTCGAGGCAATGGGGTCAATAATGACCAACAAATATGCTGAGGGGTACCCCGGGAAGAGATACTACGGGGGCTGCGAGTTCTATGATATGGCAGAGAACCTTGCCCGAGACCGTCTGAAAAAGCTGTTCGGTGCAGAGCATGCAAACGTCCAGCCGCACTCAGGTACCCAGGCAAACATGGCAGTCTATTTTGCGTTCATGAACCTGGGGGATAAGCTGATGAGCATGAAGCTCACGCAGGGAGGGCACCTTTCCCACGGCTCTCCGGTCAGCTTTACCGGGAAATTTTACCAGGTAGCGCAGTACAGCCTCGACCCAAAAACAGAAACACTCGATTACGGTGTGATCGAAGAGATGGCAAAAAAGGAAAAGCCGAAGATGCTTGTCTGCGGGGCGTCTGCATACCCGAGAACCATTGATTTTAAAGCGTTCCAGGAAATTGCTGATGGTGTAGGCGCATACTGTATGGCAGACATTGCCCATATCGCCGGACTTTGTGCAACAGGTGTTCACCCCACCTCCGTCAATGTCGTAAACTTCACGACAACAACCACGCACAAGACGCTCAGGGGGCCCCGGGGTGGAGCAATCATGTGCAACAACGAGTACGCGCAGGCAATTGACAAAGCCGTATTCCCCGGCATGCAAG
>Ga0315283_10002465_pt1 | contig 15470 bp, 14 predicted proteins | sample YL17G09_0_MG_FD_204541 | JGI IMG/M metagenome (GOLD analysis project Ga0315283, IMG submission 204541) | Sediment microbial communities from Yellowstone Lake, YNP, Wyoming, USA - YL17G09_0 | ecosystem: Environmental > Aquatic > Freshwater > Lake > Sediment | place: USA: Wyoming | collected... | reverse complement strand
TTCCCGAAGGTGAACGATCAGAGGAAGCTGTCTACGGAGCGCGAGGCCCAAGACGGCACCATCTCCGCCCTCGGTTACTTCGTCTCGACTCTGTTGGCGGCGACCCAGCGCGACGTAGGCAAGAAGCTCACTGTTGCCGGATCAGCCACCGAAGCCAACAACGGCAAGTTCGAGGTCGTCGAGGTGATTGACCCCTACACGATGCGGCTCGACACGACGCTGATCCAGGACACCGGACCGCTGACCTGGGCGATTTTGCCGTTCGCCGAGCTGGACCTGCAGGGGAAGGCCATCCCTCGAGGAGTGGTGGAGCAGGAGGGGGTCGACCTAGCCATCAACGGTGTCACGGTCTCCTCGCCCACCTTCGTCTTGGCGGCAGGCGACGTAGGAAAGCTGTTGACGATCCGAGGCGCGGTCAACGCCGGTACCAACGACACCTTCGAGATTGCCACGATCATCAACCAGAACTCCGCCACGCTTTCGACCGCCGCTAAGCCGATCGAGACTGGGCTGACTTGGGAGCTGCGCTCCCGTACCGCCATCGGAAACCTCCGTCAGGTGGATGTGCGGGCTCCTTCGCTGATCACGTTGCTAGCTCCCGACTTCGGCATCGAGGTCGACACGCAGGAGAACGAGGGGCGGCAGCGGTCCTGGGTGGCCAACGTCTGCCGTTGGCTCGACATGAAAGGTCTGGCGAAGGCGTACCAGATTCTCGGCCTGATCAGTGGCTTCGATGTCCAGGTGCAACAGATTTTTCGCATCACCCAGGAGATCGCGGCTGGGTTGCCTTCCGCCAACGTTTTCGCGATTGGTGATGCTTCCCCAGGAAAAGCCGGCTCGAACGGATCGTTGATCGCTGGCAGTGTCCGGTTCACAGCGCCGACGGCCCGATTCACTGCTCTCGACATCGGTCGGCAGATCCGGCTTCGCAACTCCGGTTCAGGTAACGACGGCTACTACACGATCGTCTCGATGGTGGTGGCGATTTCGGACCCTCGAGGGGGTCCCTACAAGACGGTCGAATTCCGCCCCTTCGACCTGGCTACCGTGCCGGATGCCAACAACGGCACCCTGCAGTGGTCCGTTGTCCGGCTCTACACCGACATCGTTCCGGAGTTCGCGCGTTGCGATGAGATCAACGGAGACCTGCTCACGGACATTGTTGACGACGTACCACCGTACTGGTTCACGGTCGATGGGCGTGCGGACGAACCCTTCTACAGCACCACCGTCGGATTGACTGTGTGGACGGTTGTATCCACGACCTACACCGGTCACTTCGTCAAGGTGATAGGGACGGTTGCGCATCCCGATGCCCCCGAGGTGATCACCGGCACCAGCAATTGGAGCTTCACCGACGCTGGCGGCAAGACGTACTACGTGGAATCGGTGCCAGTGCTGACAGGCGAGGTCCACTTGGGCTTGCCGGTCTACGGATTCTATGTCGTTGCCTATGCCGCGCCTGCGGTGGGTGCGGCCTCCATCATCTATCACGACCCGATCCAGTTCCTCGACGGTTTCACGTCGACCTACATGGTCTTGGCCACCATCATCCCTGGATCGATTTCATCCGAATCCGGAGTGGCGATCGAGCAGGCGCTCGAGCGTGTGTTGCTGCGGCTCCGCCAGGTCACGCCAGCCCATGTCCAACTGGTGCCCAAGTACGTGCAGAACTTCGAGGCCTTGTATCCGCTGTCGGCTGAGATCGAATTCGGGATGACTTCTATTGGCGGGCTAATCGCCCCCTTCACAGCTCTCTACGATGAGCTTGCTGGAGATGACGTGGTGCCTGATACTGCTGTTGTCCTTGCCACTGTGGAGACTCCATGAGTGTCACAATTCCTGCTGTAGTCACCGACGTCGGCCGCGCCAAGTGGCCGAAGATCCTCATGGGTCAGGTGCCGTTCTCAGGAATCGCGGCTTTCCGCGTAGGTGAAGGTGGTTGGATCGACCCGGGAACCGGCGCAGTACGCCGCATGCCGGACGCCACGCTGACGAACCTAGACTGCATCGTCAACCCCTCTCGCTATCCGGTGACAGGTCGCGCTTGGGCTGAGTTCGCTGTGGGAGCCGGCGATTTCACGTTCGTTGCCCCGTCATCGGCGAAGGTTCGCTGCTTCCTCGACTTCGGGGACTTCAACGACGACGGCTTTGGGAACTTCCCCGAGATCTGGGAGATAGCGATCTTCGACTCTGATGGGGACATGCTGGCCTACGGCACGTTCCCGAAGCAGATCAAGGACCCGACGAAGGAAATAGAGAACTTCGTCAGTATCTCGTTCTAGGTAGGAGCCGAAATGCTGTCGTTCAGCTCGATTTTCGTTGCCACTGACTTCCGCATGAAGTGGAAGGAGCCCTATGTCACCGACGGGCTCAATGCCAAGATGGCGGTCAACACACCGCCTGGAGTCTACCGAGGCTTTCGGCTTGCGCAATATCTCATCGCCAACTGCACTGTACAGGTCACGGCCGATACTGCTGCTGGCGATCACGTCGCGGTCTACGAGGCCAACACCACTACACCGGTGGCCCCCTGGTACTCGATCACGATCCGGAAGACCGGCGGTCCTTTCCTGCTCGACTTGTCGGCGATGGCTGGCGGTGTGGCGGTCACGGTCATCGTCACCCTCTACGTGACCTACAGCATCGGTGCAACCACGACGGCCGAGATCCGCGCCTATACCCTTGCCGAGTGGACCGCTTTGTCGGCGGCTCAGAAGGCGGAGCTGATCGTTCTCGGGACTGTGGTGGTGCCGTCGCTTCCGCTGGCCCCAATCACCGATGTGGGACCGGACCGTGTGGTGCCGGCCTGGAGCCGCGTGGCCTCGGGTGCGGTCCCTTGGGTGCCTTTGATCCGGAACGGCTCCTTCGAGGCGGGCAAGGTCAACGGTACCGCCGATTACGATGCCGACTACTGGCGCTTGAACAGCTCCGATCCGAACGCCGACTACAAGATCATCGATCCAAGCCTGCTGGCTCCTCCTCATCCCGCCGAGCAAGGTTCGCAGGTGCTGGCGCACAACCATGTCAACGTCGGAGCGGGGGCTTCTCTCGTTGCTCATCATCCGATCGGGGTGACGGTGCGGGCGGGACGTGCGCTCAAGATTCGGTTCTGGAAGAAGGCTCTGCAGATAGCGACTTCCGGTTCCATGGCGTTCCGGCTTTCGCTCTGTGACACCAACCAGACGAGTTTCACCTACCTCACCACCTCGATCGCTGTTGGTGCTGTCGACGCGGCTTGGCAGTTGGTCGAGTACACCCACCAGATTCCAGCCGGCACCAACTATCTGCTCTACGAAGCGTACTTCTACTCGACGGTCCTGCGCTATCCGTCGGCGGCCCTGCCAGGTATCTTGATCGACGATCTCCAGGTTTGGATCGAATCCGACGCCCTGCTGGGCATCCCGAACGAACGTCAGCGCGGGCACTTGCAGGGAGAAGCGCTGGTCATCGAGGACATCAGCGCCCCGTACACCTACCTGCGTAGCATCGCGGCGTTGCTTTCGCTCAACAACAATACCCTGTCCTTGGAACGACGCGATCTCGATGCCGCAGCGGCTCAGATCAACTTGGCCCTCAAGGGCCTGCTGAGTCTGGGCAGCAACATGATCGGAACGGATTCCAACGCAGCGCTTGCCCGTGTCACCGCCGTACCTCGAAGCGGGGGAGGCACCACCTTCACTTTGCTATTGGAGAGCAAGCCTTCCGGTCAGGTAGGGGCGCGCCTGTACGTGCGCGGGGACGGGATGTTGGTCGTCACCGTTAATGCCTACTGGGACGCTTCCGCGACCAAGTGGAACAAAGATGTCGGCTTCACCGGAGTCGCGGCAAGGCGTTTCCACCTCGCCAACGGCGTCTGCGCTTTCTGGCTCAAGATTGCCGGAGAAGCAGCGGCCTGGAACGAGGGCTTCGGTGTGCCGACGGCCTGGTCGCAGGAGAACGTGAACTTCAGCGGGACGGGACCCCTCTCCCTCTACGGCACCGTCAACATCGCGGGGCAGCTCTACAACCTCGGACTCGACCTCCGTGGAACGGAACCGAACGCCCTTCTGCCTCGTCTCCACTGTGTCGGTGCTCCCACGGCGACAGCCGATTTCACGCTACTGCTCGAGCAGTGGAACGGTGCGGGAACCCAGGCCAACCGGATCTACATCTACAACCTCACGGGGGAGCAGGTTTTCACTTCCAACGCACGCTGGGACGGGGCAGCCTGGCGCTACGATGCTGTTGGTTCGTCGTCCTATCGGGTGTCTCTCAAGTCGATCGGTCCGGATTGCTCGTACTGCGCTGCAGGCGTAGACCCGATCGTTTGGACTGACAACGTTGTCTTCGATGGTCCTACCAACAAGGCGGACTTCTGGAACAACTTCCAGCTCGCGTGGACGGCGCAAGCACCGACTTCTGCGGCTGACAGGGAGATCCCCCGAATCCGGACTCGCGGCCCTAGCTCCACTGGCTGGGCACTGATCGAGGAGAACGACGGAACAGCTTCTGGCGCATCTCCCACCTCTCCTCGCCGCCGGTATTCGCACTGGGACGGGGCGTTGATGGAGACGATCAACTGCCGGTACAACCAGGCCGACAGCAAGTGGTACTCTGACAACAGCGCCCAAGCTAGCTATGCCAGGAAGACCCAGCGGTACGAGGGGTCGCCTGGTGCGGGCGACATGTTCGGGCATGTCTTCCTCTACAAGCCGCTCGGCGAGGCGGCTACAGCTTGGACTGACGCGATCGACGGCTCCAACTGGCACCTGGTGTTCGCTGGGGTCGATGAAGGTGTCATCCGTCTCGGAGGGGCTGCTGGTACGGGGAGGGGGAACCCCAACTACAATGCCAGCGTCTACCCGAACGCTCTCTACAGCAAGTCGCTCCCGAAGGCATGGGGCTTCCTCATCACCACTGGCGGTGGTGGTACTTTCAACGCCATCGAAGGCTTCGGATACTCGGCGACGGTTGGTGTGATCGCGAATACTATTGGGGTCACCTTCAAGAACGCGATGTCCGATGCCAACTACGCGGTCGTGTTTGGAACCTATTTGACGGCGAACAACCCGCATCACCAAGACGCCTCGAGCAAGACTGTGAATGGCTTCTACATTCGTTGCTGGACCAACGCGTTAGGCCTGATAGATCCGAATGCGGCAGCGACTGGGCTACACTTTGCTGTGTTTGGAGAGCAGAACTCGGTTCCGTAGAGGAGGGGCTTGTGCAAACCACCGTCTGCAACAGCCGTTCATCTCTTGTTTCGAACGCGGTCGCCCTAGCTCTGTCTCAGACGGGGCTCGACGTCACGGTCGGAGCCGGAGCTTTCACCATCGCGAGTCAGAGCTATGTTTTCGAGGAGCACTCCTACTCCCATGTTGTCACACCTGCTGCTTGTTCGTTGGTGGGCTACTTGGTAGTGGTGATTGCTACCGGAGAAGTCCACCTGTTCGTGGACGACATTCCCGCAGGAGGGACTGCTTACGACTTTTACGGGAGCCCCTATCAGCTCCTGCATCTCCTGTTTACTGCACTGGTTCCAGGAGGAGCGACCTCTCTGGATGACGTGCTTTGCACGCTGTACCACATCACTGAGGAAGGCTAGCTCATGGTCAAGGCACTGAAGAAGATCGACGATCCGACTTGGGAGACACGTAAGGCTCGGCTTCCCGCCGTGGCTCCCAAGCCTACCAAGACCTTCGAGCAGCTCTCCAACAAGGAGAAGGACGATCTGCTCCGGACCATCGCGCTCGCGATGGGCCTCGTGAAGGAGAGCTAGCATGACGATCCGTGTCAGGTACAAGGCGGAAGTAGCGGTCTCGACGGACTCGAACGAAGCCAAGGATCTAGGGAACCCCAAGATCGAGGTAGTGTGCGATTCGCAAGGCGAGGGTTTCACCGGCAAGACCGTCGTGGCAACCGGAGCGGTCGACATGCAGGTCAACTTGGGCAACGTCGCGGCGGTGCGCCTGCTTCTGTTGCGCACGCTGGCCCACGACCCCACCGAAGATCCTGGTGAGTTGCGGTTCCGGCGCAACGGCCTTGCCGGTGAGGAGATCTCGGTCATCCCTCTCGTCGGTACGAAGGAGGGCATCCTGCTCCTCACCGGTCCACTAAGTGCCCTCTACGTCAGCAACCCGGGAACGGTTGTGATGGACGTCGTAGCGGCAGCCGCCGGCGACTAGCATTGACCGCAGACCGGCTGGGCTGTAGGCTGGTCGCGTGATCCTCTGCACCATCACGAACACCTCCCAGGAACCCCTCGGTCCTAGGCTCCCCTTCCAACTCCCGCCGCCGTTTACCTGGATCGCCCTCTTGCCAGGGCAGTCCAAGCAGACGTCGCTCTCGCTCGAGGACCTCGAGCGTCCGATCGAGCACTCCGGCTTCACTCCGAACGCCATCCTGCAGCTCTATGTGCAGCAAGGGCGTATCCGGCTGGTCTTCGATGACCTCGATCCGGAACGCAACCCTGTCCACCAGGCCATCGAAGCTGTGGTCCGGAACGAGAGCGGGGGCCTACCCCCGTTCCTCCACCAACAGTTCGCAGCCATCATCGAGAATCCGGCAGGAACGGCCGTGTTCAGCCGGCTCACGCAGGACATGATCCTGCCAGCCTTCGGGTGCTCGATCGCGCTGGCGGCAACTCCTGGTGAGGTTGAAGTCGGGGCTACTGTCACCAACCCCAGCTTCAGCTGCGCCTACGTGCGTCCGGCACAAGCTGCCCAGATCACCGACGGTGCCGGCCACACTATCGTCCTCGTCACGCCCTTCAACGCCGGCACCATAGTCGCTGTCTACACCAAGGTCGGTGTGAACGACTCGCAAGGTTTCACGCTTAGCGCCAACGAAGCCGGCGGCCCGACTCGCAGCGCCAGCTGCGGCATCGTTTGGCACCCCAGGGTCTTCTTCGGGAAGGCTGTTCCTCCTGGTGCCTACGACGAAGCATTCGTCGAGGGACTGGCCGCGAACGCGCTCGCAGGCGGACGGCAGCGGACCATCGCCTACAACGCCGTCGGACTTGAGAAGCTCTACTACTGCTACCCAGACTCCTTCGGAGGAGCCCCTTCCAACTTCGTTGATGCCGGCACTGGCTTTGCTGCCGGTTTCTCAAAGAAGGCAACCGTCAATGTCACCAACCCTCTCGGTGTCCTGATCAGCTACGCCGTCTGGGAGAGCGATCAGGCTGGTTTGGGTGCCGTCAGCATCCTGGTGACGTAGGAGGAGACCGTGGGCATCCCGATTCTCTCCACGCTCCAGCGGTCCGGTGTCGGCAACTACCCCCTTCTCGACAACGGGGACGTGAAGGGCGGCTGGATGACGGTTCCGGATGCGGCTGCCCGCGATGCTGTTCCCGAGGCTATCCGTGAGATCGGGATGCACATCTACGTCGTAGACGAAGCCAAGCTCTACCGGCTTCTTCTTGGGGGCGTGTGGAACGAGATCCCGTTTGGCGGCTCCACCGTCTACACCAACCGAGGTATCTACAACTGTCCTGGCACAGTCAACGTGCGTGATGTGGTCTATTTGACCGGGGACGACGCTGTGGACGCGGCCGACGCCGACGATCACACCAAACAGCCGGTCATCGGCATCGTGGTACAGAAGCTTGCTGCGGCGATCTGCGAGGTGCAGTACTCTGGGGAGCTGACTGGTTGGTTGGGTCTTGTCGCAGGGCAGACCTATTTCTTGTCGGTCATCCCCGGCCAGCTCTGCTTGCCGACCGATCCTGGCTACCCATCGAACCACGGTGACATCGTCCAGAAGCTCGCTTTCGCGCGCAGTGCCACTGTTTTAGTCGTGATGATAGACCGCGACTTCACGATCCTGTAGTATTCTGGAATTGGAGGTAGAGGATGTCCAGATTCAAGTATCTCGGAGAACCGCCCCGTCCGGGGCTGGTGAAGACCTATGGTCCTTGCGGCACGATCAACGTTCGGTGCCGGACCGGCACGGACCCGTCGGGTTGGAAGAGCTACTCCCCGGTTCCTCCGGCCACCGAGTTCGTGATTGGGGCAGACATCGGATACGACGTGGTCGACTCGACCTCGCTGCGAATGATGCGCGCCGACACGACGCGCTTCGAAGAGATTGTCTAGCAGCCCGCTTGACGGGCTAGTGAAAGGATACCGATATGATGTACAGAGCCCTTACCCTTCAGAGCGGCGTCTACAAGCAAGTTCAGGACGCCGATACCCTCGGTGTTGGTGGCGGTGTCACGACCGCCGCCGGTGTGAACCTTGTGATTGCGGCCGGCGCGGGCGGCACGGTCAATCTGACCGGAGCTGCCGTGCTGTCGGGAGGCCTCACGGCTTCCGGCGCGACCGACTGGGACTGGAGCGGTAGCTCCGGTCAGTTCAAGACCTCGACCGGCGCGGTGCAGCTCTCGGGCAGCACCACGGTCGCTGCGAACAAGAACCTGTCGTGCGCCGCCGGCACGACTGCCGTGGACTTCCACCTCGGCACGGGAACTTTCGACACGAGCACGGGCGCGGTCGGCATCAACGGCTCCGCGACCCTGGCCGCCAACAAGAATCTGTCTTGCCTGGCGGGCACCACTGCTCTCGACTTCTCGCTGGGCACCGGAGCGTTTGCCACGTCGTCCGGCGCGGTGGGCATCAACGGTACCGCCACAGTGGCGGCGAACAAGAACCTCCTGTGCGCGGCGGGCACGAGCCAGCTCGACTTCTCGCTGGGCACCGGTATCTTCAAGACCCCGACCGGCGTCGGCACCTACGGCTGCACGACCAACGCCTTCACCAACGTCATCTACCCATACGGTGGCATCCAGCGTCCGGCGGCTTCGGCGGGCACCATCGAGATCGGTACCGACGCCAACACGACCGCGATCAACGTCGGCAGCGTCGGAGTTCTCACCCACGTCCTCGGCGATCTCACGGTCGCTGGCATCGAGACGGTCGTGGGCACCTCCGAGTTCGACGACGATGCTCTGTTCAAGGGCGATGTGGTCTTCGGCGACGCTGCGGCTGACACCGTGTCGTTCGTTGCCAGCGTCGGTCCGGCCGGCGCGCAGGACATCAGCTTCGTCAAGGAGCTGGCGCACGTCATCCGAGTCACCACCAGCACCACGGCGGTCACGGCGGGTGGGGCGCTCTCGGTCCTATCCGGCACCGGCAACGGCGCGGCCGGTGGTGCTCTCACCATCGACACCGGCACCGGCACAGCGGGCGGGGCGCTCACCATCGGCGGGGCCAACGCCGCTTCCGTGGGCATCGGTCGTGCCGCCATCACCACGACCATCACCGGCACCATCTCCCTTGCCGGCCACACAACCCTCACGGCGAACAGCAACCTGCTCTGCGCCGCTGGCACCTCGCAGCTCGACTTCTCCCTCGGTACCGGCATCTTCTCCTCCCCGTCGGGCGCGGGCACTTTGAACGGCACCACCACCGTCGCCGCCAACAAGAACCTGCTTTGTGCCGCTGGCACGAGCCAGCTCGATTTCAGCCTCGGCACTGGCATCTTCGCCACGTCGTCTGGGGCCGTATCGATCAACGGCACCGCGACCGTTGCGGCCAACAAGAACCTCCTGTGCGCTGCCGGCACCTCGCTGTTCGACTTCAGCCTGGGCACGGGTATCTTCAAGACCAGCACGGGTGCTTGCACGATCGGTGGCGGCGCGAACGCCATCGGCATCACCAGCTCGGGCGCGGCCATCACGGTCACGGCGGGCGCGGCCTCGACCTGGAAGACCACGGCGGGCGCACTCACCATCGAGGGCTTCGTCGGCATCAACCTCAACGGCGATCCCGCTGACACCTACATGGACCTGGGCGTGACCGGGGCCAACATCATCACCGTCACGGCGGGCCACACCTTCGACAGCACGGCTGCGACGGCGACGAAGATCAACACTGGAGTGGCGCTCTGGCTCGGCGCGGTCCAGTGTACGGCCAACGTCACCGGCACGAACCTCAACGAGCTGACTGGCGGCGGCGTCACGGCGCTGCACTCGCACGTCGGTGGCGGTCTGGTCGTCGTCTCGGGTGAGGCTCTCGCAGCGGGCGCGCCGGTCTCGATGGCGAATGCGGCTGGTTCGCCGAAGGCGTACAACGCTGATGCCGACGGCGCGGGCACCAAGGCCAACGTGATCGCCTTCGCGGTCGCGCCCATCGCCTTCCCCGGCAACGGCACCATCCAGACGACCGGCGAGCTGGCCATCCCGGATGCCCAGTGGGACGCTGCTGGCGTTCCGGCGGTCGGTGATGTGGGCCTGCCCTTCTACCTTTCCGAGACTGTCGGCAAGGTGTCGAAGACGGCCCCTGCTGTGGCCGGATCGACCGTGCTGCGCTGTGGCTACATCACCGTCGGTGGGGCCGGTGCGGTGAAGGTCGCCATCAACATTGGCGACGGCGTCGTCCTGTAGAAGGTGACTTCTCCGGCCGACCCTGGTAGGGTGTGATTGCTAGACAGGGAGGGGGCAAGCCCCTCCCTGCCTAGCTTCTCCAACGGGACGGACGCTATGGCGAAGAAGAAGACGGACATGCCCGATCAGCCCGAAGTCGATTCTCCTATTCCCGATTCTCCGGTCACGCCCATCTCCGGAAAGATGGAGACCATCACGCTCGTCGATGAGGAGCGTGCTCTGATTCGCGCTCTCGAGGCGAATCTTGGGCAAGCCAAGACGGAATTGGCTCACGCGACCATGCAGCTGTTGACGTTGCAGGACCAACAGCGTGGGCTAGGGCGCAAGGTCGCGGAGGCTGCTACCAGCCTACAAGACCGTGTACGAGGCGCGGCTTTGGCTCATGGTATCGCCGTCGACGACCCTTCCAAGGGTCGATGGGATCTCAATACGAGTACCGGGATCTTCACCAAGATCGCCTGATCGGGCTCGTTCTTCTTGCCGTAGTATCCCCCGACTACCGAGCCGGCCGCCCTTGGTGTACCGTGATCCAGAGGTGACCTGATGGGTGCTGTTCCGCTGATTCTCAATACCGTCGCCGGACATCAGTTTCGGAAGCTCGATACCGACTGCGACATCCCAGGCAACACACTCACCCTGGATTCGGACAATGCGGGGGCGGCGGCGGACTGTTCCATCGTGGCAGAGCAGGGGGCCAGTCTCAACGGGGTCATCAAGTTTGCTGCAGCCGACGGTCGCTGGGAGATCGTTGGTCCTGATACCACCAACGATGTGCTCTTTGTCCAGAAGGCTCCCTCGACCGCGAAGGCCGGCGTAGGGATCAGCCTTTCGATGGGAGCTAACGCAACCGGCAACGGCCTTGGCATCGCCCAGGCCGGCAACGCTGATGCGATCAACATCGCGCTTTCCCACATCTCGGCCCAGGCCCTCGTTGTTGCCGACAGCGCCGCCTGCACGAGTCCGATGGTTGAGCTGACGCGGAGCACTACCGGGGCGAGCGGGCATGTCATCAAGATCACGAAGTCTCCGGGTAGCGCCACCGTAGGTGATGCCCTCAACATTGTTCTCGGGGCGAACTCGAATGGTTACGGGATCTACGCTACTCATGCGGGAGGGCAGCGGCTAATCTACCTCTCGCACACGGGCACCGCGCTCACCAATCCCGTTGTTGAAATTCGCCGTGAACCAGGATCGTCGTCGGCGGGTCAGACGCTCATGGTGTTCGGTAGTGCCAACACTACCGATCCTACCGTCTACATCTACGGGTACTCCAACAGCGCCACCGGACATGCGCTCGTCGTCGAGAGGAACGTAAGTAGCGGATCGGTTGCCGGGGACGCGATCCACGTAACCACGAACGCGAACGCCCAGGGTAACGGCGTCAGCGTCACGATGGCGGGAGATGGGGACGCTCTCAACGTCGTTCTAGCAAACGCAGGATCGGGGGTTGCCCAAGCCCTCGTCGTCACGGAGACGACCGCCGGCACGAACCCGATGATCGAGCTGACCCGCAACCTCAATGCAGCGACGGGTCATGTCATCTCGATCAGCAAGAGCCCCGCGTCGGCCGGCACCGCTGGTGATGCGATCAACATCACCATGGGGGTGAACGCCAACGGGTGCGCAATCAACATCGTCAACGACGGAGCGAACAAGAGTCTCTACATCACCGCTTCAGGGGGAAACAACGGTATCCACGTCATTCACAGTGGGGCGAGTAGCGGGATCAAGGTCGCGATGTCCAACGCGGCCAGTCTTTTTGGGATAGAGGTCTACGTTACCAGCAACACCAGTGGCAGCGGGATGGTGATTGACAAGCAAGGAGGCGCGGGTTGTACGGGGTTCGGTCTTCGTGTGCAACTCAACTCCAATTGTGTTGGGAACAGCGTCGACCTTCCCCATGCAAGTTCCGGTGACGCCATCAATGTCGCTATCTCGAACACAGCCGGACAGGCGCTTGTTGTCACCGAGTCTACTGCTGGCACGAATCCGATGGTCGAACTGACGCGAAGCGTCACCGCTGCTTCCGGATCGATCATCAAGATCACCAAGAACCCTGGTGCGGCTTCGACGGGCTACGGTATCGAGATCTCGATGGGAGCCAACACGTCGCAGGACGGCATCATCATCACGCATACGGGGACCGGCGCTCCTCTGAACATCCAGAACGACGGCACGAACGTCGGCATCTACTTGGTCCAGAGCGGAGCTAACGACGCTCTCCGCATCGCCCTGGACAGCAACACAGGTGCTCAGGCGATCGTGGCCGCAGACACTGTCGCCTGTACTACCGCGATGGTTCAGTTGACCAGGAGCACAGCCGCAGCAACAGGGCACGTTATCTCGATCACCAAGAATCCTGGAAGTGCCACATCCGGTCGGGCCATCGACATCTCGATGGGAGCCAATACCAACGACTACGGTATCAACCTTGCTCACAGCGGAACCTCGATTGGTCTAGTGATCACGGTTTCCGGAGGTGCCCAAGCCATCGGTTTGAATGACTCCACTGCGGCACGGGCTCTTCCTTTGTTGGAGATGGATTCCAACGGGAACGCCACTGGAGACGTGATCGACATCGTGGCGCTGGGTTCTGGAACCGCCATCATCATCGACAAAAGCCCTGGCTCGGCTAAAGCGGGGGTCGGTATCGACCTTACGATGGGAGCGAACGCTTCTGGGAACGCGATCAACGTCACGCAAGTCGGCAGTGGCATCTCTCTCAACATCGACAAGTCGTCTGCTTCTGCCACTACGGGGAACGGCGTCGAAATTCTCTTGGGGCAGAACCATACCGCACGCGGTCTTCAGGTCGGAAATCACGGCACCGGCTACACGGTGTTCTTCTACCGGACACCCTCGGCTTCCAGGGGTGGCATCAACGTCCAGATCACCTCCGGAGCCAACTGCACCGGAGAGGCGATCCGTGTCGACCAGAACGGCACAGGCGTCATCCTTGATGCCTATGCTGGTGGCAACTTGCGTTTTCGTCTCAGCAACGCCGGAAACGGTACCTGCGACGGCACTTGGACCGGTGGTGGAGCCGACTACGCTGAGATGGTCGAGGTGGTGGACGACAAGAGTGCCTACGCGCCTGGAGACGTCCTGGTAGTAGCGGGGGAGAATTTGTTCGATACCAGCGTGCTGACTCAGGATGTGCGAGTGGCGGGTGTGGTGTCGACCAAGCCCTCTCACGTCGGTAACGGACGGGTCGGCGAGGACGTTCGCAACGTCGTCACGATGGGCATGATGGGCATGGTGCCGACCAAGTGCATCACTGAGGGAGGTTCGATCGTCCCTGGAGATCTCCTCTGCACCAGCAGCACCGAAGGACGGGCCATGAAGGCCCCTGGCAACGCGCCCCGAGGCACCATTCTCGGGAAGGCCTTGGGCTCTCTATTGGATGATGGAAACGGAACAGCGACGGGACTCGTTTCAGTCTACGTGAATCTCCAGTAGCTCTGGACCTTACCTCACAACTGGTGTAGATTCGGTCCGGTTGGATCTGGAGGAGCGCATGATGACGGTTGATCCTGGAACTCCTGGAATCGAAGTTGTCCCCAACGAGGGCAAGGGGGACAAGGGGGGCGACGGTAACGAGATACCGAAGGAGCTGCCGGCAGAGGTCAAGCTCGAGAAGGCGGATGTGCGCTCGTTGCAGTACATCATCGAGAAAGAGAAGCGCATCGAAGCTGAGGCGGACCGCGTGGCTTGTGAGAAGACCGAGATGCTGCGAGAGAAGAGCGAGATCATTGGGGAGATCCAGCAGAAGTACCGGATCGACCTCAAGTTGTACGAGATCCGTACCCAGGAAAGTGTGGCTCGGCGGCGAATTCCTACGTAGCGACCATGTGGTCGCAGTTTAGAACGGGGCTTTTTCATGGACGATACTGACGACAAGACAGGTGGGGTAGTCGTTCCCTTGTTCGTCATCAGGGGTGAGGGGATCGATCAGCATTCTGCGATTCCTGGTGAGGTCCGTCTCGTCCCTGGTGAGGATATGAAGCCTGTCCTCGAGGTACAGACTGCTCTCAATCTGGCGTACATCCGGCTCGGGTCCCTCGATGCGCAGATCATCGCCTTGGCGCTACAGAAGGGGCCGGTGGTGGACGAGATACGGGCTCACCAGGCGAAGCTGCTAGAAGTTGCCCGCGAGGTAGCACGCAAGCTTGGTATTGACCCGGACAGCAAGACCATCAAGTGGAACTTCGACATCGATCGCTGCATTTTCCGTCGGCTAGAGTAGCAGATGGCCTGCTTCGTTCTCTTTCCGTGCAAGCTGCGCCAAGATCAACTCGTGCCACTGAAGGATGGCGAGCGGATTATGTTGGACTGGCCTCAGCTCTGTGAACGTTTCGCTCCCTCGCACTCCAAGACCTCGCTGTTGATCCTGCGCCACGTTCGGGTTGGCGCGTTCATCGGCTTGGTCCGTCGAGACAAAGCCCCTAGTACCTTCTACCTGTTCAACCCAGATCGCTCCGGTTCTCTGCACGCTCAGCTCAAGAAGGACCCGACGCTGACCGAGCGGTTCGTGGAGGCGTTTCGGGTGGACGACGTGACCTGGGATGCGTCGGTGACCGAGCTTGGGGTGGAGCACCATGAAACCTGAGACGATCCAAGAAGTCCTGCAGGCAAAGCGTCGCTGGACGGCCGTTCCTGGCGACAACCGAGAGGCCCTGAAGCTTCTCCCCGACGGCTGCATCGACTCAGTGGTCTGCGACCCTCCCTACGAGCTAACGAGCGAAACTGCTGCAGGCCGCCGCTACTGCTTGTCCGGCATCCTGCTTGATGTCGTGCTCCCACAACTCCAGCACTCGAATCCCGAGCTGTTCCGCGATCAGGAGCTTTCGCTCCCAAGCAGCGGCGTTCCGCTTCTGGATGGGACTGACCGGTCCAGCGGGGTAGTGGCGCGGGTCGCTATGCCAGAAAGTTCCCTGGACCTCCAGGGCAACATGCTCAAGAAGCAGAAAGTCAAAGGAGCAGGCGATACGCCCCAGCTTGTCCCGAACGACGTGCTGCCTGGTGAAGGGTATTCCAAGCCGGATCAACTCCAAGGCGACTACATCCTCCAACCTGGAGATATGGGGGATGCGACCATCTGCAA
>Ga0315283_10002464_pt1 | contig 15470 bp, 25 predicted proteins | sample YL17G09_0_MG_FD_204541 | JGI IMG/M metagenome (GOLD analysis project Ga0315283, IMG submission 204541) | Sediment microbial communities from Yellowstone Lake, YNP, Wyoming, USA - YL17G09_0 | ecosystem: Environmental > Aquatic > Freshwater > Lake > Sediment | place: USA: Wyoming | collected... | reverse complement strand
CTTCTTGCGGTAGTTTTTTACCATCGTCATTCCTGAGAGTTATTCCACCAGCCGAACCCACGGTTCCAGCCGACCGCCTTCGACTGAACCTAAACGTTATGCCTCATACGCCATGCTGCGCACTTCCCAGAGTGCATCTGGCACTGCCGGTCCAGTGCTGTGGTCGTGGGCATAGTCTCCGATCTGACGCAGCACTTCACGCAAGCGTTCAATCTCGTCCAGGCATTCCCGCACAACCTCACCACCTGGGTCTGGTAGCAGGTGGCTACAGATCCGCATCTTCTTCGTGTCCATCGTTTCTCTCCTTTAGCTAGAGTGATCGGCTGGCCCACGGATAGGTACGCCACTTACAGGCTCTGCAATGGCTCCAGAACCTTCGGAACCGATGATGAGTGATACCCCACTTGTCGGCGCACCGAATGTTAAGTTTTTAGGGACTGGGCCGCGCCGAAGCTCAGTGAGCCTCTTGCGGAACTGACGCAAGCCAGCACGCCACGCTGATTTGAGTGCGATCCAGTGATTCATGACTTTTCCTTCACCCAAGTGCAAGCAAAGCAGACCTTCATCATCCAGCGAGTGAATGCGTTTGGCACTTGATTCTTCAGCGGATACCAGACGTTGTACGGTGCGTTCTCTTTGCTCGTTCCGAACAGGTAGCAGACCCATTCGCTGCGTTCTGGAAGTTTCATCAATTCTGGATTAAAAGTCACCGATCCGGCAATTGTGAATGCTCCAGACTTAAGACCGTCCGAAAGAAACTTGCTTTGCTCAAAAGGAGTTGGCGCAACAATCTCCACATCCCCAGTCTGCGGGTCAATTTTGATCCGCTCAGGATAATTTCTGATGTAGAATTTATCGTCCTCGAAACTCAGCGCGCACTTAGCGCACATGCAATGCCGACTGGGCGGATGCGGAATGTCGTTCGCAGCAGCGTCGCGCAGCACATCTTCGATTGTCTCAACTTTCAATTCGACTCCAGAGCGCGCCAGTGCGGTGGCTGCATCGCCCCAAGTGCCGGTCATAGGGATTGAGGCTGACCACGAATCAACGGACCGGGGGCACCAGTGAAGATGCTCCCCCTTACCGCCGCAAAGATTGCATTCGAATGTGTTCATGCTTTCTCTCCTTAAGCACTTTGGGAGGCTCTCCTCCCAAAGGGTTCAAGATATCGTGATGCCCAACTCCTTCTCCAGCCCAGGGATCATGTCCAGCCGATCCTGAGGAGTGAGTTGCGCAACTTCCTGCTTGAATTCCAGCAGGGTCTGATTGGGCTTAAAGCCGAAATAGGCCTTGCAAGCCACGATGAATCCACCAGTCTTCTTCGTTTCCACCTCTAACTCCTTTGAGAAAAGATGAGCGGTAACTGGAAGTGCCTACGCACATCCACTCGCGGCTCGTAGACCGGCAAGAGCTTCTTGCACGGCGTGGGGGGAATCAACCACTTACTCGGATAGGTGATCTTAATGGTACTCTCCTTAGTGCCCCTTAAGTGTGCCTACGTCGCACCTGAAACACAACTGGGGTAAACCCTAGCCCCTACGATTGCCCCCGCGTGGCCGGCACTACACGCCGCCCGCAACTTTGCCCTCGTAGACCGCCTAAATGGCCTCAGGGGCCGCCTGCTCACGCAGTTCTTTCGGATTCAGAGCAGGGTCATTTGCTTGCCGCTGAATCTCTGTGACGAGGGATGCTAGGATTTGACTCGTCTGCCAATCCATCTGGCCCGCGATCAGTCGATTGAGGATGAAGTCCACCGTGTTCGGTGGGAAGTGAAGGTTGATGTCCATCTGGATACTCCAAGGTAATGAGTTTTTGAGTGAAGTGAATAGCTTTCTCGAGATCTTGCTTGCCTCCTTTTTCTTTATATCGTTCTACATATTTCGTGATGCAACCGATGAAGTAGCCTGGACCGAATAGTCGATAGATTCTGGTCCAGTGTTGCTCCCCAGAAACCTTGCGGTAATGATCTCCCCCGACTTGATGATCGTCTGGATGAGTCATGATTCCGCCTGCTCTTCAAACTTATTCTGCACCACCTCTGCTTCGACGTGAGTGTATTCGGCGATTTCGTCTCGCAGGCTGCACAGGGTCGCTTGAAAGTGCGATGACTGCCGAACTTTAAGCCTCATGGGCACGCGCAACATCACAAGGTAGGCTTTTCCTAGACGAGTAACCTCTTCTTCGCTCATTTCTTTCTCCTTTCGCACCATTGAAGAAAAGCAACTATCCAGTCAATGTTTCGTTGCTCTTCAGAAAAATTATTCTTGTCAATTGGGGTCTTTGAACTGGTGCGCGATAGATAGGCATTGTAGAGCGGAATGGCAACTTGCCGAAAGAACTTCGTGTGGTGCTCATTCGATCCCGCCACTAAGGCTTCACAATCTTCAATGAACCAGTCTGCATTTTCGTCTGCCCCGATGAGAGGCACGCGCAGCACTTCAGGATATTGATCGTGATTGCGCGCCCCGTATTCAAGAAAGTGCTGGGTAGTCTCATTGTCTAGGTAGGCGTGGAAATTGTTGGAAAATTGACGATACACCCCCACAGGAGCTCCGATCATGCTTGCCATGACTTCCTGCAGAACAGACATGTGGACTGCGTTTGCGCCGTAGGCACCCCAGAGAATGTCATTAGACCGACAGCACACGGTCATATTGAGTTCCCCACCGCGGCAATCGAAGTAGATGTGCGTGTTGCAGGGAATATCCTTCTTCACTTGCCCCAGATCTAATCGGCAGTCCCACATCTGCATGACAGCTTGCCGCGAATTTGGGCTACGCTTCAGCACTTGCGCCGTATGCCGTATCTGCTCAATGCCAAAGGCGGATCTCCAACGCCGCCCATACGCGCCCCAGACTACTCCATCAGACTCAGCATACTCTTCAAATCTGGAGTTGAAGGGCAGCAGAAAAGATACGTCGTCACTTCCTGCGATCATCCACAGGGCTTCCATCAAGTGAAAGACAGGGTTGGCGTCGCGTCTTGGATTGAATAGCACCCGTTCACAGGGATTGGCATACTCTGTAATCACCGGCCCAGGGGCCACCATCACAGGACCATTTCGAGAACTTTCAATGACCCCTGTAACGCGCAGCCATTCAAACCCTTCCTTTAGGGCGTCATTCACATTCCGGCAGTGGAGGATCATTATCCTTCCTTTCTGATAACTAGATTATAATCCGCAGCGTATTTCTCGATTTCAGTGGTCGAGAGAAACTGCACCATGTACCATTCTTCAGGCTTGTCGAAGGGAACGACCATGCAGTTCATCGCGGTCTTATACAGAACATTCCCCACAATCAACTCACCTTGGGGCATACTTATTCCGGACATGGCCGTTGCCCTCCTTGACGCGTATGTACTTAGAAAATTCACAGAGACAGTTCTGGAAATCTTGCATGTGCAGATCTTGTAAATCCTCTGGAAGAAGAGGCTTTACATTTGCCCATGCCTGCCCTATGGCGTAGGCAAAGCCTGAACTGGTCACACGACCCCCAAAATAGGCCTCGAGACCCCGCAAACTGCCAGGGCCAGGGGCAGCCCAGGTGTGCCAATCCGATGCGTCCTGAAGGGGGTGGCCCGCTGTGTTCTTAAGGTCGGCGATAATTTGCGCGGCAAGGAAAGAACCGAGGCCCTTGATGCGCATTAATGATTCATGACACCCAGCTAAACTCGCAAATGTGAAATCAGCGTCGAAATAATTGCACTCTCCCACTACGCGCATGACGTAGTCAATCTTGTCCATTGACTCGCCACAGGTGCTGATCGTATAGGCACTCGTGAAGATTTTGTCTCCCAAACTTCGCATGTTTTTTAGACAATCCGTACACCTTTTAATTACGACAGCATCGGGATAGGGCAGCGCCAGGGTTAATCTTTCTAGAGACGGAATGTAGTTGATCATACGGGCCAGTACAATCTCCCACACTGCATGATGATTGGGTCGCCAATTCTGGGCTAGCCATTTCGTAACCTTGTCATCTTCACGCCGCACGTTGCAGTAGCGAACAAAGCCCATGCAAGGATCATCAGAGTAACCGTATCGCTTAGGAAGCAATCGTTCAGTCAAGTCACAGTAATTTTCTTTGAGTGTCCGCATACGCTCGCGCTCAGTAATCCAGTAGACAAGATCGTTGGTTCGGTTCATTTTGAAGACTCCAGAGCTCGTTTCCACTGAATTTTCACATCCGTACGAGTACCGCCCCCGAAGGAGCCCCTAGTCGTCTTCTCTACGACCGCCACAAACTGGGGGTGAAGATCATGCAGCTTGCGTGCATTCGCGGCATGTAGTTCAGGAGTGCGGAAGTGCGAGCAGCCCCCAGCACTGCCCGAGCCTCCCTGATTGTGCGCGTAGTTGTTCAGGATGCAATTTTCGTACCCACGCTCTAACAGAGATAACGCAACGTGGAAATCTTCCATGACTTCCATTTCGTCGAAACGAATCTTCTCTACCTGCAAGGTTTCACGGTCGTATCCAAGTACGCGCATGATGCGCGTATTCATGACCAACTCTTCCGTGTTCCTATTGGCCCCTTCACGTGAAGCAAAGCCAACGTGCGGGAATAACGAAAGCTGATTATCTAGCAGGCCAAAAGCCCGGTGCAAATCAGCGGGGGAAATGTCAGCCAGCTTTGAACAATCATCTTTTCGCCGTTTGTAGAAGACAAGATCATCGTCGATCATGCATAGCTTATCACTTGTACCCACATTGTCCAGAATGTACTGGCGCGTGGGAGCGATTGTGTGGATGTGGTCAGGCAAGATATGAATCTTGACCTGAGTGTCGTAGCGTTCATACGCGGGGGCTTCACGCAGTTGAACGACTAGGGTGGGGTGCAAGTCAGCAGCTAGAAGCTGCTTGAGAGTCTGTTGGTCATGAAATCTACCGTAGGTAGGAATAACTATGTCCACAAGAAATTCTCCAAGTGACGTGTACCCGCCGAAGCGGGTACACGGATCTTAAGACCGGCGCGCACGCCATGTCAGCCAATGGGCGATCACTCCATCGTTTCTTCAGTCGCTTCCTTCTGCGCCTGCGTTTCCAGCGCCGCCTGTTCAGCCGTCTTCACGGCCTTTTCCTTCTTCGGCGCCTTCTCGGCCTTGGGCTTCGGCTCGGCCTTGGGCTTCGGCACGGTCACGCCGCCGGGGACGGTGTAGCCGTCAATGGAGATGAAGCCGTGCTTGGCGTCGTACACCAGGTCGGGAGTGGTCACGCCCGCAGCCAGCGCAGCCTTGACGGTCATGCCGTTGACGTAGCCGGCGAAGCGAGTGCGCGCCGCAGAGTTTTCACGCTTGGGGTTGGACGTTGCCAGCAGGGTCACAACGGCTTCTTCCTTCACGCCCTTGGGGCCGAGAGATTTGGCAGCAGCTTCGGGGGCCGGGGTCGGTGCAGCGGTGGATTCCGCAGCCGGGGGAAACGGGCTCGCAGCTTTCGGGGCTTTCGGGGCTTCCGTGGATTTCGGGGCTTTCTGAGACTTGTTGAACATCGAAATTCTCCTAAGAGGGTTGAGGGCATCTAACAAAACAAGTGTACTGCGGAATGCGGCGACAGGCCAGTATTATTTTGTAATGAATCGGGCAATCCTTATAGCCGAGGGCTATTAGCCATTCCTTCAAGCATCTTTAAGAAGGATGTTTGGGACTTATCATCTCCCTGTAGAACAGAAATTACTCGCTCATCTACTGTGTTCCTACACAGCACACGATGGACAGTGACATGATCGCTCTTATTCCCCTGCCTACGCACACGATCTATGACTTGCTCGTAGTTTAGGAAGCTCCAGGGGCATCCCATCATGATGATATCATGGCAGGAGTCTTGCAGGCCATCAGTACCCAGGGCTACGGATTGGGGTTGTCCGATAACGGCGGGTAATTCCCCCCGAGCAAATTTCTGAATAACTAGCTTGTCCTTTTCAATGTTCCCCGTGCTTATGCAGGGGAACTTGAACTTCTCTTCTAGCCGTTCACGGTCAAACTTGAATTCGTAAGTGATGAGAACGGGGTTGCCATCTAACTGTTCCATCAAATCTTCTATCGCCCGTAGCTTAAGGTCATGAACAATGGAGTACTTGCCCGCTTCGCTGTAGATGGCCCCGTTGCAAATCTGTCTGCACTTAGAAGAAGCCACCGCCGCATTCGCAGCTACAACTCGTCCAGCTAGTATTTCGGCCATCATCTCATTTTCCATGCCGCCGTACAGCGCTCGAGACTTAGAGTCCAGATCTATCCACACATCGTTAAACAGCAGCTTTGGCTCGTCTGCTCCCCTATCCACGACTTGTGTCAGGGGAGCTATCTTGCCTGCGATTTCTTCAGCTGACCCAGGATGAGGCACCCAGTCATAGCCCCCGTACCCGCTAGGGTAGAAGTACTTCGTCCGGTAGTGCGTGATGAAGCGCCCCAAATGCGCGCCCTCATCCAGAATATACACTTGGCCGAAGAGGTTAAGTAAGGATTTGGGTCGGAAGGAACCCGTCAGTATGTATCTTCTCTTGAATAAGGGGACTACTTGCCGGATAATCTTAAACCGCTGTGTAGAGGAATCTTTGTACTTCGTGCTCTCATCTACTACGAGCATCTGAAATTTCTCGGAAATCCAACGAGAGCGAGCCTTGTCAATCTTACCCTCAGGATTAACCCCAAAGAGCCAGGGCACACCTTCAGGATTGACTACAAAGATATCAGCCTCTTCGTCATTCAGTAGCTCTTCTTTATCTGAGCCGTGAAGCACATTCACCTTGAAGTGCTGGAACTCTAGATACTTGTTCTTCTGTTCTGGCCATACGACATACGCAGGCCGCAGGGGGCAGATGACAAGCATCTTCTTAACGTACCCTTTCTCCTGGAGAATACGAAACGCCATATAGGCCACGGACGTTTTCCCACGACCGGGCTTGTAGAGCAATCCAGCACACGCCTGCTTGATCATCATGATCACGCCATCTTTCTGATAGGAGTGTGGTTTCCAAGAAATCACAACTTGTTCGGACGTCATCAAATACTCCCACAGTGAATCCCTGGACCACTAATTCTTCTATGCGCGCAGGCTGATTTCGCTTAAGATCTTCCCCTGGACGCTTAACTTCTATGAGCACAATGCAGCCTAGATAGAGAAATACACGATCGGGCCAGCCCGTATTCCCGATAAGATTTAACTTGAGTACGGTGATGCCATGAGCCTTCGCCCAGTTCACCACCTTGACCTCAACATTAACCTCTTTCACGCCTTGGCTTCCCGCCGCATTTCTCACGAGGCCCATTGCAGCCCCAGCATGGATTACGACCACTCTTTACTTCATCCATGACTATCATGCCGCCGAGCAAGCAATTGACCGGAACATAGCCTTGTCCCTTTGCCATCTCAAGCATGAAATCATCTTCATCAGGCTTTTCTTGCGAAAAATATGCGAAATTCATTTAATGCTACTTCACGAAAATTGACATGGTCCACCCTTTGTCTTGGAAAAGTCACACCAGCGACAATCATTACTCGGCTTGGGGGCGCAAATCTCATCGCTTTGCATCTGGTCTACACGCCCCTTCCAGAGAGCGCGTAGCTTTTCTTCGGCCGTGGCCTTTACGACTAGTCGCTCCGGCGGGGCCGTATCTTCGAAGTAGTATGTCGTGACCTGCACTTCGTCTACAAGCCAGCGGCGCAGTCCGCCCAGTGCGTACAGTTTACGCTGGTCCGCATGTGTCTGCTTTGGTTGGCCTGACTTCCATTCCCCGATGTGCAAGACATCCTTAGAGCACCGGGCGGCATCTAGTACCATGATGCAGCGAGTCAGTGGGGAGTGATGTCCCCCAGTGAGCGCCCAGTCATCATCAAAATGCAGCTTCTTTTCGGCATACCTGTCGCCATTCTCGTGATTGCGGAATGTGTCCAGCACAGCCCTGTATTTCTCTGTGATGAAGACAGGTCGCTTACCGCCGAACAACTTGCTCGGCGGAGAGAGATCATCAATCTTCCCCGTAATGTACTGATCAGCACGATCGTGCATTTCCAATCCACGAGCCGCCGCAGGCCCAGTAGGTGCCGTGGGGAGCTTTAGGACTGACTTGTACTTCCAACGAGCTGGACACCCGTTGTAATTTTCCCACTGGCTGAAGGACCAGCGAATTGGGCTAGTGTGTTGCATGGGGCTCTTCTTGAGTTATTGCCACCAGCAATCCCTCGAATACCGGCAAGAGAGAAGCTGCCGTAGGTTTGAAGCTAGCGCTCGTGTAAGTTCCTTCAACTTCACCGGCAGCTGAGAGCTGAATGAATGAAATGACAACGGCATATTTTTCGCCTGTTGCCTCTTCCATTTTGCACCTAACGAAATCTGTAAGTTCCGTCGCCGCCTTACTTGCTTCAGTGTGATTCATGCTACTCATCCTTCCAGGGTAGTATATCGGCCCAGTTGGGGCCTGCAAATCCATCACTTGCGAATGGAACATCGAATCGGGGAGCATCCATTGCTTCTTTAAGTCGAAACATGGCGTTGTCTGCGTCTTCTATTGGGGCGCAAATGTCCATTTCATCATGAACTGCGGCAAGGAAGACATCAGTGCTCTTCCGCAAGTGATTCCAATGGATTATGCCCTCTTTCGTCTGGTCTGCTGCACTGCCCTGAATGAGATAGTTCAGCAGCTTATAGCTCAAATCCCGCTCGGCATTTGGTTCGCGGTAGTATATCCTGCCGCCCCAGGTCCGAATAAACCCACCGTTTCTTCCTCGGTTACGGGTTCCAGCTGATAAGCTTCGAATCTCAGGTAGAGCGGCAAAGTAAGCATCACGCACGCTGCGACCTTCGTCATCTGAAATTCCGAGTGCAGCGGCCGTGCTCGCAATTCCACGTCCATACATAATGCCGAACCCCGTGATCTTGACGTGTTTACGAGGTAATACAATTCCAGTGCATTCCTCAATAAGCGTTTTGACGGCGGCGTGCGGGTCTGTTTTGGGGTTTTTCTTGAATGCTTCAAAGAGTTTTCCTTCCGCAAAGTGAGCCATGATGCGCATTTCCTGCGCAGCATAGTCTCGTTTGAGCCATACATGGCCTTCATCTGGCAGCAAATACGAGCGCATTTGCATCACGTTTGGTAATCCTTCTGGAATTACGAGTTCTTCGAAGTCGTTGGGCGGGTTCTGGAGGTTCGGTGCTTTGCATGACATGCGACCAGTTCTTGTTCCGGACATGTCCCCATCTTGACCCTTGTCACCTTTAACTTGATTCCATTGGGGGTGGACACGCCCCTTTTCCCGTCTCGCTTGAGCCAGCCACGGGCCAGCAAATGTACCAAGACACGTCTCAAGAACACCACGGTATGCGAGGTTTGCAAGGATGAGAGGATCGCGCACTCGGCCAACAAGGTTCTTCCGGGCAACCGACCGCCGACCGGTAGGAGTGAGTACCCATTCGGTAATTTGCCCGGCGCGATCCAAGGCATCTGCGAGTTGGGCATCCTTGGCAAGGTCAAATTCGCCGAGTCTCGTAAAGATGTACTCGTCCGCCTTTTTCTGCGCCGCCTCATAGATTGGAATGTCATGTTCTAACCTTTCCGTGTCAAGTCGTACACCCCGCTGCGAGGCAGCCGACAAGATAGGGGCCAGCATTTGTTCGCGCACATAGGCATCCCACATGCCATTGGCCTCGATTTCTGGCCGCAGCTTATCGTAGAGCCACTTCGTTCGATCAGTATCGCCTTCAGCATACTCGCCAACGAGAGATCCAGGGGCTTTGCAGATGTATGCACCCCAATCTTTTTCCTTAGCTTCTGGCACATTACGAAGAATCCAGTCCTTCAGTCGCGTCTGTTCATCTGGGGGCAACCCCAGTATGCGCTCGGCCGAGGCCTTAAGCGCGAAGGAAAATGCGTAGGGGTCGTGCAAATAGATCAGAAATTGCGTGTCATGCACCTTCTTCGGATCTTTGGGGACATACTGGAAGTAATCGCGCAGAATGGCGCATTCAAAAGCAGAGTTATGCCCCAGCCATTCCCCCGCCTCCAAGGCTTCCATGAGCCTTGCCCGCCCGTCTTCGAAGGAGCAGTTATTCTCTGTCGGATGCCCCCAGGCTAGATAATGAGACGGCTCATCTTCGTGCTTTATCGAGACCCCGACAGGCTTGGGCGGTGCATAGATGGGATTACCTTCTATGCCTTCAGTCTCAAAATCGATTGTCTTCATATAGACCTTAAGGTGAGCAGTTAGTCACGTGCTCAGGTCAAGCCACTCCTTTGGTCATCTCTTGGGCGTGTGGCAGGTAAAAGCCGAGGGTTGGCAACTGCGAGTTACACCCTCGGGGTGACTACACTTGCTCAGCGAGTCAAAACTTCGACTTGGTGGGAAGGCTCTTCTCGGCTACCCCTGCGCCGGGGGCCATCTTCCCCGCCGTGGTAGACTGCACTTCGTCGTAAGGCAGCAGTGACAACGCCAATGCTTGCTCCTTCTTCTTACGAAGTACGTCAATGATTGCGGGGTTGTTCACCACCTGGATGGGCGTGAAGGTCACCATGAACTGATTGGTGGGGTGCCGTTCAGTGCTGACATTGGTGATGGTGATCCACGGTGGCACCTTCGCGCTGGCCGCGAGTCCATTCACGAAGTTACGGTAGTTCGCACCACTCGTAACTGGAATGTCCATGATGGCCAATTCGGCCTTGGTGGCGTCTTCCACACTGGTCAAAGCTGATGCTGGGATGAGCACAAGCCGACGAGTCTCCTTGCACGCCTTGCCACGAGAATTCGGCTTGGGGTCGCTACCCCAGGCATTCATCTGGCATCCGTTGCAGCCTCGGGGATTAAGCCGAGCCTTCACTGGATCATCCGCGGGCACGTTGCTGTCAGGCACGTTTTCGTGCGCCGCCATGTCGTCCCCATCTTCGCTTAGGGCGAAGCACACAGGATTCTGGAGGTTGTTGGGGTCGAAAGGTTGGTCGTAGTACGCGTTGCGATGCGCAGCCACGAGGATGATGCAGGGCAGAAGATTCCCTTTGATGGGATTACCCTGGTAGCCCATCAGTCCTCCGCGAAGGCTGATCTTGCTGACTGAGGGGCGCTCCGCCGCAGCTTCGTCCTTGGCGTAAGCGGCCATTTCCGCCGCCAAATCGGCCGGCAAGGCGAGGGCGTAGGAGCCTTCACCGGGGGTGGTGGCTAGCTGGGTAGCTGCCAGGGGGTTCTGATGGGTCTGAGGGGCTTCTGATGGCTTCGCCGACGGTGCTGCGTTGCCTAGCGGGGCTTTGGTTGCCATGTGGCGTACTCCGGAGGTTAGGAACGGGTCTTACTGAGCGAGAAGATAGGGAATTTCTCTACCCCAGGGATGACCTGATTGTCGTCCCATCGCTCAGCTATTGCCTTCGCAGCAGGGCGCCGCTCTAGCAAGGAGAAATCTTCTTCTTTCAAGATGTAGGCGTAGAACTTGTCCCACTCTTGGACATGAGGCTTGTACTTCGGGCCAGTAAGGCTGGCCGTCAAGCCGCCACACTGAACGTTCAGCACGCTGCCCTTTCGGATCTGGTCAATCAGCAGTTGCTCTGCCTCTGTGTCAACCTTTTCAAGGGCGCGCACTTTTCGCCCTAGTTCCAGTCGCTCCCGTTCTGCGGTGTCTTGTATGTACAGAAGCTCACCAAGCTCAAACTTAGTGAGGACGCGTGACTTTGCATTGTTGACAAGAAGAGCTAGCTGGGCAGCTACGAAAAGGGGGTCCACTTTGGTAACTCCTCAACAAGGTTAGAGAGAAATTTCTCGGCTTCATCCACGCCAGTCATGAGCAATGTGTTGGCGAGTAGATAAGTAAGGTCCGGGCCGGTTGCACGGTAGTTTTCGTCTAGCACGTAGACTGATTGAATTTCGACAGGGGGTGGCCCGGAGTAGGTAACTTCGAAAAGTATTCCTTCAATATCGCAGATGTGCACCAGGGCCATGCGCCAGTGTACCATAGTTCGTACAGGAACACAACTACGGGTAAGCCCTATTCAGGCAGTAGAAGGATCACAATGGCGATGAGAATGACGATGACGAATGCTGAGATGTACATGTCAATCTTCCTTAATGCCGTAGAAACGAGCGAACCGTGGGGCGTCTTTCGTGCCGTAGCCGAAGCTGCGCCAGTGGATGGTCTGGCCTATGAGCGTTCTAAACTTACCATGGTTCCACGCCCACCAGTTCTTTCGAGCCTCGTGCGTCATCTTACCCGCGCTTACACGAATCTCGCCCCAGGTGGGATCGAGGCAGATAAGTGTGCCGACCATGCCGTTGCCCTGCATGTTTTCTTGAAGAGTCTGGCGCTTCGTACGGCCAAGTTCATCAGTAAAGGCCTCGTTCGCATTATGCCTGCCTTCTTCTAGCTTGATGACTACGGCCTCTCCATCAATGAAGCGCTTGAACTTCATGAGGTATTGTTCGCGCATGGTGGAGCGTCCATGCTTGTATGGGCCAGCGGGAGAACGGAGCATGATTCCTTCGTACCCTTCATCTAGATAGCGTTGCTCCAATCTCAGTAGTTGCGACTCTTGAGTGATATACGCGTGGGGGACGATAACTATGCGGTTTTCTTCCCTATATTCGTCCGCAACATGCTGCCTGCGCCACTCAAAGTTGGGATGTTCTCCTTCAGGAGCATCAAAGAGATGATAGAAGAAATTTGGCTCACCGCCGGCGCTGGTCACGCCGGAGCTGGTACGCCCAAAGACGTCGTCACCTGTAGGGTAACCCACTATGAGCTCCCCATCCAGGTTATGCTTGTCGGCTGCCCACTCTTGGATGAATCTGTTCCGAATGGGCTTGGCGTTCCGGCTGTAGGCCACGCCCTCCCAAACGATGCAGCGGAATCCGTCGAGCTTCGGAGAGAGCAGAAGCGGGTAGCGCAGCGTATGCAGCAACTCTTCTGTAAGAGTCGCACTCAGCATGGGCTTGAAGTTCATAGCCCCTCCTTCTTGCCACATCTCCTGCAGAAGAAACGAGGGGTAGCCACCTTGAACACATCCAGAGAGCCATCATACCACCACTGGTGCCCAACGAAGAAACACCATGCGCCCCACAGCTTCTTCATGACACAAACTCCAGAGCTTCTATTCTTTGCGTAGCGTACTGGTCAGGCAAGGGGCTGCCACTATTCCAGGCTATGTCTATAGCCAGCAGATTACGAATATGACGCTTTGCTTCTTCGAGAGTTGCCCCACCATTACTCTTGATTCCCAGTGCCGCACGCGCTTGTCGCACGCGAGCTGTGGAGACTGGAATTTTCAAGATGATGGAGAGTTTCTTGGCAAACTCGGAGTCTATCATCTTCTCTTTGGTGTATGATGTCTGCACCGCAGTCATCACGTTAAAGCTCAGAAGCTGCTTGTTCATAGTCCCGCCTTTTCTAGTGCAATGTCGCACTCGTAATGTGAACGAAGATTCTCGGCTACGTTAACCCAGAGGGGACGCTTACGCCCCTCCTTGTCGCCGTAGTAGGAAAGCAATTCTGGATCTTTACCCCGCAAGCGGCAAAGCTCGCGGGCTGCAGATTCAAAATTGCTGATCGGGAGCCGTGTCACTGGAATTCTCCAAACAGAGGAGATTGGCGATGCGGGCACGAATCTCAGTGAGCTTGGCTTCGTACGTAGCCATCGTTTCACATTCCCTTTCCTTCAGCGCGGCGACTGCCCCCATGCGCGCCTGTTCCACTGTAGGCAGGCACTCGTCGGGAACGTCAATCGTCATTACAGGGAACCAGCCCATCGGGGACATGTCCAGGGCTGTGTCCGTAATGCCCATGTGGCCGTCCATGTCGCACCCACGGAGCCTAATTTCCAGTCCGTAGGCCGTAACCCAAATCTGTTGTTTCATTTGAACCTCCGCGGGTAGTACACATCCAGCGTCACGCTGAAATGCTTGCGAAGCCTCTGGTACCCGGAGACAGTTGCTACCCATGTGTGCGCGCCATCGTATATGTAAGCGCTGTCGAATTCTTTGGCTGCTACCCGTTGAAAGGCAGCGCGAGCGGCGGCTTGGGGAGTGACACTATGGGCAATGCGATAATGATTCGCGCCCCCATGGTACTCGGTGGTTACTGGTCTGAGTCTGGCCATCATCGGCTCCAAGTTGCATGTGCGAAATTGCACTTACCCAGTATGGCATGTCTAACCAGCTCGGGGGTTAGGGGAAACCCTTACGGCCTTGTTCTGCGCACCCCTGGCGCGTACAATGGTTAAATGGCCTCGACGTATGGGACGCCGAGGCCATTTCCTAGTCTCCGTTTGGGCGGAGTGAGACACTTACCAGAGCAGGTTCAGTGTACCACAATGCCCGCGCACATGCAAGGGCAGATATGTATGACTTTGGGCAGATAAATCTAGAGTACGGCGCAAGACAACGACCTTACGACGCCGGATTTGAAAGAGTCCATAACTATCTACGAGAAAGAGGAATAGATCCTCTGAAATATGCCGAGGCATTGGGGATAACTATTGCCCCTGCAAGGGAGATCATAGCTAAGTCGCGTGGGACATTTGCCTTTTCGGATGATTCCCGACTAGCTCTTATCTTCCCCCATATGGACGTCGGGGGGAGGCAAATAGATTGGTGGTCTGCTCGTCTCATAGAGACTGAGCTGCGAGCAGTTCAGGGCCCATCAATTCGAGACCTAATTGAAAAGAAGCCAGGGGGGAAGATGTTCTGTCCCCCGGCGGAGGCTGTCCACGCCTATCTTGTTCCTCTTCTTAACTGGTCTTCGCTGAAACGAGGCGACTATGTCTACATCCACGAATCTTGCATTAAAGCAATCAACGGGGCCATGCTCGGATATTGGAGCGTCGGTCTAAATGGGGTGCGCGGATGGTCTGCTCGAAAACATGGTCTCGGATTGGTTGAAGAGTTACGCGCACTTCCATGGAAAGCACTTGAACTCACCCCAGTCATCGTTTTCGATTCGAATGCTGCCGACAATTGGGATGTCCAACATGCAATTGGATCTCTTGCAGCTAAACTTCACGAGATTACTGGGCAGCGTGCCCGTCATATCTTATTGCCTAAGAAGTCAGATGGTACGCATTGGGGATTTGACGATTTTTGCGTAGCTTCTGGGGAAGCTGCGGCCAAGGCATTTCTTGACTCTGCTGCTGTTGCGCAACCTGTTGAAGTCTCAGAAATTGAGCTGAAGAAGATACAGCTTAATTCGGAGGTTTGCATAGTTCGATCTTTGGGGAAGATAGCCGACCAGAGTACAGGGGTGCTTATGAGTCGCGCTACTTTTACAGATGTGAACTATGCAACGTGGATCGCAATGAGTGATGAAGATAAGCCTGTATCCGTCCCCCTCGCGTGGCTCAGGGATAACAGGCGAGTCGAAGTTGAGAAGCTCGAATACGCCCCCGGGGCGGAACGTCTTGTAGAAGGGGAATTCCTTAATCTCTGGAAGGGCATGGGGGTCGAGCCTGCGGCTGGGCAGTGTGATCTATGGCTGGAGCTTCTTACGCGTCAGATTCCAGAAGAAAGGCTT
>Ga0315283_10002463_pt1 | contig 15470 bp, 16 predicted proteins | sample YL17G09_0_MG_FD_204541 | JGI IMG/M metagenome (GOLD analysis project Ga0315283, IMG submission 204541) | Sediment microbial communities from Yellowstone Lake, YNP, Wyoming, USA - YL17G09_0 | ecosystem: Environmental > Aquatic > Freshwater > Lake > Sediment | place: USA: Wyoming | collected... | reverse complement strand
GCCTTAAGACGGTTCAAGAAACAGTGCGAAAAGGCCGGAATTCTTTCAGAGGTCCGCAAAAGAGAATATTATGAAAAGCCCAGCGTCAAGCGGAAAAAGAAAGCCTTAGCCGCCAAGAAAAGAGCGCTCCGGAGAATGCGGAAATTTGAATCATGATTTCTCTCTCTGGAACGGATCGACACCGTTTTCTATCGGGCGCCTATTACGTACTGCGTTGAAAAACCGGATTGAACAATTTCAAAAGGAAAAACTATCGGCGGGTTGAAATTTGAAAACCGTCCCGATATTTGCCTAAAATCCATGAAGCTCCCACCAGGGTACCGGCGGGAGCTTCAAAACTTTCGGGAAACCGTGGGAATCCCCCGGATCATAGATTCTTACCAAAAATTAAAATATTTTAGGTAAAATTTTTGGTCCAATCACGGGTCTGCAGCGTCTCCGCATCGTTGACCGCCAACCCCCTATCGAGCCTGCGAGCCGACGGATAAGCCGATGGCCTTCATCTCCGAATCGTTTGTTACGCAACTAAAGGAGGCGTCCAATATCGTTTCGGTTATTTCCAGATTTGTTCCCTTAAAGAAGGCCGGACGCAATTTTTTGGGGCTTTGTCCTTTCCACCAGGAAAAGACGCCCTCCTTGGCGGTTAACGAAGAAAAACAGATTTTTCATTGCTTCGGCTGCGGTTTAGGGGGCAATGTCTTTACGTTTCTCATGCACTATCAGCGCCTGAGTTTTCCGGAGGCGGTTAACGAATTGGCCCAGTTGCTGGGGATAGCGGTCCCAACCGCCGTGCTTTCCCGGGAACAGGAGGCGGAAAATCGCCAGCGGGATGAACTAAGGGCCATTCATCAATTGGCGGCGGATTTTTTTCATCGCCAACTGATGTCCGCCCAGGGGGGCCGGCCGGGCCGGGAATACCTACGCCGGCGGAAAATGACCCGTGGAATCATCGAAGAGTTTACCCTGGGATATGCTCCGGACGCCTGGGACCGGTTGGTCCATTTTTTACATCAACAGGGTCTGGACCCCTCCCGGATAGAACAATCCGGTCTGGTCATCAGAAAAGACCGGGGGGGGGGGTATGACCGATTCCGCAATCGCCTGATCTTTCCGATCTGGGACGAAAAAAAACGGGTGGTGGCCTTCGGGGGGCGGGCCTTGGGTGATGAACATCCTAAATATTTGAATTCCCCGGAATCCATCATTTTTAACAAGGGCCGGTCCCTCTATGGCTTGCCCCAGGCCCTGCCGGTCATCCGGCAGGAACGGCAAGCGTTAATCGTAGAGGGCTATTTCGATTGTTTAAGCCTCCATCTTCATGGTTTTAAACAGACGGTGGCCACCCTGGGGACGGCCCTGGGGGCGCATCAGGTTCGCCGCTTGAAGGGGATGGCCGAAGAACTTATATTGGTCTATGACGGGGATGCGGCCGGACGGCAAGCGGCCTTGAGAAGTGTGGCCATTTTCCAAGAGGAGGGGGTTTCTGCCCGGATCAAAGTCCTGCCCCCCCAGGCCGACCCGGACAGTTACTTGTTTCAAGTCGGAGCCGAGCGGTTTGCCGAGGAGTTGAGGCAGTCCGTCCCGATGATGGTTTTTTTCCTGGACCAGCATTTGGAGGGAGTTTCGGGTGACATTCAGGATCGACTCCGGGCCCTGGAAAAAGTCCTGCCCACGATCCAGTCCCTGGCCGCCGCCGAGCAGACTTATTTTGTTAAGCTGATCGGCGAACGGTTGACCTTGTCGGAAACGGCGATCAACCAGATGCTGAGGGCCAAAGGGCAGGTTAACCCGGTGGCCCGGATTGCTGAAAAAATCAAAGGGGAGCAGGTTAAAGGCCTGGAGTGGCGGATCATCGAAGCCTTGTTGCGAATCCCTCAAGCGCCGGAACGGCTTTTGAACCAGGACCTGCAAAACGTCATGGTCGGCCCTGAAGCCCTACAGGTGTTTAAAGCCATTGCCCAAACGGTGAAAGAAAAGGGGGATCTGGATCTGGTTTGGCTGCTGGAACGGTTGGAGGACCAAACCCTTAAGAATCGGGTGGCGGCCCTGGCCCTTCAGGAGTTTATCGATGAGCGCGACCAGGAATCCTTTTTGCAGGACTTGTTGAAGACCCTTGAACTGAGAGCCATTCGTTGTCGGGAGCGGTCTTTACTCCAGGCGATTCAGGATCAGGAGCGACAAGGGATGACTGCTGAATTGATGGCCCTGCTGGAGAGGAAACAGGACCTGCTTAAACAACGGAAGCAACTATTAGCCCCAATGAAGAATTAAGGAGCCCTAATGTCTAAAAACACCACTCTGGAAGATTTTAAGATGATTTCTCTGACCAAAGAAAAGGAATATCTGGATCTGGAGGAGGGCGGGGAGGCTTTGACCCAAGAATTAGTGGGCCACGAACCCATCGATGATATGCTTTTGATCTTTGAAGAGACGGATATTCAGCTTCTGGACGCCGCCCCCCGGGGCCGATCCAAGGACAAGCTGGAGGGGGAGCGAACCGAGGAAGATGAAGAAGCGGAAATTCGCTGGGGGGCGGAGGTGGGGGCCAAAACCACCGACCCGGTAAAGATGTATCTGAAGGAAATGGGGTATTATTCCCTGCTGACCCGGGAAGGAGAGGTGGAAATCGCCAAACGGATCGAAGAGGGGAAACACGAGGTCATCAATGCCTTACTGGAATCCCCCGTGGGCATTAAAGAATTTATTTCCTTGGGTGAAAAATTCCAACAGGGGATCGTCAAGTTGAGAGAGATCGTTCGAGACAGCGACGACGAAGAACATTTTATCGAGACCGAAGCCCACCGAAAAAAAGTCCTGCAGCATTTTTTGGAGGTCAAGACCATCTATGAGAAGAACATTAAGTTGCAGGAAAAATTAGGTCAGGATTTGGTGGCGGCGCGAAAGAAAAAGATCAAGGATCAGATCGAAGAGAATAAGCACCGGATCGTCGAGCGCCTGAAGGAATTGCGGTTGGACAAACGGCAGATCGACCGGGTAGTCAATAAACTCCGGGCCTTCGCCGAACGTATTGAAAAGGGGGAAGCGGAAATTCAGGAGGCCGTAAAAAGGGTCTCGATCCCGCTGACGGACCTAAAAAAACCACTCCGCAAGTTTAAACAAGACGGCCAGTCCCGGTCCTTAACGCGGCTGACCGGTCTTTCCAAGGAAGAGCTCCTGGAAGTGGACCGGCGGGTCCGCAACGGGGAACGAAAAGTTCGTCGGGTGGAGCAAGAATCGAAGATGACTTCCAAGTTTTTGAAAAAAATTCTCCGGCAGATCGATAACGGGGAGTTTAAAGCCAAGTATGCCAAATCCGAACTTATCGAGGCCAACCTGCGTCTGGTAGTCAGCATCGCTAAAAAATACACCAATCGTGGCTTGCAGTTTCTGGACCTGATCCAGGAGGGCAATATCGGACTGATGAAGGCGGTGGATAAGTTTGAATACCAGCGGGGGTATAAATTCAGTACCTATGCCACCTGGTGGGTGCGTCAGGCCATCACCCGGGCTATCGCCGACCAGGCCCGAACCATTCGCATCCCGGTGCACATGATCGAAACCATCAATAAGCTGATTCGCACCGCCCGCTACCTGGTCCAGGAAATGGGACGGGAACCCACCCCGGAGGAAATTGCCGAGCGGATGGAATTCCCTCTGGATAAGGTGCGCAAGGTCTTAAAGATTGCCAAAGAGCCCATTTCCTTGGAAACACCGATCGGCGAGGAGGAGGACAGCCACCTGCGGGATTTCATTGAAGACAAGAAAATATTGTCCCCCTCGGAGGCGGTCATCCGACTGAACCTCTCCGAGCAGACCCGCAAGGTGTTATCCACCCTGACCTCCAGGGAAGAGAAAGTGTTACGCATGCGGTTCGGTATCGGGGAAAAGGCCGATCATACCCTGGAAGAGGTGGGCCGGGATTTTGACGTCACCCGGGAACGAATCCGCCAGATCGAAGCCAAGGCCCTCCGCAAACTCCGCCATCCCAGCCGGAGTAAGCGGTTGAAGAGCTTCGTGGATTAGAAAACGCCCCTCCCTTTTTCCGGAAGGGCCTCGGTCAGGAAACGCCCCCGGCGAGCCAGATGGTGTGCCGGCTTCGGCCGCGGGGACCTCGAGACCCCACCCGGACCTCGTCTACCTCGAAACCCGCACGGCGAAGACGCTGGGAGAAGGCCCGGTCGGGACCGGCTGACCAGACGGCCAAGATCCCTTCCGGCCGCAGTGCTTTTGATGCGGCCTCCAGACCGGCCCGGGTGTAGAGCCAGTGGTGGCCTCTTCGCGTCAAGTCTTCGGGTCCGTTATCTACGTCCAACAAGATGGCGTCGTAGGTCCGCTGCTCAGTCGCCAGGAGGGAAGCCACGTCACCCTCTCGAACGGTGACCCGGGGGTCTTGAAGAGGATGGCCGGGCTAAAATTCAGAGGGCACCTTTTACCCTCTGCTCCTCCCGCGTCCTCCCCGGCCACCGCCGCCGTATCCGCCTTGGCCCCCACCACTTTCAGTGCGAGGGCGAGCCTCATTCACGTTAATATTTCTCCCTTTCAGTTCATGGCCATTCAGACCGTCGATGGCCGACTGCCCATCCGCTTTGGAAGGGAACTCCACGAATCCAAATCCTTTGGATTGACCGCTAACCTTGTCCTTGATAATGACGGCGGATTCAATCTGACCGAACGGTCCGAAAACTTGGTGTAGATCCTCTTCGGTGACCTCGTACGATAAATTTCCAACGTAGAGCTTCATCCTGTTCTCCTTTTCCAATGAATTTCCAGCAGATTAAACCTCCTAAACCAAAATCCTGTTCTATAGATTAAACAGGGTAACAGAAAACCTATCATAAGGCAAGAGCGGAACCGCAAGACCTCGGCCTGAGGCTGGCCGAACGGGATCGTCCGCAGGGAGTCCCGCTGCCGCAGGATTGCAATTCAATAGGGGAATATAAATTGACTTTTTTAACCGGTTCGCCTAAATTAGAAAACTTGGGTGGGCCCATAGCTCAGTTGGAAGAGCCACCGGCTCATAACCGGAAGGTCCCTGGTTCGAGGCCAGGTGGGCCCACCACAAAATTTTGGCGCATCCAGAGTATTTAAAAGATGCGTGCTGACTATGGTGGTTTGGCTGCAATAAAATCAAGGCCAATCCTTTCAAAAAGACCCGACCATAACCCCGGATCGTGTTGGTATCTATATAAAAACCCGGATGCGCCAAAATTTTGAAAAGATGGCCCACAAAAATGGTCTAAAACGAATCCCCAAACCGGTTAGGGGATGGGAAGACAAAAAAAAGGGTGCCACGGTAAACGGGCGCCCTTTTTGTTTAATAGCGGATGGCGGTCACCGTTAAAGAGATACTCCATTGGCTCGATTCCCAATATCCTCCCCACTGGGCCGAGGATTGGGACCGGGTCGGACTCCAGTTGGGCGATCCGGGGCAACCCGTTCGGCGCCTGGGAATCGCCCTGGAGGCCAGCCCCCGAACGGTTCAGTGGGCGGCTTCCGAATCCATTCAATTGCTCTTATGCCACCATCCTTTATTTTTCCAGCCGATTAGCCGGCTCCGATATGATCGGGAGCCCGGCAGGACGGTTCGGGAGCTGATCCGGGGGGAGATAGCCCTCTGGGTGGCCCACACCAATCTGGACGCCGCCCCGGAGGGAGTCAGCACAGCCCTGGCCCGACGATTGGGGTTAACCCGGTTGAAACCCCTGGAAGAAAAAGTCAGGGACCTCTGTAAGTTGGTGGTCTTTGTTCCGGCGGGTTATGAAGAACGCCTGCAGCAGGCCCTTAAAATTCCGGGTATCGGGCAAATCGGCGCCTATCGGTTTTGCACCTTCTCGGCCCGGGGGGAAGGGCGATTCACCCCCGAACCGGAGTCCCATCCCTTTCAGGGAACAGCCGGGATAGAAACCCGGGCACCGGAAACCCGATTGGAGGTTCAGGTATCTAAGGCACAAGTGACTGAATTGCTAAAATGTTTGCGGGCGTCCCATCCCTACGAGGAGATGGCCTACGACCTCTACCCCCTTCAGAACAGCGCGGTCGGGGTGGGGATAGGGCGTCTGGGGATTTATGAACCCCCGTTATCTTGGGATCAGTTCATCCCTTTTCTGCGGGAGGCCGCGGAGGCGCCGTTTATCCAGGTTGCCGGAAAAATTCCGGAAAAAATAGAGCGGGTCGCCGTCTGCGGGGGCGCTGGGCGTTCTTTGATTCCGGCCGCTTTGGCCGCTCAAGCCCAGGTCTTTGTAACCGGGGAGATCGGACACCATCCTTCCGTGGAGTTTTCCGGGGAGGATCTGGCCCTGGTCAGCATTGGGCACTATGTGTCTGAAAAATGGATCCTCCCGGTTTTAGGGCAGCAATTGATCGAGGCCGCGGAGGTGCAGGGTTGGGAGTTGGAGGTTTGGATGCACCTTGAACCGGGTGATCCAACCTGTCGGTATTTTTAGGTGGAAAGCGAATTCAATCAGGGGGAATCGGATGGAGGAACAAATTCGTCGGTTGGTTTACCTGCAACAGATCGATAATGATATCCAACAAGTGAAGGTCCAAACGGAGGAAACTCCCCGTCGTCTGGCCGGGATTGATTTGGAACTCCAAGCGGCCCGGCAAACCTATGAGACCTTTTCGAACGGGCTGGGGGAAGTAAAAAAACAGCGGCGCGGTCTGGAGAAGGATGTCGAACAAATCGAACAGAAAATTAAAAAAAGCCGGACTAAACTGATGGAGGTAAAAAACAATAAAGAATATAAGGCCATGCTCACCGAGATTGACGAACTGAGCAAAGGCAAGGGGAGACAGGAAGACTCTCTTTTGGAACTAATGGAACAAATGGATACCCTGACCCTACAGGTTCGGGAGCAAAAGAAAGTTTTGGATTTGAAGATCGCCGCCGGTAAAACCCAAAAAGAAGAATGGGAAAAGTCGGGTGAGGGTTATGCCCTGGAATTAGCCCGGCTTGAGGAAGATCGGAAAAAGGCAGCCGCCCGGGTTGAAGATTCGCATCTCCAGCAATATGAATTTTTGCGGGATCGTTTGCGTGGGTTGGCCCTGGCCGAGGTTCGTAATGCCGCCTGTATGTCCTGTCATATGCAAATCCCCCAACAGTTATACAACGAAATTCGACGGTGCGACCGGATAATCAATTGCCCCAATTGCCTGCGGATATTATTTTATTCGGAGAAACCCGAGGCCGTTAAGGAATAGACCCTGTCTGATTTCAAGAAACAATCTGCCGGGCAGTGGGTGGTATTCTCCGATGGGGCGGCTAAGGGAAACCCCGGGCCTTCCGGGGCCGGATGGCTCATCTGCGATCCCCAGGGACAGGTCCGGTCGGAAAACGGAAAATTCCTGGGACATGGGACCAACAATGAAGCGGAATATCAGGCCTTGACGGCGGCGCTGGAAGAGGCCCTGTCTCTGGGAGCGAAGGCGGTTAAAGTGCATTTGGATTCCGAACTGCTGGTCCGCCAGATTAACGGACAATACCGGGTGAAAAGTGATCGTTTGCGGAAGTTCTACCAACAGGCGCAAGATCTTTTGAGACGTTTTCACGATTATGTTATAATTCATATACCCCGGGAGCAGAACCGGGAGGCGGACCGCTTGGCCAATGAGGCCATCAAAGATTATTTTAGACTTAACAAATAATGATACTATCTGAATAGCGTGGAAGTGGATCAGATGATCGCTCGCTTTTCGGCGGGAGGAAAGTCCGAGCTCCATAGGGCAGGATGCTGGGTAACACCCAGTCCCGGTGACGGGAAGGAAAGTGCCACAGAAAACATACCGCTTCGCCTCAGGCGGAGTAAGGGTGAAAAGGCGGGGTAAGAGCCCACCGGTATCCCGAGCGATCGGGATAGCCTGGTAAACCCCATCCGGAGCAAGACCAAATAGGGGGGCGTTACGGGTGGCCCGCCCAAGGCCCCCGGGTTGGTTGCTTGAGGTCCGAAGCAATTCGGACTCTTAGAGGAATGATCATCATCCCGGCCGGCGTGAGCCTCCGGGAAACAGGACTCGGCTTATGATCCACTTCCACCTATTTTTTTTCACCATCATCCGGGAGAGTCAAACCGGGTCGGCCGCTGAAAGGAAAATAGGGACCAGGCCTTGAAGACCATTGCCTTGATTACCGCCGGCGGGAAAGGGCAACGGATGCAATCCTCCACGGCCAAACAGTTCTTGCTTTTGGGGGGGAAGCCCATCCTGGCCCGGACCATTGCGGTTTTTGAAGCCTGCCCGGTCGTAGATGAGATTTTTGTTATCGCTCCCCAAGATGAAATGGCGATGGTTCAAACGGATATCGTCGAAAAGTACCAATATAAAAAAGTGCTCAAGGTGGTCCGGGGGGGCCGGAGGCGACAGCAGTCCGTCTGGAATGGGTTACGAGCGATAAAATCGGATTGTTCCTGGGTGGTGGTCCACGACGGGGTCCGCCCTTTGATCACGACCCAATTGATTGAAGCCGGTATTAGGGAAGCCAGGCAAACCGGGGCCGCCATCGTAGCTGTTCCGGCCCGGGATACGGTCAAACGTTTGGCCCCGGGGGGGAAATTGCAGACCCTGCCCCGAGAGGAGATCTGGCTGGCCCAGACGCCGCAGATTTTTGAATTTTCCCTGCTTTGCCGGGCCCACCAAAAAGCGAATCAGGAAAAATTCACGGGAACGGATGAGGCTTCCCTGGTGGAACGCCTGGGGCAAGCGATCAGCCTGATTCCCGGGGACTACGGGAACATAAAGATTACCACCCCGGAAGATCTGACGATCGCCGAGACCCTGATCACCAAGGGGAGAAAAGGCCTATGATCCCGCCCTTCCGAGTGGGATTGGGTTATGACGTCCACCGTTTAGTCCCGGAAAGGGCCTTGATCCTGGGGGGGATCGAAATTCCTCACTCCCTGGGGCTGGAAGGTCACTCCGATGCCGATGTGCTGGCCCACGCCTTGGGAGATGCCCTCTTGGGGGCGGCCGGGTTGGGAGATTTGGGGCGGCATTTTCCGGATTCAGACCCTCAGTATAAGGGCATTTCCAGCCTCAGCCTTTTGAAAATCATTCTCTCCAAAATCCGGGCCGAAGGTTGGGCGATCGGGTACCTCGATAGTACGATCGTGGCCCAGCAGCCCAAACTGGCGGACTTTATCCCCTCCATGCGCAGGGCCCTGGCGGAAAGCCTTCAAATTTCTTCGGACCAAATCCATATCAAAGCTACCACTTCCGAGGGACTGGGGTTTTGTGGCCGGCAGGAAGGGATCGCCGCCTATGCCGTGGCCCTTATCAACCAATAGAATACTGGGTGCTAAACTGCCATGTCGTTAAGGATTTATAATTCTCAAACCCGTCAAAAGGAAAAATTTGTTCCCTTGAACCCCCCCCAGGTGGGGATCTATGTCTGCGGGGTGACCGTCTATGACAGTTGTCATATCGGTCATGCCCGGTCCATGATCGTTTTCGATGTGATCGTTCGGTTCCTGCGGTTCAAGGGGTATGCCGTGACCTATATTCGCAACTTTACCGACATCGACGATAAAATCATCGTCCGGTCTCACCGGGAAGGGGTGCAGCCCGAGGCTTTGGCGGAAAAGTATATTGAAGAGTTTGAAGGGGACATGGAAGCCCTGGGAGTCTTGTCCCCGGAAGTGGAACCGCGGGCCACCCGCCATATCCCGGAAATTATCGCTTTAGTTCAGAGGCTGATTGATCGAGGGACGGCTTATGCTGTTGACGGGGATGTTTTTTTTGCGGTCGAGCATTTTAAACCCTACGGCCAGCTATCCGGGAGAAACCTGGAGGAAATGCAGGCCGGGGCGAGGATCGAAGTGGACCCCCGTAAGCGCCATCCCATGGATTTTGCCCTCTGGAAATCCGGAAAACAGGGAGAACCGACCTGGGAAAGCCCTTGGGGTCCGGGACGGCCGGGATGGCATATTGAATGTTCGGCCATGAGCTCCAATTACCTGGGGGAAACTTTCGACATCCATGGAGGTGGGCAGGACCTGATTTTCCCTCATCATGAGAATGAACAGGCTCAATCCATGGCCGCCACGGGCCAACCCCTGGCTCGTTACTGGGTTCATAACGGGTTTGTCACCATTCGGGGTGAAAAGATGTCCAAATCCCTGGGCAATTTCTTGACCATCCGGGAGATGGTCCGGCGTTTTCATCCCGAAGCGGTCCGCTTATTTCTCCTGTCCCGCCATTATCGCACCCCGCTGGATTATTCGGAGGAAGCCCTGCAGGAGGCCCAGAACCACCTGCACCGCCTGTACCGGCTGGTCAAGGACCTGGAACAACCGGAGCAGCGATGGCAGCGGGGTGGATCGGAAGAATGGTCCCCCGAGAAAAGCAGGGAGGTGGAAGGGCTGATCGGGCAATTCCGGAAAAAAATTGACGAAGCCCTGGAGGATGACTTCAATACCGCCCAGGCCTTGGGGTATTTTCACGACCTTTCCCGCAAACTGAACCGCCTGCTGGACAGTCTGGGTCTAAAGGCCGGTGAGACTGCAAAGGACTCCCTGGTTAAGGCCGCCGGTGTTTTGAAAGCCGCCGGCTGGCTGCTGGGTATTCTCAATCAGCCCTTGGACGGTTTTTTTTATCGGGAACGAGAACGGGCCATGGAGAGCCGTGGGTTGTCTAAACAAAGAATTACGGATTTAATTGATAAACGGGTCCAGGCCCGAAAAGAAAAGGATTGGGCCCGGGCCGACGCCCTGCGAACTGAGCTTCAGGAAATGGGGGTCATCCTCAAGGACAACTCCCAGGGGACAGAGTGGTATTTGGCTGAATAAGCGGTTCGTCAATCGCTGAAGGGAACCGTAAAGCTTGGAGGAGAAGGCGATGGATGATTTTGTCGGTAAACGAGTTTTGGTTACTGGGGGTTCAAAGGGGATCGGACTGGGGATTGCCCGCTATTTCGCCGAAGCGGGAGCCAAGGTGGCCATTTGCGGACGGAAGGAAGCCAATTTAGTGAAGGCCCGGGAACAACTGGGCGAGGTGGTTACCTTGGCGGCTCACCTGGGCAAGGCCGAAGAGGTGGAACAGCTATTCAGTACCGTCCAGACTACCTTCGGCAGTCTGGATATCCTGGTCAATAATATGGGAATGAATATTTTTACCCCCTTCACCGTTGAAGCGGATATCGGTCTCTGGGACAAGATTATGGAAGGAAATCTAAAGTCGGCCTTTTTATGCTGTCGACAAGCCTTTCCTTTGATGAAAACCAACGGCGGAGTCATCGTCAACCTCAGTTCCATCGCCGGGCACCGGGCCGCTCCCGGCATGGGGATTTACGGGATCGCCAAGGCGGGACTTAACATGCTGACCAAGGTGCTGGCCAAGGAATTGGCTTCTTACCGCATCCGGGTCAATGCCGTCGCCCCCGGAATGGTGGAAACCGATTTTTCCAAACCTTTTTGGGGCAACGACGACATCCTGAAGGAACTCCTGAAGGGCATTCCCTTGGGCCGGATCGCCCGCATTCAGGATGTGGTTCGGGCGGTGGCCTTCCTGTCCTCCGATCAGTCTGATTATCTGACCGGGGAAATCATTTCCGTATCCGGCGGGGCGGAGGCCTGAACCGGAACGGAATCCATTCACTACTATTTATATTTATGCGCTTGACGATATCTAAATATTTATTATAATAACAATTATTATCATTAAAAAATATTATGGAAACTAAAGAAAAGAAAACCAGGACCACCAAACAGCGGCAGGTCATTTTGGAAGAAATTAAAAAAGTGGTTTCCCACCCAACCGCTGATGAAGTCCATGCGATGGTGAGAAAAAAACTTCCCAAAATCAGTCTGGGGACCATTTACCGCAACCTGGAATTCTTGGCCGGGCAAAACCAGATCTTGCGGTTGGACTGGGCCGGAAACCAGCGCCGCTATGATGGGAATACGGCCGACCATTTTCACCTGCGCTGTGTACAATGCGGGCAAGTAAAAGACCTGCTGATTGACTTTCCTCAAGAAATGGAAAAGAAGGTGGCTTTAGAGACGGACTATGATCTTTTAGGTTGCCGCCTGGAATTTGTTGGACTTTGTCCACGCTGTCAGACCAAAAAGCAAAAAAGCCATTAGCGCAAACTTTGATCATTCAGGAAAAGGAGCGGAAATTATGGATGTAAAAGGGTCCAAAACGGAAAGAAACCTACTAACCGCCTTTGCTGGTGAATCGCAGGCCCGAAACCGTTATACCTATTTTGCCAGTCAGGCCAAAAAAGAAGGGTATGTTCAAATCCAGTATATTTTTGAAGAAACGGCCAATCAGGAAAAGGAACACGCCAAACGGTTGTTTAAACTGCTGCCGGGGGGGGAAGTGGAAATTCAGGCCCGATTTCCGGCCGGGGTAATTGGAAGCACGCCAGACAACCTCAAGGAGGCCGCCGGGGGAGAGCATTACGAGTGGACGGATATGTACCCGTCCTTTGCCCGGGTGGCCGGGGAGGAAGGTTTTGAGGAAATCGCCAAGATTTTCGAGTCCATCGCCGTGGCTGAAAAACAACACGAACGACGCTACCTCGGTTTCTTGGCCAATATCAAAAACGGGACGGTTTTTAAGAAAGAACAGGTCGTGACCTGGCGTTGCCGCAACTGCGGCTACCTGCATGAGGGCCGCGAGGCCCCGGATAAGTGCCTCGCCTGTGATCACCCGCGGGATTACTTCGAATTGCTGTGCGAGGAATGGTAACCACGGATTATTTTTTAATCACCATCTAAGAAATCGGAGGGTTGTGCGATGACGGGAAAACTGGAAGTCTATCAATGTGAAGTCTGCGGCAATATGGTTGAAGTGCTTCACGTCGGCAAAGGGACGCTGGTCTGTTGCGGACAAAATATGGTGTTGCAGAAAGAGAATAGTAAAGAGGCCTCCCTGGAGAAGCATGTTCCGGTCATCGAGCCTGCGGCCGGGGGCTTCAAGGTTTCCGTGGGCAGCCTCCCCCACCCCATGGAGGAAAAGCATTTTATCGAATGGGTTGAACTGGTCGCGGATGGAAAGGCCTACCGTCAGTTTCTGAATCCCGGTGAGACCCCCCAGGCTTTCTTTGCCCTGGAGGCGGAAAAAATCGCGGCCCGGGCTTTTTGCAACCTCCATGGCCTGTGGAAGTCATGACTGAAACCAGAGACCGCTTCACCCGGATGCTTTGTACGGCCCAGGAGATGGAAGAAAAGGGTCGGGCCTTTTATGAAAAGGCCCGGTCCACTGCTGAGAACCCGCTGGGAAGAGAGATTTTTCGCCTGCTCATTGATGACGAAATCGTCCATCTGGAGCGCATCCGGAAAATTTCTGATTCCCTGACCAGGGATCAAGATTGGTCCGAGGACTGGAAAAAACTTCAATGTCCCTACCAGGATCTGGGGCCGGTCTTTCGGGACCTGACCTCCCAATACGGCCGGGCCGGGATTGCGGGCAGCAACGATCTCGAGGCCCTGAAACTCGCCCTGGATTTTGAGCAGCGGAGCGTCGCCTTCTACGAAAACCAGTTAGCCCAGGCCGTTGATCCGGTGGAGCAGGCCTTTCTGCTCCAGATGATCTTGGAAGAAAAAGGACATTCCCGGACGCTTCAGGATACCCAGTATTATCTTTCGGACCCGGAAGGCTGGTTCATTGAAAAAGAGCGGGCCGGTTTGGACGGGGCTTAGCGTCCTGCTTCAGAGTTTATGTCGCCCGATCCGATCAACATAGTTATCGGTGGAGAGGCCGGTCAGGGTCTGATCACCATCGGCCAGCTCCTGACCAAATCCCTGGTTCGAAGCGGGTATGAAGTCCTAGTCACCCAGGACTACCAATCCCGAATCCGGGGCGGCCATAATACCTTTCGGGTCCGGGCCTCCGTTGAATCCTTAGCGGCGCCCCAGGAGTCCATCGACCTTTTAGTGGCCCTGGACTCCGCGACCGTGGATCTCCATCGACCGGAACTTTCCCCTCGGGGGTTGATCCTGATCGATGAAGATTTATCCACCCCGGAAGACTGCTGCCGGAGGGTTCCCTTTAAGGAATTGGCGCCGGACCGTTATGCCAATATCACCGCCCTGGGGGTGGTCAGCACGCTGCTGGGCTTGAGAGAAGCAATCGTGGTCCAGGCCGCGGATGATTTTTTCGGTCCCAAAAGCCCCGAGGCAGCCGAAGGAAATCGCCAGGCCCTCCAGGCCGCCTTTACCTGGACGAAAAAACAGTCCATCTCCTTTCCCTCCCTGCCGACAGCCCCTGACCCCACCTCAAAACTGATTCTTACCGGGAATGAGGCCCTGGCCTTAGGGGCCCTGTCCGCGGGTCTGAAATTTTTTGCCTTTTATCCCATGAGCCCTTCCACCTCGATTGGTCTGACTCTGGCAGCCCAGGCTAGAAAAATGGGGCTGGTGGTGGAACAGGCGGAGGATGAAATCGCGGCGATCAATATGGCTCTGGGGGCCTCCTTCGCCGGGGCGCCCAGCATGGTGGCCACTTCCGGGGGAGGGTTTGCCCTGATGGCGGAGGGGGTCAGCCTGGCCGGAATGACGGAAACGCCGATGGTCATTGTCGTGGCCCAGCGTCCCGGCCCGGCCACCGGCCTGCCGACCCGCACCGAACAGGGGGATCTGGAGTTCGTCCTTCATGCCGGGCACGGTGAATTTCCCCGGGCCATTTTCACCCCCGGATCGGTGGAGGAATGTTTTTACCTGACCCGGAAGGCCCTGGAACTGGCCGAGCGCTCTCAGGGGCCGGTGTTTATCCTAACCGATCAGTTTTTGGCCGATTCCTACCGGGCCGTTGACCCTTTTGACTTATCCCCACTCCCCGCTATCCTCCCCAGAACCACCCCGGCGATCACCGAACCCTATCTGCGCTATGCCCTGACGGCAAGCGGCGTCTCGCCGCGGCTGTTTCCGGGGCTGTCTGATCATCTGGTGCTGGCCGACAGCGACGAACATACGGAAGACGGGCACTTGACCGAAGATTTAATCGTTCGGAAAAGGATGGTCGAAAAAAGAGGGCGAAAGCTGAAGCTGCTTCAGGAATCGGCGGTTCCCCCGGAATTCAAGGGCGAACCCCGACCGGATCTTTTATTGGTTACCTGGGGTTCCGGTCGAGGGGCGGTTTGGGAGGCGGCCGCTCTTTTAGAGGGCCGGGGGAAGCGAACGGCCGTGCTTCATTTCTCCCAGGTCTGGCCCCTGGTTCCCGATCGCATTCTACCGGTCTTTCAGGCAGCCGGGGATATCATCGGCGTTGAAATGAATGCCACCGGTCAGTTCAGCCGGCTCCTCCGGCGGGAGACCGGGACACACATTGATAAGATGATCCTGCGCTATGACGGCCTGCCCTTTACCCCGGAATATATTCTCAGGGAAATGGAACAACGCGGATGGTTACGGTAGAGGACTTCGGAAACTTCGAAACGGCCTGGTGCCCGGGTTGCGGCAATCATTCCCTGCTGCAGGCCTTGAAGAAGGCCCTGGCCGACGAAGGGCTCAAACCGCACCAGGTGCTGTTGGTCT
>Ga0315283_10002461_pt1 | contig 15472 bp, 11 predicted proteins | sample YL17G09_0_MG_FD_204541 | JGI IMG/M metagenome (GOLD analysis project Ga0315283, IMG submission 204541) | Sediment microbial communities from Yellowstone Lake, YNP, Wyoming, USA - YL17G09_0 | ecosystem: Environmental > Aquatic > Freshwater > Lake > Sediment | place: USA: Wyoming | collected... | reverse complement strand
AGCGCCGAGACGGGGGACGGCGCCGCTGGATGCGCTTCCGGCAACCACACGTGCAGCGGCAGCAACCCGGCCTTGGCGCCGAAGCCGAACAGCGCCAGCAGGAACGCGACCGAGGCCCATGCCGGCTGCAGGTGAGCGGCGCGCATGGCGTCGAACGTAAATTGCCAGCTGCCACCCTGCAGCACGCCGAAACACAGCAGGATCGCGATTGCGCCGACGTGCGCGATCAGAAGGTACAGGAATCCGGCGCTGCGGATCTCCTGGATGCGGTGCTGGGCGGTCACGAGGAAATACGATGAGAGCGCCATGGTCTCCCACGCGACCATGAACGCGTAGGCGTCGTCGGCGAGCAGCACCAGGCCCATCGCGGCGAGGAACAGGTGGTATTGCAGGCACAGCAGGCCCGGCGGGGTGCCCTGGCCGCGGCGGAAATACCCGGCGCCGAACACAGATATGCCCGCCGAGGCGGCGCCGAGCACCGCAATGAAGACGCTGGAGAGTGCGTCGAGCCGCAGGTGGGCCGGCAGGTCCGGCAAGCCGACCAGCAACACGACCTGCTCGGGCGGCGCAGCGACGCCCCAGATCCCGACTCCGGCCAGCGCCACGCCGCAGAGCGCGCCGAGCGGGAACAACGTGCGGCCGGCGAACCGGAGGCTGCCCGGACGAATCAACCCGGCGAGACCGATGAGTAACCACGCGACCAGCAGCGCGAGGCAGGCGGCAAGCGGTGAGTCGGTGATGGCCGTCACGAGCGTCGACTTGCGGATTCCCGGAGGTCCTTCATGTCATTCACATTAAAGTGTACTCTCGTGTGCGTTCCATTATCATCTGATTAATACCCTGGCACCCCGCCACGGAGATCGCTTGGCATCCGAAGAGCGCACGGCCCGGCTCACGATCCTGATCGACCCTCGCAAGAAGGTGGTCCTCGAGAAGTTGTGCGCAGAGGAAGACGCCACGCCGTCGCAGGTCGTGCGACGACTGATCCGCCGCTACATCGAGGAGCGCACCGGCGCGCCGTGGTCACCGGAGAAGCCGCGCAGCGCGGCGCGGCAGCGTCACCCCGCGAAACGCTGAGCCGCGAAGGATCAGCTGCGGATCAGGTGCGGCCCCAGCTCCTCGAGCGAGTGGCAGCCAATCAACATCAGCGCACGCTCCATCTCGCCACGCAGCAGGATGAGCGCACGGGCGACGCCCTCCTCGCCGCCGGCCGCCAGCCCATAGAGGGCGGCCCGGCCGATCATTACCCCGTCCGCGCCGAGCGCCAGCGCCTTCAGCACGTCCGAACCGCGACGGAAGCCGCCGTCGACGAGGATCGTCGTCTGGTCGCCAACCGCAGCGGCGACAGACGGTATCAGCTCGACGCCGGACACGGTGGTATCGAGCTGTCGCCCGCCGTGATTCGACAGCACGATGCCATCTGCGCCGACTTCAACGGAGCGCCGCGCATCGTCGACGCAGAGGATGCCCTTCAGGATGAGCTGGCCCTGCCAGCGCTTGCGCAGTCGTTCCATGTCGGCCCACGCCAGCGACGGGTTGATCTGCGTGCCCATGAAGCGCACGCCCTGCAGCGCGGAGCGGCTGCCGACAGGCAGGAACTCGGTCAGGTTGGCGAACTGCGGCGCGCCGTGCGGGATCATCACCTGCTTGAGCCAGCGCGGGTGCGCCAGCACGTCGAGAATGCTGCCGAGGCTCAGTTTCATCGGTCGCCGGTAATTGCGCTGGTCCCACTCGCGGGCGCCGAGCGCCGGCACGTCGCTGGTGACGACCAGCTTGGTGCAGCCCGCCTCGGCGGCTCGATCGACCAGACGGTCGAGAGTCTTCTGATCCTTGAACGGGTAGAGCTGGAACCAGATCCTGCCGGGCAATTCCGCCCCCATCTTCACCACGTCGTAGTTCGATACCGTGCTGAGCGTGAACGGGATGCCCGCCGCCGCCGCCGCCCGCGCCAGCGCCAGATCGCCCTGCGGCCAGAGCATGCCGTTGAATCCGGTCGGCGCGATGACGAGCGGCAGGTGCAGCGACTCGCCGAGCAACTCCGCCGACATGTCGGGCACCCCCGTGCCGGCCAGCGTGCGCGGCAACCACGTGATGCGCTCGAAGACGTCGCGATTGCGCCGCAGCGTCACTTCGTCTTCGGCGCCGCCCTCGAGGTATTCGAATGCGAAGCGCGGAACCCGCCGCATCGCAACCCGCCGCAACTCCTCGATCGTGCTGGCACGGCGGAAATCGCTGCCAGCGTAGTAGCTGCGAGTCACAGCGCGCTTCTCTCGCCGCGGTGGACCATCTCAGTGATGCGGATGGCGGTGTCGAGGGCGCGCAATCCGTCTTCCCCGCTCACGACCGGCGGCGTCCCCTCGCGGATCGCGCGCAGGAACGCCTCGATCTCCATCCGGAGCGCATCGCCCTGCTCGTAGGTGCGCTCCTCGATCACGACCTGGCCGCGCGGCGCGTCCGCTCCCGGGCTGGGCTTGCGCACGACGGTGAGGATCTTCTGCTGCAGGTCGATCGAGATGTAGGCGTCGTCCTGGAACATGCGCAGCTTGCGCTCCATCTTCATGCTGACGCGGCTGGCAGTGGTGTTCGCAACGCAACCGTTCGCGTAGCGAATGCGCGCATTGGCGATGTCGAGCCCGGCCGAGAACACCGAAGCCCCGACGGCATCGATCGACGCGACCGGGGCGCCGACGAGGCTCTGGATCAGGTCGATGTCGTGGATCATCAGGTCGAGCACGACGTTCACGTCCGTGCCGCGCTCCTTGAACGGCGCGAGCCGGTGCGATTCGATGAAACGCGGCCGGCCAAGAGTGCCCGCAAGCGCGAGGATGGCGGCGTTGAAGCGCTCGAGGTGACCGACCTGCAGGACGCAGCCGGCCCGCGCCGACAGCGCGACCAGGCTGCGCGCCTCCTCGAGTGTCTGGGTGATCGGCTTCTCGACCAGCACGTGGACGCCGCGCTCGAGACACTCCCTGGCAATCGGATAGTGCAGCGGCGTCGGCGTGGCGATGCTCACCGCATCCACCTCGGCGAGGATCTCGCGATAGTCGGCGACGGCCCGGGCCCCGAGTTCGGCCGCTACGCGATTGCGCACGTCCGGATCGGCATCCGCCACGGCGACAAGCTGCGAGTCGGGCAGCACAGCGTATTTCTGTGCGTGGAAGCGCCCGAGGTAGCCGACACCGATGACAGCCGTGCGCACTTTCTGCATGGTTGGCGTTTCCGTCGTTGGCAGGCAAGCACCGAAGATGATAACCAATGCCGCCGCTTGCGGTCCGTTCGGCTTACCCTCAGGATCTCGCGATGACATTCAAGCGCGATGGTGCATGGCTGATTGCGGCGCTCCTGTTCGGCGCGCTCGTGTTGCCGCTGCTCGTGTATTTCACGGGCATCACGGTACTGGGCCCCTATGCGCACGGCGGCCCGGGCGCATTCCTCGCCGACTTCCTCACGGATCTGGCCCGCTTGCACTGGTTTTCCTGGGCCCTTGCCCTGGGTCCGCTCGCCGTGGTGGCGATCTGGCGGGCGCTGTCGCGACTGGCATAGCACGGAGTGACGCCATGGGAACACTCAGAACCTGGTGGGATCGAATGCGGGGCCGCAGCCCACCAACGCCGGCACGCCCGACCACCCGGCCGGCTGTCCGCCCGGAACCCAAAGCCGGCACAGACCTCGAACTCACCGATGCGCCTGCCAAGCGGGGGCCGCAGCGCGTCGGCGCCGCCGGGTTCGATCCGTACGGCAACGACGCCGGATTCTCCAAGCCCCGCGGCTGGGAGCGGGTCGATCACGACTGACGTCCGCCCCGCTCCCGCGGGTGGCTGTGCGACAATCTGGCCGGCGACTCAGGGCCGGGTGGACCAGTACAGCGCGGCCAGGCCGGCCAGGGCGCCCCACATTGCGAGCTGCGCCCAGCGCCGCCAGGGTCGGTTGCCGGCCAGCCCGATGAAACTGACGGCCGCGAGCGCGGTCAAACCGGCGAAGATCATCAGATACCGTGCCAGGAGCGGCAATTCGGACCGATAGGCGGGAACTTCGCCGGACAGGACGAGGAAAACGATGAGCGTCGCACCCAGCCCAAAGGTGGTCGCGGCCGACGAGCCGAGCACGATTCCTGTCAAAACGGTCAGTGGTCGCACGAAATGGGTCTGTTTCTCGTCACTCGGCCCTTGCTTGGGGCCGGGGGTATATCTAGCCTAGGTCCATCAATCGCCGTCGAGGTTCACATCTAAGTGTATCAGCCAGGTCAATCGGATAAGGCCGCGACGCCGCGCCGCAGCATGGGTCGAACCGGAGCGGTCGTGATCGCCACGGTCGTCCTGGCGGTGGGTACCTTATTGCTCGGCACGGCCAAAGCACCGACGGCGGCGGCCAGCGCGGCCGTGACGGACTTCGCGCCGACCGAGCGGCAGGCCAAGGTGGCCCGGCTCGTCAGCAGCATGTTCGAGCGGTCGCACTACCGACAGGCGCCGGTCAATGATCCGGTATCGTCGCTGGTGCTCGACCGTTACCTCGAGTCCCTCGACGGCTCGCGCAGCTATTTCATCGCGACCGACATTGCCGAGTTCGAGAAGTACCGCTACCAGCTCGACGATGCCATCACGACCGGCAGGCTCGACCCGGCTTTCGCAGTCTTCAATCGGTTCCAGCAACGCAATCGCGAGCGCATGGCCTACGCGCTCACGCTGCTGAAGCAAGAGCCCGACTTCAAGATCGACGAGAGCTTCGAGTTCGACCGCGAGCACGTGCCGTGGGCGGCCGACCGCGCGGAGCTCGACGAACTGTGGCGCAAGCGAGTCAAGAACGACGCGCTCTCGCTCATGCTCACCGACAAGACCTGGCCCGAGACCCGCGAGATACTGCAGAAGCGCTACGAGCGCGTCGCCAAGCGCTCCGAGCAGGTGACGTCGGACGACGTGTTCGAAAACTTCATGAACGCGTTCGCGCACGTGTTCGACCCGCATTCGAGCTATTTCTCACCGCGCAACTCCGAGGAATACCGCATCCAGATGAGCCTCTCCTACGAGGGCATCGGGGCGTCCCTGCAGATGATCGACGACTACGTCACGATCATGGAGATCCTGCCGGGCGGGTCGGCCCAGTCGACCGGCGAGGTGAAGGCGAACGACCACATCCTGGCCGTGGGCCAGGGCAAATCCGGCGAGATGGTGGACGTCGTCGGCTGGCGCCTCGACGATGTGGTGCAGCTGATTCGCGGCCCGCAGGGCTCGTCCGTGCGGCTGATGATCCAGCCGGGCAACGCGCCGCCCGGGGCGCAGGAACGTCTCGTCACCCTGCCCCGCGCGAAGATCACGCTCGAGGCGCAGGCCGCGAAGCAGGAGCTGCGCAAGGTCAAGCGCGGCGATCAGGAGCTGCGCATCGGAGTGATCACCGTGCCCTCCTTCTACCAGGACTACAACGCGCGCGCCGCTGGCGACGACGACTATCGCAGCACGACTCGCGACGTGCGCAAGCTGATCGAGCGGCTGAAAGCCGACGGCGGCGTGGACGGCCTGGTGCTCGACCTGCGGGAGAACGGCGGCGGCCACCTCTCCGAGGCGATCGGCCTCGTCAACCTGTTCGTGCCCAAGGGCCCGGTCGTGCAGCTGCGCGAAACCGGCGGCCGTGTCGAAGTACTCGAGTCCGAGGACCAGGGCGTCGCCTACGACGGGCCGCTCACGATCCTCGTCGATCGCTTCAGCGCCTCGGCGTCGGAGATCTTCGCGGCCGCGATGCAGGACTACGGTCGTGGCCTCGTGATCGGCCAGGAAACCTACGGCAAGGGCTCGGTGCAGAACCTGTACCCGCTCGACCGCTATGCGCTCGGCCAGGATCCGGGGTACGGCCAGCTGACGGTCACCATCGGCATGTATTACCGGGTCACGGGCGACAGCACGCAGAACCGCGGCGTCGTGCCCGACCTGCGCCTGCCCTCGGCGATCAGCCCCGACGAAGTCGGCGAAAGCTCGCGGGACGGCTCGCTGCCCTGGAATCGCATCCGCAGCGCCGAGTTCAAGGCTGACGGCGGCTTTGCCCCGGTGCTGCCGGAACTGCAGCGCGACCACGATGCGCGCGTCGCGGCCGACCCGGACTTCCAGTACACGGCAGCCGAAATCTCCGCGATCGACCAGATGCGCAGGGAAAAGTCCGTCTCGCTCAACCTTGCCAAGCGCAAGGCCGAGCGCGAGCAACGATCACAGGAGCAGCTTGCGCGCGAGAACACCCGGCGCACGGCCCGCGACGAACCGCCCCTGAAGGCGGCCACCGAGATCAAGGACCCGCCGGACGCCATCCTGGCGGAGGCCGCGCAGATTACTGCCGACCTGTCGAAGCTCGAGCCGCGGCTCGTGGCCAAGGCACCAACCGCCGCCAGCCAGTAGATCGGTGCGACCGAGCGTGCGTTCTGTGCGACTAACTTTGGTGTTGTACTTGACTACAACACTATAGACCCTTACGATTGCGGTCATTACGACTGCCTTCTTTGGGGCCCTACGCCGATGACGACACACATACCGCGCCCGACCCTGCGTTCGAAGGCCTTCCAGCTGGTGCTCATGGCGGCCGCGGCCACCGTGCTGGCGGCCGGCTGCAGCAATGGCAAAGCCAAGGACAAAGAGGGCGCCGAGTCCGCCGCCACGGCCGTGCCGGTCGAGGTGCAGCCGCTCAGGCGGGCTGCGATGGTCGCCGTCTATTCGGGCACGGCGCCGATCGAGGCCAACGACGAGGCCGAGGTGGTCGCCAAGGTCGGCGGTGAAGTCCGCCAGATCTTCGTCGAAGAAGGTGATTCGGTCCGCGAGGGCCAGGTGCTCGCGCGCCTCGACGGCGACCGCCTGCGCCTCGACCTCGCGCAGACCGAAGCGAACCTGCGCAAGCTCGAGCGCGACTACAAGCGCCAGCTCGAGCTGAGCGAGAAGGGCCTGGTAGCCAGGGGCACGGCCGAGAACGCCAAGTTCGATCTCGACGCGCTGCGCGCCGCCTACGACAGCGCCCGGCTCGAGCTCGGCTACACGGAGATCCGCGCGCCGATCCCGGGCGTCATCTCCATTCGTCACATCAAGGTCGGCAACACCATCAAGCCGAACGACCCGACATTTCGAGTGACGAATCTCGATCCGCTGCTGGCCTTCGTGCACGTGCCGGAGAAGGAATTCCGCAAGCTTGCGCCGGGGCAGCCCGCGGACGTGGTCGTGGACGCGCTCGGCGGCGAGCACTTCACCGGCACGGTGTCGCGCATCAGCCCGACGGTGGATCCGCAGACCGGTACGTTCCGGGCGCGGGTCGAGGTTCCCGACGCCACGCGGCACATGAAGCCTGGCATGTTCGCGCGCGTCAGCATCGCTTATGAGCGGCGTGAGAACGCACTGCAACTGCCGCGCACGGCGATCCTCGATGCCGACGGCGAGCAATCCGTCTACGTCGTCGTGAAGGACAAGGCCGAGCAACGCAGGATCGCCACCGGTCTTGCCAGCAGCGGCTGGGTCGAAGTCCTGCAGGGGCTCAACGGTGACGAACGCGTCGTCGTCGTAGGCCAGGCCGGCCTCAAGACCGGCACGGCGGTCAAGGTCGTGGACGACGTCGCGCCGCCCGCCGGCGGCCCGGCGACCGACAAGGCCCAGGCCAAGTAAGCCGCCTCGGGCACGCTGCGCGCGCCCGCCTGCACGGGGAAGAACATGGAAAAGCTGATCGACTTTGCGATCCGGCGCCGGGTAACCATCGTCATGTGCACGGTGGCCATCGCGCTGTTCGGCGTGGTGTCTCTGACGCGACTGAAGCTGAACCTGCTGCCGGATCTCTCCTACCCCACGCTGACGATCCGCACCGAACTTCCCGGCGCCGCACCGCTCGAGGTCGAGACGCTGGTGTCGCGGCCGGTCGAGGAAGCCGTCAGCATCATCCGCAACGTGCGCGAGGTGCGCTCTGTCGCACGCGCCGGCCAGTCTGACGTGACGCTCGAGTTCGTGTGGGGCACCGACATGGACCTCGCCGGCATCGACGTCCGCGAGAAGCTCGACCTGCTGCAGTTGCCGCTCGAAGCCAAGCGGCCGTTGCTGCTGCGCTTCGACCCGGCGAGCGAGCCGGTGATGCGCCTCGCCTTCCTCGACGAGGCCAACAAGGTGGGTGACGCCGGCGTCGATCGCCTGAAGGCGCTGCGCCGCCTCGCCGAGGACCGGCTGAAGCCCGATCTGGAAGCGGTCGAAGGCTCGGCTGCGGTGAAGGTGAGCGGCGGCTACGAGGACGAGGTGCAGGTGTTCGTGGACCAGCAGAAGCTGGCCCAGCTCGGCCTCTCGATCGACACGGTGACGCGCCGCATCCGCGCCGAGAACGTCAATCTCTCCGGCGGGCGTCTCGAGCAGGGCACGCAGCGTTTCCTGGTGCGCACGCTGAACGAGTTCGGCACCATCGAGCAGATGGCGGACGCGATCATCGCCACGCGCAATGGCCAGCCCGTCTACCTGAAGGACGTCGCCACGGTCAGCCGTGGCTACAAGGATCGCGAGGCGATCACCCGCGTGAACGGCAAGGAAGCCATCGAGCTGGCCGTCTACAAGGAAGGCGACGCCAACACGGTGCAACTCGCCGAGGGCGTGCGCAATCGCGTCAAGGAAATCGAGAAGAACCTGCCGGAAGGCACGGCGATCCGCACCGTCTACGACCAGTCTACGTTCATCGCGGCGGCCATCGGCGAGGTGAAGAGCGCGGCACTGATCGGCGGCCTGCTCGCCATCCTGGTGCTGTATGCGTTCCTGCGCGATGCGCGCACCACGCTGATCTCGGGTATCGCCATCCCGGTTTCCGTGCTCGGCACCTTTGTGCTGATGTATGCATTCGACCTGTCGCTGAACATCATGTCCCTCGGCGGCATCGCGCTCGCGGTCGGCATGCTGGTGGACAACGCGGTCGTCGTGCTCGAAAGCATCGTGCGCCACCAGGAGCGCGGCGTGGAGCGGCGCGAGGCGGCGCGACGTGGCACCGCGGAAGTCGCGATCGCGGTCACCGCCGCGACGCTCACCTCTGTCGCGGTCTTCTTCCCGATGGTGTTCATCACCGGCGTGGCCGGCCAGTTGTTCAAGGACCAGTCGCTGACGGTCACGTTCGCACTGGCGTTCTCGCTGGTCGTAGCGCTGACGCTCGTGCCGATGCTGGCCGCAGGGCGGCCCTCCCCTGGTGTCGAGTCAGGTGAAGTTGCGCCGGCACGCGCACCGAATCGCTTCGACACGTGGCTCACCAGGGCCGGCGCCGGCATCAGCCGGGCTTTGGGCTGGGTCTCGCGCGGCTTCGCACTCGCCCTGAGCCCCCTCGTCCGGGGCGCTCAGGCCGTGAACGGCTGGGCGGATCGCAAGTACCCCGGCGCCATTCGCTGGGCGCTGGCCCATCCGGGCCGCACGATCGGGTCGGCCGCGGCGCTGTTCGTCTTCACGATCCTCGTGATCGCGCCGCGCCTCGGCACGGAATTGATACCGCAGATGTCGCAGGGCGAGTTCAACGTCGATCTGCGCCTGTCCCCCGGCACCCCGCTCGAGAAGACCGACCGTACGGTGCAGTCTGCGCAGGTCGCGAGCTCGCGGCTTGGCAATGTCGCGCTCGCCTATGCGGTGGCCGGCACCGGCAACCGTCTCGACGCCAACCCGGTCGATGCGGGCGAAAACACCGGCCGGCTCAGCATCACCCTGCAGAAGGGCGCGCGGCGCGCCGACGAAGAACAGGCCATGGCGGGCATGCGCCAGAGCCTGGAAAAGCTGCCGGGCGTGCAGTATCGGTTCAGCCGCCCTGCACTCTTCAGCATGTCCACGCCGCTCGAGGTGGTGGTGTCCGGCTACGACCTGGACCGCCTGCGGGCGGCAGCGGAACAGGTGCGCGCCAAGATGATCGCCGACGATCGCTTCACCGACGTCAAGACGACCGTCGAGGCCGGCAACCCGGAGATCCAGATCGTGTTCGACCAGGAGCGGGCGTCGCAACTCGGCCTCGTGGTACGCGACATCGCTGATCGCGTGGTCAACAGCGTGCGCGGCGAAGTCGCCACGCGCTACAAGCTGCGCGACAAGCAGATCGACGTCCTGGTGCGCAGCGTGGACACGCGCGCCGCCTCGATCGAGGAAGTGCGCAATCTCATCGTCAACCCGGGCTCCGACTTTCCGGTGACGCTGAACTCCGTGGCCGACGTGCGGCTGGCGGTGGGTCCGGCGGAAGTGCGCCGCCTCGGTCAGGAACGCGTGGCATTGGTCTCGGCCAACCTCGCCCATGGCGACCTCGGCAGCGCCGTCGCGACGCTGGAAGGAATCGTCAAGGAAGTGCAGCTGCCGGTCGGCACCACGGCCTTCCTGTCCGGCCAGAGCGAGGAAATGAAGGACTCGTTCCGCTCCCTGCAGTTCGTGCTCGTGCTCGCGATCTTCCTCGTCTACCTGGTGATGGCCTCGACGTTCGAGTCGCTGATTCACCCCTTCGTGATCCTGCTTACCATCCCGCTCGCGGTGGTCGGCGCCGTGTGGGCTCTCTGGCTGACCGGCACCACCGTCAACGTCGTGGCGTACATCGGCATCATCATGCTCGCCGGTATCGTGGTGAACCAGTCCATCGTGCTCATCGAGGCCGTGAACCAGGCGCGCGAGCGCGGACTGCCGAAGCACGAGGCGATCGTCGAGGCGGGTCGCATCCGCCTGCGCCCCATCCTGATCACCAAGCTCACCACCATTCTCGGCCTGCTGCCGATGGCGCTCGGGCTCGGCGAAGGCGCCGAAGTGCGCGCCCCGATGGCGATCACCGTGATCGGCGGCGTGCTGCTCACGACGTTCCTGACGTTGCTGGTGATCCCGGTGGTTTACTCGGTGATGGACCGCAAGAAGTTCGCGACGCATGCCGCCGCAACGCCGTTGTCGGCGGAGCCGGCCGCGGCCACCTGAGGAGGCAGCGATGCGACACACCCGCCTGGCCCTCGAGCGCCCCGTCACCACGGTGATGGTGGCGCTCGCGATGCTCGCCGTCGGCCTGATCTCGGCAAAATTGCTGCGACTCGAGGCCATGCCCGACATCACTTTCCCCGGCATGCGGGTGGTGATTCCGTATGCGGGTTCGACCCCGGAAGAGATCGAACAGACGATCGTGCGGCCCGTCGAGGAGGCGCTCGCGACCTTGTCGGGGATCGAGGAGATCCGCGCTACCGCGGCATCCGACCAGGCGCAGTTCGACATCCAGTTCAACTGGGACCGCGACGCGGACGCTGCCGCTTTCGACGTGCGCACCAAGCTCGACTCGATCCGGCCGCAGCTGCCGGCAGGCGCCGACCGCCTGTTGATCTTCGCCTTCAGCGCCTCCGGCCAGGCGGCGGTGGTCATCCGCATCGCGTCGGACCAGGACCTCACCGACCAGTACGAAATGCTCGAGAAGTACCTGCAGCGCCCGATCGAGCGCCTGGAAGGCGTCGCGCGCGTGGAACTGCAGGGGGTGGAGCCCCGCGAGGTGCGTGTGCTGGTCGATCCGAGCCGCCTCGCAGCCTATGGCGTGGACGTACAGAAGCTCCGCGCCCTGCTGGAATCCAGCAATTTCTCGGTGAGCGCCGGCGAGATCACGGAGAACGGAGCGCGCTTCACCGTGCGGCCGATCGGCGAGTTCAACACGCTGGACGACGTGCGCGCGCTGATCGTGATGCCCGGCGTGCGCGTCTCCGACGTCGCCCAGGTCGAGCTGGTGGCGCCGGAACTCGGCGTCGGCCGGCGCATGGACGGGCAGCGAGCCGTCGGTATCGACGTCTACAAGGCGACGCAGGCCAACGTCGTGGACGTGGCGGACCGTGTGATTGCCGCGGTGGACGAGGCCCGCAAGGTACCGCAGCTGCAGGGCATCAAGATCCTGGTCGTGGGCAACGAGGCGGACAGCATCCGCCAGTCGCTGCGCGAGCTGCGCAATGCGGGCATCGTCGGCGCCGTGCTGAGCTTCTTCATGTTGCTGTTCTTCCTGCGGCATCTGCCCACCACGATCATCGTCAGCCTGGCGGTGCCCGCCTCGCTGCTCGTGACGCTGGCCGCCATGTACTTCTTCGGCTTCACGCTCAACATCCTCACCATGATGGGCATGCTGCTCGCGATCGGCATGCTGGTGGACAACTCCGTCGTGATCACGGAGAGCATCTTCCGCCACCGGCAGCTCATGCCCGGGCGACCCTTCGAGGCCACCCTGGCCGGCGTGCGTGAGGTGGGCGTCGCTACGCTCGCGGGCACGTTCTCGACCATCATCGTCTTCCTGCCACTGGTGTTCGGCGAAAAGAACCAGATGTCGATCTTCCTGGTGCACGTCGCCGTACCGATCGTAGTCGCGATGCTCGCCTCGCTGATCGTTGCGCAGACGCTGATCCCGATGCTCGCGGCGCGCATGTCCCCGCCTCCGCCGGTGGCCGAGGATTCCTGGTTCGGACGCCTGCAGGGCCGCTACATGCGCTCGCTCGAGTGGGCGCTCTCGCATCGCAAGCTGATGGCGCTGTTCACGGTGCTGATCCTCGTGTCGCCGGTGCCGCTGTTCGTGCTGAAGCTGGCCAAGGTTGACCCCTTTCCGCAGGAGGCCAGCCGCACCATCGGTCTCGCCTACCACCTGCAGGGCTCGTACCCGATGGAGCGCGTCGAGCAGGCCGTGAAGCGGGTCGAGGCCTACATCGAGGCGAACAAGGAGCGCTTCGACGTCGACAAGTACTACTCGTTCTGGCTCAACGACGATGCCTACACCCGGCTCTACCTGAAGCCGAAGCAAGACGCGAAGGTGCCGGCCGTGGAGGTGATGCGCCGGGTGATGGAGAACATCCCTGAGATCATCATCGGCAAGCCTTCGTTCCAGTTCGACGACAACGCCTCGGGCTCCACGTCGTTCAGCCTGCAGCTGTCCGGCGAATCGACCGAGCGCCTCGCCGGTATCTCGCAGGAAGTGGCCCACCGGCTTGCTTCGGTGCCAGGGCTCGAAGCCGTCCGCTCCGAGGCGGGGACCGGCGATCAGGAAGTGCAGGTGATCGTGAATCGTGACCGCGCCTCGCAGCTTGGGCTCACGACGCAACAGGTCGCCCTGACGGTGGCCGGCGCGATGCGCGGCGACAAGCTGCCGGAGCTGCGCACGACCGATCGCGAGCTGACGATGCGGCTGGCATTCCGGGAGTCGGACCGGCAGTCGGTGGACGACCTTGCCAAGGTGCCGGTCATGCTGGCGGACGGCACGCGCACGGAACTCGGCGCCGTCGCGGACTTCATCGTCACGCCCAGCGACCGCGAGATCCAGCGCGTCAATCGCCTCACGACCGTCGTGATCAATGCCAACATGGCCGAGGGCACGACGATGGACGAGGCACGCAAGCGCGTCGAACCCATCATGAATGCCTATCCGCTGCCGCCGGGATACTCGTGGAAATTCGGCCGCGGACTGGACGAGAACGACAAGGCCATCCAGACGATGGTGCAGAACATCCTGCTGGCCGTCGTGCTGATCTTCCTGGTGATGGCGTCGCTGTTCGAATCGGCGCTCTACCCGCTGTCGATCATCACTTCGATCCTGTTCGCCATCGTGGGCTCGATCTGGTTCCTGACGCTGACAGGGACGACGATCACGATGATGGCCATGATCGGGTTCATGGTCCTGATCGGCGTCGTCGTGAACATCGGCATCGTGCTGATCGCGCACGTCATCGACCTGCGCGAGGCAGGCATGTCACGCCACGACGCGATCCTGCACGCAGGGCGCGACCGCCTGCGGCCGATCATGATGACGGTGCTGACGACGCTGCTCGGGTTGCTGCCTCTCGCCATCGGCGACGCCCAGATCGGCGGCGGCGGCGAAGGCCCGGCGTACTTCCCGATGGCGCGCGCCATCATGGGCGGCCTGGCATTCTCGGCTGTCGTTTCGCTGCTGATCGTGCCGATGTTCTACGTGTGGTTCGACGACCTGAACGAGTGGCGCATGAGGATTTTCGCCAAAGGCGAGGATACGCAACCTGCGGCCGGGGGCACCGTCATCGACGGCAGCGCAACGATTCGGCCGTGAGCCTGGTCGGGCTGAGCGGCAGGATGGCGTCAATTCAGCGCACGAGCGCCTGGTAGACGTCCCAGAATTCCTCGAGCAGCACGTTGGGCACCGGGCGTGCGCGCCCTTGCCCGTCTGGCGCCTGCAGGCTTTCCTGCATCGGAATCACGTCCGTCGCACTCTTGTAGGCAGCCGTGCGGCGCATGCGATCGGTGCGCGCCTTGATGTCCGGCAGGTCGTCCTGCATTTGATCCAGGTCGGCGATCGCACGTCCCGCCACCTGCATCAGCGCGAGACAGTCGTCCCGCCCTCCGTAGCTCGCTTCAAAGACTCGCCGCAACGTGGTCTCCCGCGCGAGCTCTGCCAGCCCGCCCGCCGCGTAGCGCTCGCACAACGATTCCGCATGCGCGATCACCGCCAGATTGACGGCCCGACGCCCCTCGACGCTCAGCCCTTCGAACATCGGCGGCGGCTCGGATTCGATCTCGTGCAGCCGGTCACCGAGGTCAGTGACCTGCATCAGTGACGCATCGATGCGCAGAGCGCGCGACTCGATCGCTTCAGCGAGCCTGCGCCGCCTGAAGTAATTCCAGAAGCCCTGCAGTTGCTGCAGTCGCTGCCGCGCCAGCTTCTGCTCTGCCTGCAACTGGTCCGCCAGGACCCGTGCCTCGACGAGCTCGCGGTCCACGTCGGCTGTCCGCGCACGCCTGGCTCGCTCGAATTCCGCCAGTTGGACCTTGCGATCGCGATCCTTCTGCTGGCGAGCGAGCTCCGTCGCGAAATGATCGAGCCGCCGCGCGCCGGCGCGCCAGACGGCACGCAGCTGGTAATAGGCAAGGCACTTGAGTCCCTCGTCCGGGCGGCCGAGGTACTGCTCGAGCGAGTCGATCTGCTCCTGGACCCGCATCGTCGAGCCTTCCTGGAGCTTCAACCGGTCGAGCAGGCGATGACGCTCGTCGTCGATCGCGTTGAGTTCCTTCTTGAGCTCGGCCCGGTTCCGGAACAGCGCGACGAGGCGCTCGTCCTCGACGGAGGGCTGCCGGCCGGCCAGCCGATAGGCCAGCCGCCGCAGTGAATCAGACAGGCGGCTCATGCGCTGCCGAGGCGAGCGGCACGGCCGATGAGGCCGTGAAGCGGTGACCGCGCTCCATGCAATAGTCCAGCCACTTGTTCAGCAGCATGTTGCGCAGCCAGCGCTCGCCGAGAGCGGCCCCGACGCTGGAGCGGATCTGCTCGAGTCCCGGGTGGCGCACCCAGCGCGCGCAGTGCGTAGCCTCGGCGAGGCGCGCATCGTGGTAGACGCGAACCTCGAGGTCCGGGTCGGCAACGGCGCACGAAGACTCCTCGAACAAGTAGGTGAGTCGGAGGATGGATGTGTACGGGCTGTGCTCGAGGATCTCGAGGTGCAGATCGCAATCGCCCGCCACGTGCGAAACACGGCGGCCGGACAACCTCTTGACGTCGCGCACCAGCTCGCGCAGCC
>Ga0315283_10002453_pt1 | contig 15486 bp, 17 predicted proteins | sample YL17G09_0_MG_FD_204541 | JGI IMG/M metagenome (GOLD analysis project Ga0315283, IMG submission 204541) | Sediment microbial communities from Yellowstone Lake, YNP, Wyoming, USA - YL17G09_0 | ecosystem: Environmental > Aquatic > Freshwater > Lake > Sediment | place: USA: Wyoming | collected... | reverse complement strand
TGTTTCAGGATCTATGGTTACGGAGGAGCAGAGATGCTGAAAAAATTTCAGCATGACAGAAATATATTCTCTCAAGGAGGAGGTGATAGAGTATGGCCAAAACGTCAAATAAGAAACAGAAGGTCAAGAAAACCGAGTTCAGTTTGTTAGCTCCTTCCGCACACAGTGTATTCTTAGCAGGAGATTTTAATCAATGGGATCTCTCTTCACACCCTTTGAAGCGTGATAAGAATGGGATGTGGAAGATATCGCTGAATCTCAATCCAGGCCAATATGGATACCGGTTCTTCGTGGACGGGGAATGGCAGAGTGACCCCAGTTGTTGTGATTTTGTAGACAACCCTTTTGGTACATCAAATTGCTTGAAGATAGTGGGATAAGATTAAAGCATCTAAGGAAAGGTGTTGGAGAGGAGGCCAAAAAAAATTTTCATTCAATATAACTGTTTATGCAGAACATCCTGCCAAGCATCTTTTTAGGCGTGTCCTCAACTACATACCTACTCAAAACAGTCGATCTCTCTTCGAAACCCTCTTTTACAGGGCCTGGTTTCTCGGGGGGAAAGAAACGCGAGCAATTTGAAGCTAAACATGGGTTCTGGCCCCCTTTCGTCATGATCCTTTCACCCACGCTCCACTGTAACCTCCGCTGCAAAGGATGCTACACCCTTGGATACGGTACAAAGCCCGAGCTTCCCTACGATTTGGTCAAAAGGGTTTTGGCAGAGTGTCAGGAAATGGGAATCCACTTTATCACAGTCCTTGGCGGCGAACCTTTTGTTTATCCGAATCTCTTTCAGATGATAGAGGAGCATCCTCAGATCTTCTTCCAGGTCTACACGAATGGGACATTAATAACCAGAGAAAAAGCGAAACAACTTTCTGAACTGGGAAATGCAATGGTGGTGATCAGCATCGAGGGGTATGAGGAAGAGACAGACCGCTGGCGAGGAAAAGGGGTTTACAGAAAGATTATGAATGCCTTTGATGACCTCAGAGAGGCCAGGGTTCTCATAGGAACATCGGCAACCGTGACAAAGGAAAATGTGGAAGTGGTGGCTTCAGAGGAATTTGTAGATTTTATGCTTAAAAAGGGAACTTTCGCCCAGATGTACTTCCTGTATATCCCTGTCAATGGGCAGGCAGATTTCTCCCTGATGGTCACTCCTGAGCAGCGTAATCACCTTCGAAAACAGGTCATGTATTTCCGTGAGACGAAGCCGATGTTCTTTCTCGATTTCTGGAACGATGGCCCCCATGTAAATGGTTGCATTGCCGGAGGACGCCGCTACTTCCACCTCAATGCCAAAGGAAATGTGGAACCTTGTGTCTACACTCACATTGCGGTCGATAACATTCGGAGCACGACATTGGCTAAAGCTCTCGATAGCCCGTTGTTTCGCTCCATTCGGGCAAGACAGCCTCATAATCCGAATCACCTTCGGCCCTGCATGATCATTGATAATCCTCACGTGATGCGCGAATTGATCGAAGAGACGAAGCCCCGCTTCACCCATCCGGGCGCTGAGGAAATCTATACCAAGAAAAGTCACGAGATGGATGTCTATGCTGAACGCTTTGCTCAGTTTGCTGACCACGTCTGGCGAACGAATATACCAAGGAGCAGGCGAAGCCGAGTATTCGAGAAGCAGAAGAAGGCTTAGCAGAAAGTATCAACAGGTCCCAGCAGGATACGTTCGGAGCGATGATTATGCGTCTAAGCCCCAATAGAGAACATCTATAGGAAAGGAAGGAATGGAAGCGAACCGCTGGACTCTGTCCGATTATCTGCAAATTGGATTCAGTGGTTTCCCCTTTGGAGGTCTGATGTCCATTGACGTGACCTACAGGTGTAACCTCCAGTGCGTCCATTGTTACTTCAGCCGACAGGATTATACTTTGAATCGGCCATTACTAAACGGTCAGCTAAACCCTTTGTGAAGCGGCATTATTGTGGATGATATACCTACAGATGTACTGGAAGTTTTTGGCAAAGGTTTTGACCATGGCAAGAATACTATCCATTAGATCTACGAAAGAAGATGATTTGGTCAGGCGTTATCAGGACCTTCTTGAAATCGCCCGAAGGGGACAATAAATGGGGCATCTGTAAGTAATTGATATTACCCATTAATCTAAATATGCCGCGAACAATGAGACCATACATAAGTAAAGACAGTGTCATTTCAAAGACTCATCGCCCCGCTTAGGAGGATCCTGTGGCTTCTCGGCAAAGTACAAGCGCGGCTTTGGGTCTGCGAAACCACCGACGCCATCGGGGAGAGCTACTGTAATGTTTCCCGGCATCTGAAGATTCTCAAGGGGGCCAAGCTTGTCAAGGTAAAAGAAAGAGGGCCGGTTTGTTGACGGGGTCAAGAGCAACAGGTGGCAGCAAACCATCCTTTTTATCAATGGGAAAGAAATAGTTACTGCTCCAAAAGTCGCAGGAATTGTATTGTGTTATGGATAAACTATCAGAAAAGATAAGTTCTAGAACAAAGGCTTTGCCCCTATTCGTGTTAGGAGGCATAATCGTTGGTCTCTCTTTGGGAAAGACCAGCCCGGCTTTTGGTTCGGGGTTGGCAAATCTTATCCCCCTGGGGCTTTTTCTAATGATCTTTCCCAATATGGTTAAGGTGGAGTTGGAAAAAGTATTCTTATATCCTGCTTAAAGAGTACAGAAAGTACGTTGCAGGCCGAGAAAATAATACCCCATAAAGAGTGCGTCTCTCGGCCCCTGCACAGAGATGAAATATTTTATAATGAATTGAAAATTTCTCTTTCAGTGGTAATCGAGTGGTAGCAAAGAAAATAACATCTATGGGAAGGAGTGGGGGAAGGGTTTGCTGGGCGCTTTCCGGACAAAACCTGCATGTAGGTGTGGCACGAATGGAAAAAAATGAAACAGAAGAAAATTTGTTCCAAAGTAACTGAATTTGCCTAGTAAAGAAAGTTGCCCCGTGAGACCTATCCCCGCCTACAAGGCGGGGCTTTACGGCCTCACGGAAGACCGGCAACTTTCTGAATCCAATTCTAAACCACCATTCATCCCCGTTCACAGAACGGGGTTTTCTGGGTGTTTTAATAAAATAAGGGATGATCTTTAAAAAGATTTCGGATTTAAATGAGGCCATAAAAGTCGCTTTAATAAAATAAATTTAAAGGGGAGGTTAAGATGAGTCAGGGGAGAAAGGTAAATGATTTTGTAAGTAGTTTTCAGAAATTATCTAAGGACGAGCAGAAAGAAGTGATGAAGAAGTTAATTCCCGAATTTTGTCAGACCGCGATGGAGGATAAATCTTTTGTTCAGGAAATGATGCCTCACTGTATGGAGATGATGAAGGGAATGGATTTCCCAATGAAAGAGATGATGTCCAAGACGATGGGTAAGGTCTAACAAAAGGGATAGTAAAGGATCTATTAAAGGGCTGGTCAAAATTCCTAAAAATTAGCAAAAAGAATTGACATTTTTTCCATGATTGAGTAACTTTTAATACGATGAATATTGAACCTTTAAAAACTTACTTTAAAAACAGGAATGATGTTGCCTTCGCTTTTTTATATGGCTCACAGGCGAAGGGAAATGCAACTCAATTATCGGATGTAGATATCGCCGTCTATTTTTCCCCTGAGAGGAGACATCCTGTCGAGTTTGAGGAAGAAGTTTTTTATAAAGGTGAAGATGAGATATGGTCTGATATGGAGCAGTTAATAAAGAAAGAAGTTGAGCTCCTTGTTTTAAATAGGGTCCCTTCCACTGTTGCGGCAAGTGCAATAAGGGGAATTCCACTCGCAATAAATGACTGGAATTTGTATCTTGACTTTATGGATGTTGTGACAGAAGAGTCGGAAGATTTCATGAATTTCATTATAAACGATTATATGGAGAGAAATAATCTTGAAAAAGGAGATTAGATTTCGCCTGATCAAGCATCTTACCTTTCTCAAAAACGAGTTAAAGGACTATGAAACCTTCGGAACTCTTTCCTGGAAAGAATACAATGATGACAGAGGAAAGAGAAGGAATGTCGAAAGATGGATTGAAAATATCATCAATTCGTCTATAGATATTGCCAAATTGATCCTGACTTCAGAAGATCGTTCCCTTCCGGATACGTATAAAGATATTGTAAAGAACCTTTCACTTGTAGCAGGCTTCAGTGAAGAGGGTATGGGAAAACTTTCCAGATGGGTGAGCCTAAGAAATATCATCTCTCACGAATATCTCGATATCCGTTGGGCATCTATCCAAAAATTTATATCGGAATCCAAGCCTTTTTACGAAGACTTTTCAAAAAAGGTTGAAAATTATCTCGAAGAGCATCCAGAGGAGAAATAGTTATTGAAATAGCAATCCTATGAAGATCCCATGATAAAGAAGGATCCGCATGCGAAAAAGGTCCGGATCATTTTCTTAAAAGCCAACTTTTCCATATAAAAAATTCCCAAACTCCTTATGGCTATGCCTACGGTAACAATAAGACCAGAGGGCTATTTATATGAATAAATCAAAAATTAAGATTGTTTTCATCTGTGTGGAAAATGCCCGTCGGAGTCAAATGGCACAGGGGTTTGTCGAAGTCTTTGAAAAAGGGAAATTAGAAGTTTACAGCGCAGGTTCCCGACCCTCTTCCGAAATCGACCCTTTGGTAATCGAAGTCATGAAAGAAAAAGGAATCGATCTTTCTGGTAAGCGACCAAAGGGATTGAATGACCTTCCTCCTGCCGAGATGGATTATCTCGTTACGATGGGCTGTGAAGAAACCTGCCCTGCTATCCCTGCGAAAAAGATCATCGAATGGGAGATTCCAGACCCCAAAGGGAAATCAACCGATTTTTTCCGAGAGGTAAGGGATATCATAGAGGGTAAGGTAAAATCCCTTTTTGAAGAAATCGAAAAGAATATCTGATCCCAGCCTTATTCAATCGCTGTCTTTATGGTCTGATCTCTCGACAAAAACTATTATTAAAGTTAATATTTCTCTAAATCGGGAAAATTGAAAGTTCAATTAGTTATTTTTAAGGCCTGTCTTAGCCAAAAAGGACCGTTGTGAAAAAGCTTTTTACCCCCTTCTTTATCCTCATTCTTCTTCTCCCCCTTTGCGCATTTGCACAAACCTCCTCTTCCATCCAAATCTATTTCTTCTATGCGGAGGATTGTCAGCCCTGCCAGACAATCCTTCAGGGATACCTTCCTACACTCAAGACGATGTTCCCAACTCTCGAGATCAAAACCTTTGACATAGGAAACCCGGCTTATTACGAGGTCCTTTCTAAGTTGGAGAAACGGTTCCGCCGAACAGCAAATGAACTTCCTGTCACATTTATTGGAGATCAACTTCTCTCTGGAGAGACGGAGATCATGGAGAAGTTGAATCCCCTTCTCATCGAGTATCAGGCGAAGGGGGGAGCTCCTCTTCCTCCGCTCGAAATCCCATCGGCGGTCAAACCCTCCGAGAAAACCTTTTCAGTGAATCTTACCTATTTTTATCAGAAAGGATGTCCAAAATGTGATCGGGTTAATAATCTGCTCAAATATCTTACAAAGAAATATCCACACCTGAATATAAAAGCGATCGATCTCAATACCCCTGATGGAAAGCGTTTGAACGAAACCTTTTCAAACCGACTCAATCTCCCCGCAGAGAAGCGTTTAATCGCACCGACGATCTTTATCGGGAATGATTTCCTCCCGCCCGAAGAAATCGCGGAATCCAAAGTCGAGGCGCTGATCCAGAAATATGAAGCAGCAGCAGCAGCACCATCACCTGCCCGCCGAACAGGTTCTCCGGCAGGCGGGCTATCCCCGTCACAAGAAGAGACCAAAAAAGCAGAAGAATCGATTATAGAACGTTTTAAATCCTTTGGTCCCTTAGCCATCCTTTTGGCAGGTTTGATTGAAGGATTGAATCCTTGCGCCTTAGCCACTCTCATCTTTTTCATCTCCTATCTCACCATGGTGGGCCGAAAACGAAAAGAGATCCTCATGGCAGGGATGGGTTTTTCCGCAAGTGGCTTTGTGACTCACTTATTGCTCGGTTTTGGGATTCTCAACTTCATCCAATATTTCTCCTTTTTCCCTCTATTTTCTCGGATTGTTTATTTGACCACTTTTCTATTCTCCCTCTCCTTAGGGATTTTTAGCCTTTACGATTATATCCAACTAAAGAAGGGACGGCCTTCTCGAATGAAACTTCAGGTCCCCAATTTTCTAAAAAAGAGGATTCACCATGTCATTCGAACAAGAAGCAGTGAATTTGAGGGCAATGAAGAAACTCAGTCTGCTCGCCTCTTCGTCATCGCGATCTTTATCGGTCTTGTTGTTACCCTCTTACAGGCGACTTGCACAAGCCAAGTCTATCTTCCCACTCTCCTTTTTGTCACGAATATTCCCTCACTCAAGGGAAGTGCCATTTTGTACCTCATCTTATATAATTTAATCTATATTCTCCCCCTTTTGGTTATCTTTGCTATTGTCTATTGGGGAGTCACTTCAGAACAACTTTCCTTCTTTATCCAAAAGAGGGCATCCACTATTAAACTTCTCACCGCCATCTTCTTCTTTGCCCTGGCAGCGATATTGATCGCAAGTCTCATATAGGGAGGGAGAGACTACTTGCATGGCCTTTGCCTAAAAACTGATCAATGAGAAGGTGGAGTTGAAAAAATGCCCTTTATTATTTACAAAAGAGTCCGAAACAAATTATCTCAAATTGAGGGGAGGAGTGGGCCTAAATGAATAACGCCGTTGAAGAACAATCTTCTGAACCTAAGGGAGGTAGGATGAAACGAAAAATCATTATTCTTGGAGCAGCCACAATCATTGTACTGGCAGGAGCTTTTCTTTTTTACTTCTTCTATCTCGGGAATTCGGGCCGTCAAGTCCTTGCACAGGTGAATGATGAAAAAATCACCGTAGAACAGTTCAACAAGGAACTGGAAAAAGTGGAAAACCCTCTGCGTGATATGTACAGAGAAGAGCCTAATAAATTTCTTGAGGGGATCGTTATCAAGACACTCCTTTTACAGGAGGCTAAAAAACAGGGACTTTCGACCCCCGTTAAAACATATAAGGATACGGCAAAGGATTCCAAGTCACCTGAAGAAACCCTCATTGGTGAGCTGATGAAAAAGAAGTTTTCTTCTCCACCGGCAGTAACACCTGAGGAGATAAAAACATTCTATTCCTTATTCAAGGACCGATTGGGAGGGAAGCCTTTAGATCAGGTAGCACCGATCATCGAACAAGTCATCCGTGAAGGGAAGCAACAAGAAGAGATAGAGCGCTACATGGGTGAACTTCGCAATACCGCCAAGGTTGGAGTCAATCAGATTCAGTTACAAAAGATTGCAGCCAGGCCGCCTGAATCAAATACCGAGGAAGATTTCAAAAAAGCGCTTGCGAGTGGGAAACCTTTTTTGGTGGATTTTGGAGCAAATTCTTGTGTCCCTTGCCGTCAGATGAGACCCATTCTCAAAGAAGTGGATAAGGAATACTCACAAAAGACCCGGGCCCTTGTGATCGATATATATAAGCATCAGAATCTGGCCAGAGAGTATAAGGTTCAGCTTATTCCAACCCTTGTCTTCTTTGACTCCAAGGGAAAGGAAGTTTTTAGACATGTCGGGGTCATGGAGAAGGAGAAGATTGTGGCGAAGTTGAAAGAGATTGGAATGGGCACATAATTCCATTTCGGAATGCGGATTGCGGAATCTGGGCCTATCTTCTTAATTAATTCCGGCCAGGCCTTTGCAGCCGCCATCGGGCCCTTAATGGAGGTCCCTGTTTTGATCAGCCTGGGCAACGTGGCCCTTTGGTTTAAGAAGAAATATTTCCTGTATGCCGTGGAAACACCTAGGGGAATCTACCATGTTACCTGTGAACCCTGAGGAAGATTTTTGAATGATCAAACCAGTAAACTACTGGTCACTAAACACCTCAGGTCCCTCCGTAACCAATCGTTGCTTTACCTCTCTCGATAATAACAGGTACTTTCCGAACACCCCCGGAATACTTTAACATCTCCTCTAACTTTTTACTGTCCGATTCAACATCGAAATATTTTGCAGACTCGCCATAGGCTGACCTAGCCTTTTCAGTATAAGGTCAACCCGCCTTACCGTATATAATAACCTTCACCTTCGCCATACAACCTCCTTTCAAATTAAGATCTTATGGATATCTTATATCTGATCCCGAATCTTTTGGTCAAGTTTGAAATGTCAATGAACTACCCCGCCGCAAGCGGCGGGGTATCAAAAACTTTAAATTCTGTCATTCCGCACTTGATGCGGAATCCAGTCCGGTCTTCTGGATTCCGGCTTCCGCCGGAATGACGAACTCGCCGCAAGCGGCGGGGAATACAACCCGAAGGGATTTAAAAATTAAAAGTGGACACCTAATCCCCTTGTAACAAGCATTGCCCACTGATTAACCCCGATATGAGGATCAGATGATCAAGATTAATAGATCCCCTTCTCCCGCTGGCGGGAGAGGGTTGGGGTGAGGGTGGAATCCATGAAATCCCCCTCACCTTTGTCCTCTCCCCAACGGGGAGAGGATACTAGAAAGTGTCCAGTTTTAAATTTTAGCTAACATTGGTCAAGTTTGAAATCTTTCCTCTTTCTAACAGGTGTGAAATAGGTTCGAAAAACCCTGAAAATTCAACTTTAATCCTGCCACTGTTCTTGGATTATATTTGAATAGGAAAATTCGTAACACTTTAGCTCTTTGAAAAACCCTAAATCAGCCCCGGATCCGATAGGCGGGACATCCTTGTCCCGCCAAGACGGGGTTAGAAAACCCCGTCTATCGAGATGAAAAAAGAAACTTTTTTAAAAAGGCTAAATTGATAGAAAAAATCTTATTTGACAAAAGGTGGATGTAAGTGTAAAAGGTGATAAATTTGGTGATACAGTCCTGATAGGCGTCGCGAATAGAGAAGAGACGGGTCACACAAAGCTCCTTGTAGAGAAAAACGCAGAATGAGAATATTAGTTATAGTTAACCCTTTGGCAGGAGGTGGAAAAACGCTCCGCCTCTTACCTAAAATCAGGCATTGGCTCTCCGGGTGTCCCCACGAATTTTCATTCAGTATTACAGGATCTCCAGACGAAATGCGTTCAGAAATTATCAAGGCTCCTACCCAGGGAATAAATGCAATGCTTCTTTTCGGAGGTGATGGAACAGTCCATGAAGCCCTTCCTGCAATAGCAAAAACAAATATTCCTTTTGGCCTGTTACCCTGCGGCCGGGGCAACGATCTTGCCAGAAATTTTAAGCTTTCAGCGAATTTAAAAAAGAATTGCAATCTCTCAACCAATCCACGGTTTTATAAATCTGATTTACCAATCATCAATGATACGCCTTTTGTAACCGTGGCATATGTAGGTTTTGATGCAGAAGTCAACAAGTTGGCGAATGACGGAAAGGGTTATTTGGGCGGGACGTTAGGGTATGTCGTTTGTGTAATGAAAGCCCTAAGAAACTTTAGACCCTTTGAGGTTGAAATTACCGTTGATGATAACTGCTTGAGGGAACGTGTGATGATGGTGACAATAGCCAATGACCCATTTTATGGGGGAGGCATGAAAATCGCTCCTGAGGCAATGATGAATGATGGATCACTGGATATTTGTATCGTGAAAGAGATCTCAAAGGGGGAACTCCTTCGACAATTCCCAAAAGTATTTAAAGGGACCCATATTTTCCATCCAAGAGTTATAATGAAAACCGCCAAAACAATAAAAATCGTATCAGATGAACACCGCGATATTTTTGCTGATGGCGAATACGTAGGGGCTCTTCCGGCTGAATGTACGATCGGGAATCAGACAATTCAAATAATGTCCTCATAAAAGCACAGCTAAACGGGAGCTTTTAACCACGTCATTTCTTTAAACAGGTGGGTAAGTAACATATATGAAGGGATTTTTAGGGATACTAGTGATCAGTATTGTTCTATATCCGCCATTACTTCTGGGAGAGGAAAAACTCTTCACCATTCTACATACGAATGATCTGCATTCACATCTTCTCGGCTTTTCACCGAATATTGATTACACCCCTTTACAAACCGGAAACGATTTAACAGTAGGTGGCTGGGCAAGGATAGCGACAGTGATCAATTCGGAAAAATCTAAGAGAACGAATCCAACCCTTATCTTAGATGCAGGGGATTTTCTTATGGGTTCGCTCTTCCATATGGTGGCGCGTGAGGAGGGATTGGAGCTCCGATTGATGAAAGAGATGGGGTATGATGTCGTAACGTTAGGAAATCACGAATTTGATCTCATGCCACATGGATTAGCAAGAATCCTCACTTCGGCTTTCCAAAAAGGAGGAATGCCTGAGATTGTCTTTTCAAACGCCATTTTCAATCCAGAGAGCAGCGAAGATGATACACTTGAAGAGGTATTCAAAAAGGGTCTTGTAAAACCTTACATCATAAAACAGATTCAGGGAATCAGGATTGGATTCTACGGGATATTGGGAAAAGATGCAGCAGAAGTTTCGCCCTTTGCCAGACCTGTCAAATTCAGGGACCCCATTGATATCTCCCGTGAGATGGTAAAGATATTAAGAGAGAAGGAAAAGGTCGATTTGGTTATCTGCTTATCGCACAGTGGGATTAAAGAAAAAAAATCCCTCTCAGAAGATGATCGATTGGCCAAGGAAGTGCCAGGAATTGATATGATTGTCAGTGGTCATACCCACAAAAAGTTGAAGACCCCTCTGAAAGTGAACCAAACCATTATTGTTCATGCTGGTGCATTTGGGAAATATGTCGGTGTTCTCGATCTAACGTATGAGAATGGGAGGGTGAAGTTAAAGGGATATCGATTAGTGGATATTGATGACAGTATTCCGGGGGATGAGAAGATTCAAAAGAAAGTTGATTCCTATATCGGCATGATCAATAAGAAGATTCTTAAAGAGGTTGATTTAAGCTTTTATGGGGTGCTCGCAAAAACAGATTTTGATATGAGACTTCTGGAGGACGAATCCAATCTGGGAAATCTCATTGCTGATTCCATTCGATGGGCAATCAACAGAGCTGATTACGACACGAATGACCCTGTAACCAAAGTAGTGGTCGCTATTGAATCAAACGGGGTGATCCGGGATGACCTCCTTAGGGGCGAGACAGGAAATATCGCTGTATGCGATCTCTTCCGCACGATCCCGCTTGGTTTTAGCAGAGGGGATGATACGATGGGATATCCCCTTATCACATGCTATCTCTATGCTCACGAGATCAAGAAAATGCTGGAGGTGTTAACGAGCCTCTATCCCAAAAAAGGAGACAAGTTCTTCCTCCAGGTTTCAGGGCTAAAATTCAAGTACAACCCCAACAGGGTTATCTTCGACAGGGTAACGGATATCTGGATGGGGAGTGAGGAGGAAGGATATAAGCCCTTCGATTATTCAAAATCAAATAAGAGTCTCTACAGGGTTGCAGCAAATATCTATAACGCAACCTTTCTCAATTTTGTGGGTCGCTTCACTTATCGTATCCTCGATATTGTCCCGAAGGATCGAAAAGGAAATCCAATTGTCCCTAAGGCTCAAAAGGACAACCCATTCGATCTGCTTCTCTCATTAAGAGTAGATACCGATAAAGAGAAGCCAGGAATTCAGGAGTTAAAGGAATGGGTTGCCGTCATGGATTATGTGAGGAACTTCCCGGATAAGAATGGAGATGGGCTACCTGATATTCCAGAAAAATATAGAGGAAAACTTAGCAGAATCATAAGAGAGCCGAGCTGGAACCCCATTTCACTCCTGTCAAGGGGTACTTATGTGACCTGGATAGCACTTGGGGGAATAATTAGTTTAATTTTTATTGTTGGATTCGTAATATCCCTCTTTTCAAGGAAGCTGAGAAAAAGATAGTAGATCATCTTTTCATCGGTCTTCCAACATCATCATTACCCTATAGATAAGGGTCTATTTAAATTTTGATCCAGCGACGCTGAAGACTGTAGTAAAGAATCAATCCTGCCAGATAGGCCACTCCCATGTTCCACATGGCGGTTCCGGCGGTGACGAGGAGAACAAAAAGGTTCTGTTTCTTCAGTTTTACATCTTTAATGACCAGTGCTAATTCCACTCCTGCAAAGAAAAGAATGACACCCAGAATCGGTCGTGGAAAGACCTGAAAGAGGAGAGCAACGGAGTCGCTCAAAAAAAGTCCTGTCAAAAGAATGATCACACCCAGAATCACTAAAGCTCCTCCTGTCCTGGCACCAAATCGGATGTGACCAGCCATGCCTCCTGCTCCATGGCACATGGGGATGCCGCCAATGCAGGTACTGATAAGGTTCATGACGCCATGATCGATGGAGATCGTTTTGGCCGTTACTTTGCGATCAGGAAAGTATTGATTATTCTCTGCCACGGTCCCAATGATGGCATTGCCCAGTGTAAGAGGAGCTTGTGGAAGCCCTAAAATGACGAAACCAGCAACAAGATCCTTCCATGACATTCGTGCAAACGTCAATTCAGGGAACCGGAACCGGATGGAAATATGAGAAAGTTCTCCAAATAAATCCGGTTTTTGAACAAGGGCGAGAACGATCCCGTACCCCAAAAGAACCAGCATGGCCGGAAAGCGTTTGCTGTTGAGGAGGAGCAGGGTGAGGGCCACGCCGCCTATGGCAAATAAGGGTTCTCCCTTCATCATAGCCAGTCCTTCCACAACAAAACTCAGACCCAATCCAAGCATAATCCCACGAACGACAGGCTTAGTCGTAATCTTTTGTATCCAGGTGATGGCCCCGGTCAATCCCATCAAAAGCCAGAAGAGCCCCGTGAAGATTCCCGATCCCCAGATCATTCCTGGAGTGATCGTCCCCGCATGAGCGATGGCCATCCCACCGATCGCCTTCATGGGTTGAACGGGAATAGGGGTTCTGAAATAAAGTCCAACAAAGATTTTGAAGAAACCAAAGGCAACAAGAATACCCAACGGGTCCATTTTATTAAGTGTAATATAACCCACGACAAAAGGGATCAATGTACCCAGATCCCCAAAAGCACCCGCAAGCTCCATCTTGTTATACTCGTTCCCCCACAGCCGCATGGCCGCCCCCTTCTACTTTGAAGAATGATTTCGAAACTTCCTCTGAAACCTCTTTTCAACAATCGTCTGAAGGTCTCTAAACAGGGCATCCGTTGCCTTGACGAAGGTCTTCCCTTTAGGTGTCAATTGGGCTCCTCTATCCCTTCCACCCAATTTGGTTTCAACTATTTTAAAACCGGCCCGTTGCTCCATCTTCTTGATTGCTCCCCATGCATGCCGGTAGGACATGCCGAATTCGCCGGCGGCCCGCTGGATGGAACCCATGCAGTCGACAGCTAAAAGCAGGGCTGTTTTGCCTCCTCCCAGCACCACTTCTCCTTTATTTTCGATCCAGAACTTCGCTTTGATTTTCATCAAACTTCTCCCGACCTGGTAAAGTGACAATACGATATGCTAATAAAAGCATATTGTCAATAGAAATTATGCGAATTGATTACAGGATTCGATTACGGGTAAGCACTCGATAACGAGTACCCCAAATGTTCACCTCAAGATGGTTCGGGAGGATGATGGTTGGTGGCAGAAAAAAATTGGATTCCTCCTTGACAAATTATGAGCATATGCTTATAATTGAGTTGGAAGGGAGGTACGAGTGGCCAGGCCAACAAATTGCAGGCGAGTGGGTTCCATGCCTAAAAGCGACTACTTTAAACCAAGGGCGATCCCCCTTTCTATGTTGGAAGAAGTCATTCTAACGGTCGACGAGTTTGAAGCCATCAGGCTTGCTGACCTTGAGAGCTTGTACCAAGAAGAAGCAGCTAAAAAGATGAACATCTCCCGTCAAACCTTTGGGAGGATTATCGACTCTGCGCACAAAAAGGTGGCAGACGCATTGGTTAAAGGGAAAGCATTGAAGATTGAAGGAGGTGAGTTTGAAATGGCTTTGATGAGAAAATTTAGGTGTTACGATTGCCAACATTCTTGGGATCTTCCCTATGGAACAGGTCGACCGGAAAACTGCCCTTCCTGCAAGAGCGGAAACATTCGCAGAGCAGAAAAAGATAGAGGATATGCCAAGGGATTTGGAAGAGGACGGGGCGGGTGTTACCGTGGAACCGAGCAAAAACAGTAACTAAGGAGCAATATAACCGAAGCATTGCGAACAGCGGGAATCCAACAGCGATGAGCACTTATGAGAAAGGAGAAAGTCATGAGGGTAGGTTTTGCAGTTCACAGCGATCAGGGAATAGAAAGCAAGGTCTATGATCATTTTGGTTCAGCACCGGCATTTATCATTGTCGACACTGAGACAAAAGATCCCATCAGGGTGAATAACAAGGATCTAAATCACGTCCACGGTGCCTGCAATCCGATCATGGCCCTTGATGGCCATAGCGTAAATGCAATGGTGGTCGGCGGAATAGGAGCCGGTGCCATCAACAAGTTAAATGCCATGGGCGTGAAAGTGTATGCGGCAGCTGCCCCAACCGTTAAAGAGAACTTAGACTTGTTGACTGAAAACAGGCTCCAAGAACTTTCAGTATATAATGCCTGTCGAGCCCACCAGGGAGAATGCGGGCATTGAAACGAGCTTAAACTGAGGAAGATTACTGCACAGGCATTTTTTTCAGGCAGGATTGGAATCTGAAAAAACGTCAAGGGGGAAGATATGCCGATTTACGAGTACCGTTGTGAGAAGTGTGGCGAAGTGACTGAATTTCTGATTCTGACAAAACAGGAGCAGATGCACTGCAAGCAGTGCGGTAGCGAGGATTTAACCAAGCTGCTATCCGCTCACAATATATCCAGCAACTCGTCACGGGGATTTGGTGAGCCCGGTTCCGGTGGCTGTTGCGGGACACCAAATTCATGTGGCACACCAGGAAGTTGTTGCTCCGGGTAGGTAGGTGGCACTTCTTCAATGTCCCTGGCGAGAGAGGCGGGGGCGAGAGATTAGCTACTGGACCTCTTCCTCGGTCACTATCTCATTCTTGATCACAGACAATAGCTCTTCGAATACGGGGAGCACGTCGGTTCTGAACCTGCCTGCAACAAGCAGGAGCATAATGTCGTCACCGACCGCCAGATTCCCGGCGTTGATCCAGACCTTTACCTCTGCAACCCCAGGCCTCTTCTGAAAAATGGGAATAATCGAATCTAGTTTTTTCTGATCATAAGACAGCTTCATCCCAAGTACGGGTTTCCCCAACTTTGAAGCCCCCCTAACAATACCGTTGTGAACCAGTATCATTCCGAGCTCTTCAGGATCCGCCGTCTGCCTAACCTCCTTAAGCCATCTGTCTATCATCAGGTCCTCCTTTATAGTGCTCCCTCATAGTACTACAGCGAATCATTTTTATAGACAAAAGAAATGACATCATGTACTATAGATATTGTCAAGGCGCGTGAAAGAGTGCCGACCAGCTTTGCCGCGATGTCATGCATTCGTCGGCAACAGAGGA
>Ga0315283_10002451_pt1 | contig 15493 bp, 17 predicted proteins | sample YL17G09_0_MG_FD_204541 | JGI IMG/M metagenome (GOLD analysis project Ga0315283, IMG submission 204541) | Sediment microbial communities from Yellowstone Lake, YNP, Wyoming, USA - YL17G09_0 | ecosystem: Environmental > Aquatic > Freshwater > Lake > Sediment | place: USA: Wyoming | collected... | reverse complement strand
GAAATGGGATATACCGGCCACAAGATCCGAGAGAAAGAAAACCTTCCGAAGAAAATCGATATGCTGATCAACCATATCGATTTCTTCCGCTGGATGAGGGAAAACGTCTTCTCGACCTACAACAAGCAGACCAAGTCGTTCACCCGAATCTGCTTCTTGACCTTCATCCACATGCTGTTTCACTGCCCATCACACCGCGAGAAAGCCGTGGATTTTCTCAGGAGAACCATCTTCTCCAACGACTTCTCACACAAGGCACACGACCCATGCAAGATGCTCCACGAGCAGCTCCTCACCACCGATGCTCCTTCTAGCGATCAAGAGATCCCAGAATTCAGACAGCAGCTCGGATGGTGTATTCTGGCGTGGAACGCGTTCACCGAAGAGGGTACGACAAACTTCAAGCTCAAACCCGGACAACCCCTCCCTAGCGTCTCCGGGATGAGTGATGAAGTCCGTAAAAGCTACGCCATCCTCCTGGATCCCTACATCCCACCTGACAAGAAATCAAAGAAGTCGGCAAAAAACAAATAACCAACCCAAAACACATACGGCTGGTCAGCTTTCGCACCAGCCGTGTGCCAGAAAGAAAGGATTGCAGCAATGCAGAAAAAAGTGCCGAGAGACATGCGTGCAGAGGAAGACGCCAAAAGGGCGTATCGACTGCTTCGCCTCAAGGGCTGGGAAAGGCGAAGAATGCGAGAGAGGATAGAACGATGGCTTGAGGAATGCCAGCTCGACATGTGCGTGGACAAGGACCAGATGTGGAGAGACATGATCATGATCCGAGGCCACAGCGCCGACTGTCTTCCCATCGCCATGATCAATATGGTCACTGGTTGGGAACTGTTCGTTCACGCCGACGGTGCCCTTGGAGAACAAGAAACGTCATTGTTCAACTCCATGTTCAATGCGACAACCGATCCGCCCAAGTGACCCAATCCCCGGCTCGCTGCTTTCGCGGCGGGCTGGGAACCAACGACAGGCCACCAGGCCAGAAAGGACAGACCATGCCGAGATACACAGTTCGAGTTCGCGAGCTGCACGAGTCGTTCTACACGATCGACGCCGATAATCCCGAGGACGCGTTGAAGCGTGTCAACAAAGATGGCGACCGCATCCCGAACTCCCAGGAGTACATCGGCCTTGCCGAGCCGCAGTTCTGGGCTGTCACCGACGAAGGCGACGACCCCATCTCGCCAGTCACGTTCGCCGAGCCCATCGTCAGATGGCTCACCAAGAAGTTCCCTCCCGAGTGCGGAAGCGACAACTCGGACCTGACCGAAATCCTCGACGAGCTGGTCCACGACATCGCCAGCGAGGAAGCCTCCAGCGCCAATAACGGCGGCGTCGTCGATCAGGTCGAGTACATCGTCAGGACGTGCGGAACCGATGCCAAGAAGACCATCAAGAACGCGCTGGGCGAGGAATGACCGTGATGCACGAAATCGACCACGACGGCTGCGCCGTCACCTAGAATCAGGAGGGCGAAATGCTCCGCAAAACCACAAGCCGGTCCTTCAGGATCGTCATCGACGTCGAGTACGACGACAAGACCTTTGGGAGCCTCGAAAGTGGCGAGATCTGCGAAGCCCTGGAAAAAGCCATCGGGATCGCCATCTACACCCCTCACGAGATGCTCCACCTGAATGGCCACCGCTTCTCAGACTGCGACTACGATGTCGAGCAGCCCAGGCCGCCGGTTCGCGCCCCGAAGAAAATCGCCCCATGAATTCGTCGCCTTGCCAGGCCGCCCCGTCCGGTGTGAAAGCCGGGCGGGGCACCAATCGCGTCCTGTGGACGCAGAAAGGACAGAAATGCCGACGCTCGCACACAAGGCTTCGTTTTATCTTTACAACGACGACTGCCTGGAATTCATGGCCAAGGCAAAGCCGAAGTCGTTTCACGCCATCGTCACCGACCCACCCTACGGCCTGAAAGAATACACCGAGAACGAGAAGGGCAAGCTCCGCGAAGGCAAGGGCGGCGTCTGGAGGATTCCTCCGTCCTTCGACGGCTGCACGCGAGCCCCGCTGCCCAGGTTCACGGTTCTCTCCAAACAGGAACTCGCTGCACTGCGGTTTTTCTTCCACAGGTTCGCCATCGCGGCCAAGCGCGTGTTGGTCCCCGGCGCCCACGTCTTCATCGCCAGTAACCCCCTCCTGTCCCAGTTCGTCTGGGCCGAGTTCATCAAGGCAGGATTCGAGAAACGCGGCGAGATCATCCGGCTCGTCCAGACGCTCCGAGGCGGCGACCGCCCCAAGAACGCCGAAAAAGAGTTCTCCGACGTCACAGTGATGCCTCGCTCCTGCTGGGAGCCGTGGGGTGTGTTTCGGAAACCCTGCGAAGGCCGCGTACAGGACAACCTGCGCGAGTGGAAAACCGGCGGGCTCCGTCGCATCTCCGACGAGCAGCCATTCTTCGACGTGATCCAGTCGGCACCCACTCAGAAAGCCGAACGCGCCATCTCCAATCACCCGTCACTCAAGCCCCAGGCGTTCATGCGACAAATTGTTCGCGCAGTCCTGCCGCTGGGCGAAGGCGTGATTCTGGATCCGTTCGCGGGAGGCGGTTCGACCCTTGCCGCCGCCGTGTGGAACGGCTACGAATGCGTCGGCGTCGAGTTGGATCCCCATTACTGGAGCGCCGCACGAGACGCAGTGCCCAAGCTGGCCAAGCTGGACACCACCAAGAAAAACAAGTGAGGCCGACAATGACCACCAGAAACCACCCGGCCAAAGCAAGATTCAACAGGAAGCTGAAGCTCCCCTACGAGCTGCGTCTGGAGGATTTCCAGATGGCCATGCAGGACGTGTACGACTTCTTCTACGACGTGAACGTCATCATGATTTCCAAGGGACTCCAGCGCCTCGACGACATGCTGCGACCCGCCATCCTCTCTGGGCTCCTGTCGGACATGCTCACGAACAGCCTCGCCAAGCATTCGCGCGTACTCGTCCAGAACCGGTACTTCAACGGACACCCCGACCTCATCGTCCAGGGTGTCTACGCCAATGACGCGGCAAAATCCTGCCTGGAAGGCGTAGAAATCAAAACGACCCGCAAAGCCGGTGGCGCAGTCGACATGCACGGCGCTCGCGACCAGACCTTGTGCGTATTCGTCTACAACGTGGACAACGAAACCGAGCCTGCGACACAGCGAATAGCCCTCAGATTCACCGAGGTCTATCTCGCCGAAGTCACGACGGGTGACTTCAGAAAAAACTCCAGGGGCGACCTGGGCACCAGAACCGCCACCCTCGACCGCGACGGAATCGCCCGGCTGCGCGAAGGGTGGGTCTACAAACTTTAGGAGGAGCAGGCGACGTGACAATCAAGCGCCAGAGAAAGCGCACACCCAAGACCGCGAAAATACTCCGCAACCATAGCAGCGTCCGAGCTGCCCAGCGATACGAGCTGTACCTGGACGAAGAAAGGAGAAAAGAAATCCTGAGGATGATCTCAACCGGAGCCGTCACCGACAATTGCCGTGCCATCGAGCGACAGTCCTTGTCGCGTACACTTTTTCGGGTTGTCATTGACGGCGTTGTCTGCGGCGTTGTATACGACAAGAAACGTCACGAACTGGTCACATTCATTCCAGCCGATGATCCGAGACTGCAAGCGGCGCCACAAAAAAGAGCGCCCAAGGAGCTTGACTGATGTCCGACACGAACAAGAAAAAGTCCGCTCTCGACGCCACCAGAGGCAACCTGTTCTACATGGATCCCGACGACCTCATCCTGGTCGGCGGCGACGGTCCCAACGATGTCCCCAGGACGCCAGAGGTCGCACACCTGTACGACCCGCGTGTCGAATGGCCGGTCAACGAGGCCATGGTCCAGTCCATCATGGAATTCGGCGTCACCCAGCCCATCATCGTCGTCAAGCTCGGCGAGCGAGCCGGCGTGGACGACGGGCGCCAGCGCACCAAGAACTGCCGTGAGGCCAACCGTCGCCTGAAGGCTGCGGGCAGGGAGCCCCACGCCATCTCGCTCATCATCAAGAAGGGCGACCCGTCGAAGCTGCTCGGCATCTCGCTCACCTCAAACTACCTGCGGTTCAACGACACCGCAGCCGAGACGGCCGAAAAGATCGAACAGTACATCGACACCGGCAAGACCGAGGAGCAGGCCGCTGTCGTGTTCGGCATGACCGCCAGCAACATCAAACAGCTTCGCAGGATCAGCGACCTGGCCCCGACCGTCCTCAAGATGGTCAGGTCGGGCAAGCTCAACGCCAGCGCCGCACTCCAGCTCGTCGACCTCCCGCCCGAGGAGCAGGTCACGAAGGCCAACGAGCTGCTCGTGAGCGGTGACAGGCCCACGGTTCGGAAGGCGCGAGAAGTGACCGGCAAGGCCCTCGCCCCGCAGCGGCGCGTCGTGCTGAAGTTCCTCAAGCTCGAAGAGAAGTCCGCGATCATCAAGGCCGAGCACAACACCTTCGAGGCCGGTGTCCGGTTCATGCTCGGAGAGATCTCCCTCGACGAGATCGGGCTCAAAGACGTCTTCGCCGGGCTGGCCAAGAAGCAGCCGAAGGCCCCGAAGGCTCCGAAGGCCCCGAAGGAGCCGAAGGCGAAGAAGTCCAAGAAGGCCCCAAGCATCACGGAGATCGCCGAGAACTTCAGCGCCTCCATGGACAGCGAAGCCATCCCCGGCAACGGCGCCGAGATCCCCGCCAGACCGTTCGCCCCCGCCAAGCGCAAGAACAAGGCGCAGTCGCCCGACACCGCCGCCTGATCCCAATTCGCACAGCCGAGCATCGGACGATCGGGGTTCGACTCCCCGGCTCGGCCCCAAAACGTTAATAATTGTTGAAGAATTCAGCGGCTCGTGGTACAAATTCTCAACCACCGAAAAGTAAATTCCTGTTTGACCACAAGCTCGGAGAAGCAAAATGCCCAGACTTCCTGAAAACTGCATTTCCTGTGGTGGAAAGCTGCGTGTCGTCGCGTCATTCGTTGTGGAAAACCATTACGAATTGATCAGCCTCAACCTCGACCTCTACACCATGCACGGGAAAGCCAACCCCAAAAAAATCACCGAGCGGTTCAACCCTCCGTCGTACTTCGTCGTCTGCGAAACATGTCGCGATAGCCAACCAGTCACAATCGAATTCGTAGAACAACCAACAGGAGAACAAACGTGAAAACACCACAAGAACAAGCAATCGAGGAACACGTCGAGGCTCTCTGCATCCAGGACCACGAGAAGCACGTTGGAAAAATCCTCCTCGCCACCGTCATACTCGGGTACGCCGAGCACGCCTTTACCGAGGAGTTCCACTGCGATCCACCAGCCCGCATTCGCGTCCTCCAGATGAACCACGGGGACATGCTGAACTGGACGTGCAGAGAATTCTGCGACCCCGACTGGGACATCGAACTCGTGGAGCCTCACCCGGCCCTGGAACACGCAACGAGTATCTGGATCGACGGTATCAGCCGGGCCACCGATGGCGAAGTCCAGCACCCGAGCGCCTGGAAGCTCGACGAGAACCAGGAACCGCCGCCACCAGCTCCGAAAGCGCAGCCCGAGGAGCACATCAAGCTCCAACCCGCCTACACCCACGACACCAAAGTGTTCTGCCCCCACTGCTGCCGGGAAATCGTGGTCACGACCACCATGTCGATCGACACCGACGAGATGACGCGACCATGAAAACCCGGGGCGTCATCGGCAAGCGCATCGTGGCAGTGCAGCAGCAACGCACCAGAAGCAACTTTGGAACCAACGTCTACACCATCCACAGCATCCAGCTCGACGACGGAACCAGAATCTACTTCAACGTCATCGAGCTGGACGACCGCGACCCGGAAGTATACGCCGTCGAGGGCATTGTGATTCCGCTAAAAAAGGATTGATGATGGCCAACAAGAGAACGTACCCGACGATGCAGCAAATGCTGAACACTATGATGGACAGCTTAGCGGTCGGCAAAAACTACACTCAAGTCTCAAAAACAACCATGCTCGGTTCCCACAAAATCCTGGAGACGTCGATCAACTTGATTCTCGAAGCCATCGAATCTGCCACCAAGCGTGACTGTGGCTGCCCAGTCTGCGCCGAAAACCTGAGCTGCCTTAATCAGCTCAAAGATAGCCTGCGCCTGTTCCAGGACCAAGCCACGACCCCGGCTCTCACAAACAATCTGATCATGGCAGCCTGGTTTCTTGGAAACGTCACAGCTATTACCGGATCAACATTGTTACACCTCATGCAAATCAGCCGCCTTGCATACATCGCACACGTCGCTCTCGCGGAGCAGATCCCCTCTAACGCAAAACCAGAACCAGAAGACCCCAAAGATAAGCCGAACTAACGCCCAGAAAGGAGCCGTAATGCGTATCAAGGCCAACCTCGAAAAAGCAGCGGACACCTACCTGAAAGAGATCCAAAAGATCGCAAACGACGTTCGCCGCAAGACAGTGGTTCCGTTCTGCCGCGATCACAACCTGCGCTTCGCCCAGGCCAACGGCGGCTACTACTTCTTCCCGCTCGACGGCAGTCCGTGCTGGGAACCCATCCACACCGACAACGAGTATGTCTACTTGCGTGGAGGCGAATTCGGCGAAACCACATGCAGACTGCGTGGTGCTGCACGAGTGGTCCGAGCACTCGAAACTCCGATTCCATTCTACGACCACGCCGCCCTGGCCTACGCAGCCGGGCTCTACTCGTTCATGAAAGAATACAGCCCAGCCAAGAAAGCAAAAACCCCATGACCAAGAAAATCCTGCTGAGTCTGGAAAACACTGAGGTCTACGAAGAAAACAAAAAGCTGGTGCTTCGCATCGAAACTGATCCGTGGACGGCCACCCTTAGGTCATTCGATGCCCAGGAAATTCAAAAGCTGGTCGATACATTCAACGATTGGCTGATCTGTATCCAACCGGACCCCAGATAACAACGCCGACTCAGAATCGGCGAGGAGGTTTTCATGAAAACAAGTTCCACGGCCCTCGAACAGTACGAGCGTTGCCCCAGCCAGTACCACCAGGAGCGCATCGAAAAGAAACGCGGACAACCACCCATGAGTTTCAGACTCGGTCGCGTCTGCCACCGAGTTATCCAGCGCCTCATGAAGAAGCATCTGGAGGACGGCGAGATCAGGTCGTTCGATGCCACCCTGGCCAACGAGTTCTACAAAGAAGAGTGGGCGAAAGAATCGGGCCTGTCCGGTGAAGACCTGTTCACCGATGGCCTCCAGATGATCATCGGTTTCGTCGAGAGGTGGAGCCCCATGGACCCGGCTCGCATCCTGGGGATTGAGGAGCCATTCGAGATCGTCCTCACACCGGACGCCGACGAAGACGACGAGTTCTCCCCCGGTGGCGAGAACCCCACCGACGACCAGCACGAGTGGGATTGCCCCGAGCACGGGCTCCAACACGGCCCTCACTGTATGGAGTGTCACCGAGAGCGCGAAACCGCCAAGCGTGGCATCACAGCCGTTGGCTTCATGGACCTCGTCCTCCGAAACGAGATGGTCGACGAAAGCACCGGCGAAGTCGAGTACACCATCGAGGTCATCGACTACAAGAGCACCCACGCCTTCGTGACGACTCGCGACGCCGAAAGCTCCATCCAGCTCGCCCTCTACAACATGGCCGCTCGCCAGAAGTGGCCCGGCGAGAGGAGCTACACCTGTTCGCTGCACATGCTCCAGACCGGAACCCACATCACCGTGCGCCACACCCCACAGCAGCTCGCTGGGTTCAAGCAGTACATCCTGGCGACGGCGAGCCAGATCGAACAGGACCAGTCGTGGATCGCCAAGCTCGGACCCGACTGCGCCTGGTGCCATCTGCGAGCCGAGTGCGCCACCTATCAGAAGGCTCTCAAGGCCCACAACCACATCGCGACCGAAACGCCCGCAGACCTGGAGCAGCTCGGCCAGGAGCGCGAAGAGGTTTCCATCCGAGCCAAGATCTTCAAGAAGCGCCTCGAAGAGATCGACGACGTACTGAAAGAGCGCCTCTCAAGGACGACCCAGCCGCTCTTTCTCGCCGGCTACATCTTCTCCATGTCCAAGGTCGAGACACTGGAGCACAGCCCCAAGCTCGTCATCGAGCTTCTGTCGGAGCGGCTCGGCATCCCGGTGGACCGGATCATCGAGTCGACGATGGACATCCAGAAAAAGCGCCTCGACCAGCTCCTCACCGAAGTTGCCCAGGAGCAGGGGCTCACCCCTGTCGCCATGGTCAAAGCGGCCCTGGCCAACAGGGCTGAACGCAAGTACTCGACCCGCATGAACCACAAGAAAGACAAGGACACCCACAAGGGTTAGTGCCGATTGGCGCTTCCCAACCCGACCGGCAGGTGCCATACTGCCTGAGGAGCCGCCGCCATGAGCAAAATCGATCTCTACCACCACTCGATCGGTGACGAGCTGGGCGTGATCCATCTCGTCATCAGAAGCCCAGACGATCCCGAGAACATGCGTCTCGTCCTCTCTTCCGAGAAGGGCCGCGACCTGGGCGTCATCTTCACGGTTGACATCCACGACGAAGACTACGAGGGCATGTGCGAAGAATTCGGGATCGAGACCCTCGAAGGCTGCGTCCTGGCGACGTCCGGTGGCGATCTTGAAATTCGCGAGACCCCGGAAGAACCGCCCATAGCCCGACTCGAAAAAATCGAGAACAAGAGCAACGTCCAATTTCTCAGGAACCCACAGCTCTGGAAGCACAAGTGGGGCCGCTGCTGCTGTGTCAAGCACGGGGATGCCGTCGAGCCTGTGACGCCAGAACGAATTTTCGACGGCCAGGTTCCCTGGTGGAACAGCCCGTACACCCCGTTCCAGCTCGACCTCATCGTCACCGCCAACAACACCGAGGCCCCACATTCAATGCACCTCCTGTGTCTGGACGACGAACAGGTTTGCGGCGTGTGCGGTCACTACCCCTGGGTGGTTGTCGACGAGGACGTCCCAGACGAGATACCGCCTCCACCGGAGGACGAAGAGTGTGAGGAGCCACTGTGCCCGCAGCGTGATGCGCTCGCCAATATCGAGTGGTCTTCCAAGCTCGATGCCTGGCAGACGTTCGTCTCGGATCCGCACAACCAGGGCATCATCGACACGTCTGGGCTGCCAGTCGAACGGGCTTCCCAGCAGCGAAAGTACAGCAACGAAAAGTCCTTCAAGAAGGTCAACCGCCTCACCGGCAAGAACCTGTACACCGTCAAGCAGGTTTTCTATGAGGCCATGGGCAGCACCCGCAGCGGCACCTGGGCCGAGTTCAACCTGGAGCTGATCAGATCCGTCAAGGGCCTTGAAGACGTTGACGTTCCTGGAGAAATCCTGGAGATGGTCGAACTCGACGACCCCGAAGACAGTGCCGAGCTTCACCAGATGGCCAGCCATCGCGCCGCAAAAGCGCAGATCGACGACCAGGCCGCCGTCCTCGAAAACATGCTCGACGAGGCCGCCGGTCTTGACCCCGACGAAGAGGACGAAGAAGAGGCCACGGCCTACAAGGCACGCTCAAAGAGCGTCGCCAGGACGGACCAGCCGAAAAAGGTCTCCATGCTCACCGCAGCCAAGGCGCTGCGCGCCGCCCTCGACCAGTTCATTGCCACCATCGAAGAAGGCCGCAAGGCCGAGAACCGCTAACCGAACCGCACCAAGCCGAAGCAACCCCAGCGCCTCTCTACCGGTAGCGCTGAAAATGGCAGCGCCAAAACGGCAACGCCAAAAACCCAGAACAGAAAGGCAAGACAGCACATGTCCACACTCATTCGTGTTCACGGACTCCACCAGCCCACCCTCAACAGGGACATCGTCAACGAACAGATTCAACTGAGCCATCTCCTGTACAACGAGTACATCTACGTCGAACGCAGGCGGCGCAAGGCATACCGCAAAGCCCAATTCGCGTTCCAGGACATCAGAGACGAACACAAGCTGGTAACGGACATCGAATTCGAAGCCAGAGAGGTATTCAAGTCTTACAAGAAAACGCGACACCTCCCATCTGGGGCTTCGGGGAAAACGCCAAAGGTGGCTGTCCAAAAGATCTACACGATCCTCACCAAAGCCAGGAAGAAGCTGACCGATGCCATACGGTCACACATCGAGGAGCTTCAGCCCGCCTACGACGAGATCGATAAAAAGTGGGGGATCTACGGATCGGAAAGAAAGGCCAAGAAAGCTGTTAGCGGTGTCTTTTGGGGCACGGAACTCAGAATCTCTTCGGCTGCCAACCAAGCCTGCAATGCCAAAGTGGAATACTTCGACATCAACGGAAACCCCAGGAACATCGTCCAGTGGGAACACGCCCCAGCATTCCGAGACCCCGACAAAGACTTCGAGGGCGGTCTGGTTTGTGTGCAGCTCCAGAACGGGATCATGCCCGTGTCAAAGGTCTTCAACAAAGACAACATTGAGCGGGGATATCTGCACATCGCCCCGCTCCCCGCAAACGCCTTCGATGAGTCATTGCCTCGTAGCGAACGTGCCAAGCTCCAACGCACGACCGTTCACCTCCGCGTTGGATCGACCGGATCCGGAAATCGCCAGCCCATCTGGGCATCGTGGCCCTTGTTCCTGCATCGGGCACTCCCCGAAGCAAAGCCGGGAGAAACCCCCCCGATCATCACCTGGGCCACGATCGTCAGGAAGCCATGGAAGCAGGAATTCAGGTATCGCTGGGAACTCCAGCTCACCATCGAAACGCCCGTCGTACTTCCCAAGCAGTTCAGGAATGCTGTTGCAATCAACCTGGGCTGGCGCCAGGTTGAAGGCGGTGATCTCCGCGTGGCAACCTGGGTCGACTCCGACGGAAACTCCGGATACCAACTGCTGGATGACAAAAGATTCAGGAGCCGCATCCGAGCGGTGGAACAAAAAAGAGGATACCGAGACACCTGCCTGAGCAAGCTCCAGGGATACCTCATCAGCCACGGTGTCCCATACTCGCAATGGCGAAACCTGAAGAGGTACGAGGAACTTCAACACCAGGGGACCCTTGCTCCTGATGTCCAGGCACACCTCGACGCCTGGATGGAAGAGGATCACCACCACTGGCGCTACGAGAGCGGCAGCCGGCGGGGAGCGCTCCGCTACCGAAAAGAGATCTACCGTCTGTTCGCGCTGGAGATGGCAGAGAAGTACGATGTCATCGTCATCGAGAAGTACAACATCAAGAACATCGCCGAGGACGAAGACCGCCTCAAGGAACCGTCCGCACAACGCGTCGAGGGATCACCATCGGAGGCTCGCCAGATCATTCGCAGCACTGCTCCTCAGCACGGTTGCCTGATCCTGGAGGGCGATTCAAAGAAGGCCACACAGCACTGCAACGTGTGCGGCTGCGAAGACCCATGGGACGCCGCTCCGCAGATCGAACATCACTGCACCGGTTGCGATACCGTCTGGGACCAGGACATCAACAACGCGAAGAACATGCTCGACAGAGCCAAGCCCATCCTGGAAAGCCCGGAAGCTCTCGCCAAAGCGTACGCCAAGCAGGTCGCCAAAAAGGCCGCCAGATACGCAAAGAAGCACAAGAAACACGAGGAGGACGACACGGACGAGGAGCAGTAGAGACGAGAAATTTCTTGAGTCGGCGTGGAATTCTCGCTATAGTGACATTCCATGACCGCTGAACCCGCACATATCCCCGCGAGCGATGCCACTGTGCCAAAAACACAGGACTCGCTCGCGGGGATAAACCATTTTTGTATCAAATGGTTGCGATTTTTTGCCAGGTTAAAGGGACTGCACTGCTCCGCGATCAGCTAGCCGCTCGAAAACACACGGCCAGGCCGCTGAGATCATTGAAAATATCAAGGAAGCAGTGACAAAGGCTATCGGGACAGCCGAAGGTTCCGACGTCTGCTCGGGCTCGCTCTGCTGCCAGTGCCCATGCGTGACAAAGGCTATCGGGACAGCCGAAGGTTCCGACGACACTGTGTTACCGGCACCCACGTTTCTCACGGTGTGACAAAGGCTATCGGGACAGCCTAAGGTTCCGACAATATGCCTACGGCCGCGAATGATTCGGTGGATCTTGTGACAAAGGCTATCGGGACAGCCTAAGGTTCCGACTCTATTCCTCCACTGGGGTCATTGCCCCAACAAACCTGTGACAAAGGCTATCGGGACAGCCTAAGGTTCCGACGAGCTGGCGAGACGACTGGCAATGCGCCAGTTCCGCGAGTGACAAAGGCTATCGGAGCAGCCTAAGGTTCCGACTGACTTCTTCGAGATCGATAAAACAACCAACTCATTCCGGTGACAAAGGCTATCGGGACAGCCCAAGGTTCCGACCCTCATCCACGACCTGCGCCGCTCGGCATTCCACGACGGTGACAAAGGCTATCGGGACAGCCGAAGGTTCCGACCTGTGGGTCTGGCCGCTCCCTGGACAGATCGATGCCCGTGACAAAGGCTATCGGGACAGCCCAAGGTTCCGACTTCACCCAAGAATCGGCAGGCGACCGAAGGCGGAACGTGACAAAGGCTATCGGGACAGCCTAGGGTTCCGACCGCTGCTCGCGGTTAGCCCCGACGATGCAAATCAAGGTGACAAAGGCTATCGGGACAGCCCAAGGTTCCGACATACCTCTGACACAGATCTCGCAAGAAATCCGAAAGTGACAAAGGCTATCGGGACAGCCTAAGGTTCCGACAATGGTGGACCTTCACCGTTATGACGGTCGTAATCAAGAGTGACAAAGGCTATCGGGACAGCCGAGGGTTCCGACATGTCATTGCTCGGTTCCATGTTCCGTACATGAGAGTTGTAACAAGGGCTATCGAAACAGCCGAAGGTTCCGACGAGCATCAAAAATATGTGCTAGGGGACATGCGACCTAGTGATAAAGGCTATCGGAGCAGCTTAAGGTTCCGACTAAGCCATCCCGATAGCTTTGTTGGGTCAACGTGAAGTAACAAGGGCTATCGGAGCAGCTTGAGGTTCCGACGTCGAACATATCGTCCTGAACGAGCCGGTTGCACACCAACAAAGCCATCGGGATGGCTTAGAGATTCCGACTCCTCCCAGGTCGCAAGGCGGTTGAGGTCCCGTGCTGTTAATGAAGGCTATCGGGACAGCTTGGGGTTCCGACTCAGCGCCGCAATGGTGTCTCGGTCTCCGAGTATGCCAGTGACAGGGGCTATCGGAGCAGCCGAAGGTTCCGACGATCATCACCCAATTCGTCCAGGTATTCATATTTAGGCGACAAAGGCTATCGGAGCAGCCGGGGGTTCCGACTTCTTGATGTCGGTCTCGATCCAATCTTGCAGCTCCTGTGACAAAGGCTATCGGAACAGCCTAAGGTTCCGACGAGCTGGCATCTGAGCATCAAAAACATCCTAACAGACGTGACCTAGGCTATCGGGACAGCCTAGGGTTCCGACTGTCGGAGCACCAGCAACTCCTTGGCAGTTGTTGTAGGTGACAAAGGCTATCGGAGCAGCTTAAGGTTCCGACGAAACGGCTGGAGCAGCTCCCTTCTTTCAGTTCCGGCCGTTTTTCTGTGACAAAGGCTATCGGAACAGTCTAAGGTTCCGACGGATGACGCCAGCCAGCCCGACAGCCGGCCGGCGCCACCAAACCACTTCCAAAACCAAGTAGCATGTGCTACTATAGAGGCGTCCCATGACCAAAAACAAGAATTCCGAGCGCGAACAGATCAAGCTGGAAATCGCAGGAACCATCTCCGAAAATGACCTTTTCGTCAATAAGATCAAGCACTACAGATCCATCGTCAAGAACATCATCCTGGCCGGCTGCACAGGATACCGTGCGTGGGTGGATGCTTCCAAAGACCATGTGTTCATCGTCATCGGCACCGAGACTGACGTAGTATCCTGGCGTGATCGGCATGATGCTGCAATCGCTCCTGTGCCGCCAAACGCCGATGCTCACGAAATCGCAGATGTAGCCATCACAGACATCATGTCACACAAACTGCTTGAGTATATAGACGAGGAGATCTACAGCATCTACAACCACCGCAGGACATCGCTTGGCTTCCAGTTCTCACGCTATGTGACCTTGAAAACAAATTTCGACAGCGTTGTCGTAGGGTATATCACCAGCCACATCTTCTGGGCATCTCCGTGTGCAGTACAAGGCACATTTCTATACCCCGACCACCCATGGATCCGCGACTGGTGCAAAGGCCCACCAAAGAAAGAGAACACACCAATCTCTAAAATGGAAGACAAAGCCATGCAAGACCCCGAAGAAGAAGAAGCAGATCTTTGCCTGGTCGAAGCTGCCCTGATCGCAAAGACAAACCCAGACAGCATGGAGAAGATCCAGAAGGCCTTGGACAAGCTGTTTGTGGCCGTCAACATCTACAACAGCCAAGGCAACCCTCGCAAACGTGCAATGGCGTCAGTGCTGATAGTTGAACTATACGCAAAAACAGGACAAACCGAGTTCATCAAGATCTATCTCGATTACGCCATGAATCATCTTGACCAGAAGCTTGACCAGGAACTTATCAAGCATTGCAAGATGATCCTGGGTGCCATGGATAAAGTCCAGGAAAAGGCGCAAGATTACGCCACGATACAGCCGCCATCAGCCGCCGGCACAGTTTACAACGGGTTTTCAGCAACAACAGACTACAATTCTAACAAGTTCAACAAACCACACATCCTCGTAACCAAGCCACCCATTGTAGTTCCCATGGACTACAGCGCCAAAACGGCCCAAAAGCGACCAGAAGCTCGAAAACCCAAGAAGCCCAAAACAGCCCCTCCGCCAGCCGAAGAGACGAATGTCGACTTCATCAAGGCCGCCGTGGCTGGCAAGTTGTTCAACGATGATAACGATACTTGATTCGTCCCCAGGATGAGTTACTTTAGAACACCCCATAGGAGACGTCATGATCAAGCCCCGAGACTATCAGATCGAGGCCCTCGAAGCTCTCAAGCAGGGCAGGCTCAAAGGCGCCAAGCGACAGCTCGTTGCTCTCCCCACAGGATCCGGCAAGACCATCGTCGCAGCCTACGACATCAAACGCGTCGTCAAGCACACTGGCGTCGGCGCCATCTTCATGGCCCACCGGGACGAGCTGATCACCCAGCCCGCTGACAAGATCCCTCTCGTCTGGGAGGAGGCCACAATCGGCAAAGTCAAGGCCGAGTCGAACCAGCTCGGACGCCAGGTCACCATCGCGTCGGTCCAGACCATCCAGGGTGAGAAGCGCCTCCAGCAGCTCATCGATGCCCAGCCCTACTCACTCCTTTATGTCGATGAAGCTCACCATTCCACTGCCGCTACCTACAAGCGCATCATCGACGGCCTCACTGCGGCCAACCCCGACCTCGTCGTCGTGGGCCTGACCGCCACTCCCGTCAGGGCAGACGGCACCCGGATGGACCTCGTCTTCAAGGAGATCACCTACCAGCGGACCATGCTCGACCTGATCGAGGCAGGATACCTGTCCGACCTGGAGCTGCAACAGATACCCCTGAACGTCTCCATCGACGGCATCCCCAGGACGGACGGCGACCTGAAGCCGTCAGAAGT
>Ga0315283_10002450_pt1 | contig 15495 bp, 13 predicted proteins | sample YL17G09_0_MG_FD_204541 | JGI IMG/M metagenome (GOLD analysis project Ga0315283, IMG submission 204541) | Sediment microbial communities from Yellowstone Lake, YNP, Wyoming, USA - YL17G09_0 | ecosystem: Environmental > Aquatic > Freshwater > Lake > Sediment | place: USA: Wyoming | collected... | reverse complement strand
TCGACCACTGCTCGGCGCCGATGGAATAGCCGTGGAGGGCGTAGACCACCGGGTAGCGCCGCGCCTTGTCCTCGGCGTAGCTCGGCGGCAGGAAGACGAGCGCATCGCGGTCGACGGCGTTGCCCTCGAGATTCCCCTCGAGCGCGGCTCCGCGGATCCTGATGCGTTCGACGGCAGCGGGCTTCGCGCCCGGTACCGGCGGTGGTACGTCCGTCGGCGCCTGCGCGAGCAGCCCTGGCGCGAGTCCTGCGGCCGCCGCCAGCATGGTGACTCCCATCAGTGTTCTGATGCGCATGTGCCTCAATCCCCCTCGATCGCCGCGCACGACGCCGCGGGCCCTTGCTCTACTGGCGTCACCGCCTTGCGGGACCGCCTGAGTTCCAGGATGCCTGGCGGCGCGGCGGCGTTGTGCGGACCGTCCATGGATGTCAGACGCACGAACCGGTTTGCCGCTGGCTGCAGTTGCTCGAATTCGCCTATCGGAACAGGCGCGGGGCGAAGTCGTTGAAACAGCGGCGCCAGGTCAGCCACTCGTGGGCCGTGCCCGGCGACTCGAAGTACACGTTCTTGATGCCGGCCTGCGTCAGGGCGTTACTGAACGTTTTGGTGCCCGGGCCTTCCTCGGACCCGATGCCCAGGAACAGCACCTTGACCTTCTTGTTGAACGCCGCCGCGTCTGCGAAGACTCCGTTGTTGGAGGTCTTCGGATCGAAGCCGCCACGGCCGCCGCTGCTGCCGCTGAAGCCGCCGAGGTAGGCGAACTTGTCGAGGTTGGCCAGCGCCGTGCCGAACGTCTGCATGCCCCCCATCGAGAGACCGGCCATCGCACGGCTCTCACGCCCCGGCGCGACGCGGTACGTCCGCTCGATCACCGGGACGAGGTCGGTGAACATCATCTCGGTGAAGACCGCGCTCGCGAGCGAGCGTGGCGCCGTGCCGCCACGGCCAGCGGCGCCAGGCGCCGCCCCACGGCCTCCTGCAGGCGGCGCTGCGGGCGCGGATCCAGGTGCCGGCGGAGGCGGCGGCGGCTCGTAGATCGGCTGCGTCAGCGCGCCACGGGCGCCATAGAGGGCCGCGCTCTCACCCGGCTTCACGGCATTCAGGTTGTCCATCACGATGATGAACGGCACGGCCTTCTTCTCGGCGATCAGGTTGTCCATGATCACGTCGACATGGCCCTGGATGTGCCAGCCCTGTTCGTTCTCGCCCCAGCCGTGCATGAGGTAGAGCACAGGGTACTTCGTCTTCGTGCTGGTCTCATAGCCGGGCGGCGTGTAGACGTAGGCCCGGCGCCACCCTCCCGTCACGGTCGAGAAGTACCACCGCTGGCTCACCTGGCCGTGCGGCACGTTCTTGAGCGTGTAGTAGCCGCCGTCCGGTTCCGGGATCTCGATTCCGCTGTTGTCCCAGCCCGAGCCGAAGAAGGTGCGCGTGGCGGGATCGGCCACGACGGCGCCGTCGATCGACAGCGTGTAGTAGTGGAAGCCGACGACAATCGGCGTCGTCGTGACGGACCAGAGCCCGTCGGCGCCCCTGGTCATGTCGAAGCCTTTCCCGAGCCGGACCGTCACCTTCTGGGCGTCGGGTGCCAGCACCCGGAACATGACGCGGTTGTCCGGGAGCACGCACGGGTAGGGCGCGTTCGGGATGTTCAGTGCGTTCGGCTTGCAGTCGGCCGGGGGTTGGGCCCAGGCACGACCGACGGTGCATGCGCAGACCAGGGTCGCCAAGAGCACGGTTGTTTTCACACGGTCTCCTTTGGTGGCGTCATGCACGCGGGAGCCTGCGCCAGGCCTCGCTTGCAGGTCCGCGTAGCCGGTGAGTGTATGCGCTTGCAATAGCGCAGTCAAGAGGCTCGATGGCGTCACTGAGATCATTGAGAGCTGATGCGTTAAACGCTTACATTTCGAGTAGCATTGGCGTGCCGAGCCGGCCGCCGGCGCGAGCCCGTTGGACCGGCGGCCCGTTCGGCACCGCATGCCGCCGGATGTGACGTCACCATGGCTGACCCGTTTGGATTCGTCAAGCTCGATGCGCTGTCGGCTCCCGATGTCTGGCATGCCCCTACAGCCCTGGCGCTGTACGCCGTTGGACCACGCTCCACCGTGACGGTCACGTTGAACGCCGCCGGCTTGCGCGCCGGCGAGATCGCCGGGTTGGCCCTCTTCAAGAGACCATACGCGTGGCTCGGCGCCGAGCGCGGCAGCGCCGGCCTCACGGTGGCCCGGTTCGACGAGCGGGGCGGCACGACGAGTCGGGTACGGATTCTCGACCTGCGGGTGTGGCTCCAGGCGGAGTGCGATTTCGTCAGGAGCGAGGTCGTGTTCCGTTACAGCACCGACGGAGGCGGGTATGCGATGGTCGGCCACCCTTACGCGATCGAGGGCGGACCGATTGGCACTGACGGCATCGAGTGCGCGCTGTTCGCCTGCAACACGAAGGCCGAAGCCGAGGGCGGCCACGCGGAGTTCGATTCCTTCCTGATGATCACGGAGTCCGCCGGGACCTGAATCGGATCCCGGTCGTGAAGGCTTGCGGCCGGCCCAGGGTCAGGCCGCAGCCGGGCCAGTCGAGTCCCGCAGCACGAGCTCGGGATCGACGATGAACTCGTGTTCGAGCAGGGTGCCCTCGCGGTTCATGAGGCACTCACAAATCGTTCGCCCGATCAGATCTCGCGGGATGTGCACGGTCGTCAGGGCCGGATAGCAGAACTGCGCGAGGTTGACGTTGTCGAAGCCGGTGACGGACACATCCTCGGGCACCCGGATGCCCCGTTCCCGCAGTTCCCGCAGCGCGCCCACCGCCATCAGGTCATTCACGCAGACGACCGCCGTCAGGCTCGGGCTGGAGGCGAGCAACGATCGAGCGGCCCGGCGGCCCCCTTCAAGCGTATCCGTGTCGGACGCGGTCTCGACATGGAGATTCTTGTAGCGCCCCGCCGCATCCAGCAGCACCTTGGCGCGCTCGTTGATCGGGCCAAGGGTCGCGTGGTGCCCGACGAATCCCACGCGACGATGGCCAAGACTGTACAGGTAGGAGACCAAGGTCTCCATGCCACGGCGGTAGTTGACGCGGATGTTCGTAATGTTAGGCCGTGGCGAGCCCACATCGTAGAACACGACCGGGATCCGATTGCCGTTGAGCTCCTCGATCAGGTCCGCATCCATCTCCGAGACGATGGCCGCCAGCCCCGCCACGCGCCGGCCGATCATCAGCCGGACGCTGGTGACCAGGCGCTCCGGACTGTAGTCGGTGTTGGCCATGACGAGCTCGTACCCGGCGCTGCGGGCGCCCTCTTCGACCGCCTTGTAGATGTCGAGAAAGAAGGGGTTCTCGATGTTCGAGACGAGCACGCCGATGCTGCGGCTCTTGCCGCCGGCGAGACTGCGGGCGTGGAGGTTCGGACTGTACCGGAGGGCCTCGATGGCTTTCAGGACGCGGGCTCGCGTGGTGGGTTTGACGAGCCCAGCGTTGTTGAGCACGCGGGAGACCGTCGCGGTCGAAACCCGGGCGCGTCGTGCCACCTGTTCCAGCTTCATGGCGTTGCCTTGATTCCAGTCACGCGACCCACACACGCACAACCGCCTGGGCGGGCCGCAAACGTGTCGTCGCTTGATTCACCACGCCGCAGCCGATTGGGCGCGCAGGCCGCCGCTTCTGACAGCCGACATGATAGCGCATACATTCCTGGCCCGCCCGAAACCCGACACCTCGCCGCCCGCCTGTCCAAGCGCCCAGTGCTTTTTCACTACACCTTGATGATGAGGCCGCGCCGGTAGCAGGCCCACGCGAAGACCCAGTTGACGAGCATGAAGCCCACGGCGAACAGGAACGAGCCGACGGCCGTGTCGCCCGCGAGGGGGACCGCCGCGTGCTGATACAGCCACTCGTACGAGGACTGCGGCTTCCCGTCGATCCCGGTTAGATGGATCATCCACAGGGAGACCGCCCCGACTTCCGACGTGATGTACGCCAGCAACGGGTTCCGTCCGAAGACGTTGAAGAACGTCAGCGGCCCCGCCTTGCCATGCACGTCGACGGCCCACATGATCAGCCCGAGCACGAGCATCGACCACCCGCCCGCATACAGCGTGTACGAACTTGTCCAGAGCTTCTTGTTGATGGGGAAGCCGAACCACTCGCTCCAGATGAACCCGGCCGCGATGAGCAGGCACGCTGTCGGCAGGAGTTCGACAAGCGCCTGCCGGCTGTCGCGGGTCCGGTCGAGGAACATGCCGGTCAGGTAGCCGATGATGAAGGTCACGATTGCGGGCAGCGTGCTGAGAATGCCTTCCGGGTCGAAGGCGAACCGGACGCCATCGATCCGTTCGCCGTGATAGAGGTGCGCCGGCCCGAGGACCCACGTGTCGAGCCGCAGCGCGGCGTTCGTCTGCAGGGCGTAGGGATCCGGTCCCTGGCCGAAGGCCCACATCAGCGCCCAGTACAGCAGCAGGATCCCGCCTCCCACCGCAACCAGCGCGCGCCGCGAGAGATAGAGGGCGAGCGTCGCGCCGATGCCGTAGCAGATCGCGAGCCGCTGGAGGACGCCCAGGATGCGGACGCTGACGACGAGATCGGTGAGGAACGCCCCCGGCGTGAGCGTGACGAGCGACGCCACGAAGCCCGGCACGTGCCACATGCCCACGCCGATGAGGAAGAGGATGGCCGTCCGGCGCCAGATCTTCGCGAGGGCCGCGCCGCCAGGCTTGTGCCCGTACCGCTTCAGCGAGAACCATGCCGACGTGCCAATTGCGAAGAGAAACGACGGGAACACCAGGTCGGTCGGCGTGAACCCGTGCCACGAGGCGTGGCGCAGCGGCCCCCAGGCCACGCTGCCGTTGCCGGGCGTGTTCACGATGATCATGAGCGCGATCGTCATGCCACGGAAGATGTCGAGCGCGAGGATGCGCTGCGGTGTGGTGGCGGGCGGCGTGGCGGATGGTGCGGCAGCTGTCATGCGACGTCACTCCTCTTGGCAAAAGAATCCGGATCACCTCATCGTCACTCCAGGCTTGAAGGGCAGATCAGAATGCCGCCGATCCTACCGCAGGAATGGGACGGGAGGTCAGCCTTCGCCGGTGAGTCGCGTGAAGCGTTCGCGTGAAGCGTCTTGACACCGCCGCCGGGACGCACGATTCTCTCTGCCTATGCCGCCAGAACCCATCGACACGACCGTCACGCGCCGGACGTTCCTGAAAGCCGGCGTTGGCGCCAGCGCCATCGTCACGCTTGGTTTCGACCTCGCGTTCTGGCTCAACTACTTCAGGAGGGCGCGGTCGGATGCCGTCTGTCTCAGCGGAGGCGGGTGCGTCGCCTACTACCCGACCGAGGTGCCGCTGCATCACCGCAGCCGCTGGCTCGGCGATCGCGACGTCCTCGGGGAACTCGTCGCCGGGTGCCGGAAGCAGGGCATGGTCGTCATCGTGCGCACCGACCCCCACGCGACGTATGACGACGTGGCGGAGGCGCACCCGGACTGGATCGCCGTCGACGCGGCCGGCAGGCGGCGCCGTCACTGGGCGTCGCCCGAGATGTGGGTGAGCTGCGGCCTGGGCCCCTACAACTTCGAGTTCATGACCGAAGTGAAGCGCGAGATCGTGTCGCGCTACCGCGTGGACGGCGTCTTCATCAATCGATGGGAGGGTTCGGGGATGTGCTACTGCGAGCACTGCCGCCGCAACTTCCTCGCGGCGTCCGGTCTCGAACTTCCGCGCACCGAGGACCGGCGCGATCCGGCGCGCCAGGCCTAGCAAGCGGGCGGCCGTAGAGGTCGTCCAACTCTCCACGCTTCCCGCCGTCTCTACTCGTTGTGGACCAGGTAGGCCTCGACCATCAGCAGGCTGCGTTCGCCGGACACTCTCACGACCTTCAGCAGGTTCTCCATGGTCGACACTTCCTCGACCTGCTCGGTCACGAACCAGCGCAGGAAGTCCTGCGCCGCGTAGTCCTTCTGGTCGACGGCCTGCGTCATCATCGCGTTGACCCGAGCCGTGACCTCGAGTTCCCAGCGCAGCGCCAGCGCGACGGCTTCCTCCACCGAGGCGAAGGCGTGTGTGGGCGCCTGCACGGCCGGGATCTCGACCGAGCCTCCGACGTGGTCGACGTAGCGCACGAACTTGAGCGCGTGCGCCCGCTCCTCCTCCGCCTGCTTGAAGAACATGCCGGCCAGCTTCTTCAGCCCCAGGCCGTCGAAGTAGGACGCGATGTTGAGGTACTGGTTGGATGCGAACAGTTCGAGACCGATCTCCTCGTTGAAGGCGGCGTTCAGGTCCTTGCTGATCATCATGACAGTCTCCGTCGGACGCAATGCCACGGGCATGGCGGCCCGGGGCGGGCCACTGCCAGCTACGATACCCCAATCCGCCGCAGAGAGGAGTGTCTCAACCCGCACCTCCAGTTCTCCCGAGTTTCCGGTAATCGACCGGGTCGCCGGGCATCACCCGTCCACGAGCCCGTGCGAGATCGCCTTCGTAGACCTGCGGCGGTGTCTAATGCTCACGAAGGCACATGACCGGTCGCCGATTGTCACTCGGGATTCTGGCCAGCCTCGGAGTGCTCGCGCTTGGCGCGTGGGCCTGGCGCGCGATCGGCGCGGGGCGCGGCGGGGCACTGGCGAGCCCGGCCATCGCCATCGAGGCGACCATCGCCGAGATCGAGGCGGGGCGGAGGACGACGCCTCTTGTCGGCGAACCGGCGGCGGGCGGCGAGCGCGTGGTGACGTTTCTGGCGAGGCAGGAGGGTGGACAGCCACCGAGAATCGTCTCGGATGTCACCGGCTGGGGCGAGCACGTCGACGAGACCTTCGACTTCTCGGGCGGCACGATGGCGCGGGTGGGGCAGAGTGATTGGTACCTACTTCGCGCGGAGGTCGCGCCGCGCGCCCGCATCGAGTACTTGATTGCGTACGGCCAGGCCGACGACCGGCTCGAGCCGTTTCACCGTGTGCGTGTAGAAGAAGCGGATGGCGGAGGCCGCCACACTGACCGAACGCCACGCGAGGTGACGCTCCTGCGTGAGGGACAGCAAGAAGTTCTGGACCTGCGTGGGGTCGAGGGTGTCCGGCGATTGGTGGTGGGACCTGGCCAGGTCCGTCAAGGTGGCGAGGGATGACTTCTGGGTGGACGCCGAGAACTCTCGCAACAACATCTCGCGCGCCATGCGAACCCGTCACACGCCCATAGAATGCCTCCGTGCTGAAGGGACACGCGACGCTCACCAGGAGCGTCACACGGAGGATACGGGAGCGGAGATGGGGAACGGGACGAGACGGGGTTGGTCCGGCGAGCGTCGGTCACAGAGGACGAGCGACCGTAGTATCGAGTGCGGCGAGAGGAATCCCCGCGAAGCGGGTTCGTTCAATGCTTCCTACCGTCCCTTCCGTTCCTGAACGACTCCGTCACACTCGACCTTGAAGGCGGCGCGCTGAAAGCCGTGCTCGAGCAGGGCTTCTCGCTCGAGGCCGGCATGGCACAGGTGTCGGGGCTGAAGGCACTGTACGATTTGTCGCGGGCGGTCGGCGCACGGCTCATCAGCCTCGAGATCGGCGGCCAGGCCGTCGACGATCACCGCCGCTACCGCGTCACGACGAACAGCTTCCTGGCCGAAGGCGGCGACGGCTACGCCGCGTTCCGCCAGGGCCGCATCGTCGCGCGCGACCCGGTGCTGAGCGAGGTGGTGACGGATCACATCCGTCAGGTGCAGGTCGTCGAGCCGCCTGCTCCGGGACGGCTCATCCCCGTGTAAGGACGGGCGCACTCACTGTGGGCCGATCCGCGGCACCTTCTGCTGGCCGTTGAGCAGGAGGTGGCTCACCGCTCCATCTGGGCCCTTGACGAATTCCAGAACATGCTCCTCGACCAGATCGAAGAACCGGGTCGGCGATTCGGGGAAGAGTTCGATGCGCTCCTGGCCGTCGATGACGAACAACGTGCCACCCTCGAGCGCGACCGTCAGCACGCGCCCGGGCCTCAACTCGTACCGGCCCGTCAGCGGAGTCAGAGCGCCAGGCTCGATGGTGACGACGGTCTTCTGCCGCGGCTTGAGGGACGGCCAGTCGTACTCGGCGGCGACGGCCCTCAGAATCTCCATGGCCAGGCGTCCGCCCTGGTCGCCGTTGGTCATGACGACGGCGCCGCGCCCGCTCTCGATGAACGCCGTCATCTGGCACTTGAATCCCGCGTTGGAGCCGCCGTGGCCGAACGTCGCCGACGGCCCGCTGCCATCGAGCCCGAGGCCAAGGCCGTAGCTGCCCTTCTGAACGGTCACCATCTCCCGCGCCGTCGCAGGCGTCAGCACCTTCGACCTGCCCTGCAGGGCCTGCTGAATCTCAATAAGGAACTTCGCGAGATCCGTCGGCGTCGTCCATAAGCCGGCTGCCGCCATCTCCGGATAGGTATGGTAGCGGCCAGGCAGGAGGCTGCCGTCCGCCCGATGCCCGCTCGCCGCCGCCGCGCCCCTCGTCTCCGGGAGCGGCTGCTCGTAGGTGCTGTCCTTCATGCCGATCGGCTGCAGCACCAGGTCCGCAAGCAGCGGCGGGAACGGCCGGCCGGTGACGTCCATTAGCAGTTGCTGCATCACCGTGTAACCACCGCCGGCGTAGCGCCAGATGGTGCCGGGAACGACGTCCGCCCGGATCGCCGCGGTGTTGGCCGGCTTCTGTCCGTCGAGCACCTGGACGAGCGCCGGGACCGGGGCGTCGGCTGAGTACCCGGGGAATCCGCTCACGGTCAGTCCGGCTGAGTGGCTGAGAAGCCGGCGGAGCGTGACCTTCTCGGTCCTGGTGAATTCGTTCTCGGGCACCTTCCAGGACGTGAGCCGCTCGTTCACGTCCTGGTCCAGGGCCAGCTTCCCCTGCTCGACCAGGCGGACGGCCGCCAGCGCGGCCACGGGTTTGCTGAGCGAGGCCGCCTGGAACAGCGTTCGAGGCGTAATGGGCGTCGTGCCTCCCGCTTCGGCGATGCCGTAGCCCTTCGCCCACTCGATGACGCCGCCGTTGATGACGGCCACGCTCACGCCGGGCGTCTTGAGCGCGGCCATGCGCTCGGCGAGCGGCTTCGCGGGAAGCGGCCGGCCCGCGATCACAATCCCCGGCAGCAGGCCCTTCTCGACTCGCGCGGCGCGCGCCTCGGGCGAGGCAGACACGGCCTGCGCGTGGGGCCGCGGCGCGGCGACCGCCACGAGCGCAGCGCCCACGAGAGACAGCGCGAGAACCGAACGGCGCGTGCGGATGAACATAGGACTCCTGGGATGACTACCGATATCGCCAGCTCGTAATGTCGACGCCCACGGGCGCCCATCGCTCGATGTGACGGGCCATGGCGTCGAGGAGTTCCTTTGCCGGCGGTCCCCAGCAGTGCGGCGCGCCGCGCTTGTAGGTGACGCTGCCCGCGTAGTACGGCGTCTTGGTGGACTCGAGGAACTTCTCCATGAGCTCCACGCCGTTGTCGAGATAGAACGAGTCGTCGTCTCCGACGTAGATGTGGAGCTTGCCCACGAGCTGCGGCCCGAGCGTCTTCCAGTCGCGCTCGAGAATGGCGCGCAGGTCGTAGTGCTCCTTCCAGTACGCGGCCACCTGCTTGTCGACCTTGCCGGTGCGCTTGTCCCAGATCGGCGCCGGGTAGCCGTCGGGCCCGGTCGGGCTGAAGGTGGCCTCCCAGATGTCCCACTGTCCGCCCGAGCGCGACTTGTCGCCCGAGACCAGCTCGAACCAGTTCTCGTCCTTCATCATCGACGTGATGGCGCCGTCGGGCGTGCGCTGGTTCGGCCGCTCCACCTTCGTCCAGCCGCGGTCCACGAAGTACGCGTTGTCGTCGCTGTAGATGTTGACGATCTGGTGAGCGCGGAAGTCTACCGAGTCGGGGCAGGACGCCCAGGTGCCGCCGAAGAAGTCGGGATGGAAGATCTGGAGGGCCAGCGCTTCCCAGCCGCCCGTCGACCCGCCGGACAGCTTGCGCGCCCACGGCTCGCGGATCACCCGGAAACGCTCCTCGACGGCGGCGATGAGCTCCTGGATGACTGCATCGCCGTACGGCCCGTTGTTGGCCGAGTTCACGGCGTACGAATCGTCGTAGTAGGGCGACGGGTGCTGGAAGGTGACGTAGAGGAAGCGCGGCGTGTCTTCGGCGAGCCACAGCGTGTCGAACGCGCCGCCCGAACCGAATCCCCCCGGCGCACGCGTCGAGAAATGGCCCTGCGAGTAGTTCACCGGGTACTTCACGTCCGGGTGCTTCTCGTACTCCTTCGGCAGCAGCACGGTCGCGCCCAGGTAAATGGGCTGGCCCCACCACTTCGAGAGGATGGCGCTCTTGAACTTCACGCGCTTCACGTACTCGGTGTCTGGCTGATCCGGAATCGGCGGATTGACCTGGTCGCACACGAGGTCGATGAGGCGGGCCTTCGCGTCTTTCGCGCGGGGATCGAAGACGACCTTCTTCGGCGTCGAGAAGAGATTGCCCGGCGAGCGCCGCCAGTTCTGCCCTTCCCATTGATCCATGTGCAGCCACACGGTGTGGCCGTCCGCCCGCTCGAACTTCGTGTAGACGTTCACGAACGCCTGCACGAGGTACTCCCCCTTCGGGATGTCGTTGAGGCTCACGACGGGATGGCCGAACACCGTCCCGTCGATCTCCGCGATCGAACCCGGCTTCAGGTTCTCGACGTTCAGGCCGAACAGCGGCGCGCCGGTCGGGCCGGCCTGCTGGATGGGCCCGCCTCCTCCACGGCCCGTCGCCGGCGCGTCCAGCCTGTTCAGCGCGACATACACGCGGCCCGTGACCGCCTCGCCGCGCACCGACGCGGGGAACGAAATGCGGACGCGCATCCCGGCGGGCTCGGCCGCCTCGGCCAGCGAGGACGACACGACAAGCACCAGAACGGCGACGATTGACAGAGTCTGCTTCATGAATGCTCCAGGGAAGCCGCGCGGGCTGGGTCCAGGCGCGGCCGCACGGGCGATTCTACCGGGGCCACCGGGCGATCTGTTGGCGTCTGTCAGAACCCGAACGACACTCCCGCCCGGAACTGCCAGCCCGAAAGGCTGAGCGTGAAGGGCGGACCATCGACCCCGATCGACGGGACCGTGCCGCGCCAGGCCCCGGTTGCGGTCTGGACGGTGACCGCCTGATTGATCCAGCGCCCCTCGGCGCGTCCCACCACTTCCCGCTCCACCTCGGTGGCTTCTCCGTCCTGGATGCGTTGAGCCGACTCCCGCGTGCCGGTGACGTTCTTGACTTCGTGCCACGAGTACCCGCCCTCCACAAGCACGCCCACGCGAGACGTGACCGCCAGGCGCGCCACGAGCAGCGCATCGGCAGCGACGCCGCCGCCCTGCCCGGTCATCTCCAGATCGGTGCGGGTGCTGGTGGCGTAGAACCCTCCCAGCGCGGCCGACAACCGCGTCAGTGTGCAATCGGCGACGACCCAGCCGGCCGACAAAGTTCCCCCGAGGCGCAGCCGCGATCCGAGTCCCACGTCGTAGCCGACCAGGCCGTGCGGAAGGTAGTCGCGAACCTCCAGCACGAGCGGATCGACCTCGAGGGACTGCACGAACTCGCGCTGGTACTCCTGGGCCTTCGGGTCGACCACCGTATAGCGGTAGGCCGCGGAGGCAGATGAGGCCGTCTCGCTGGAGAAGTACGAGAAGCCGCCGCCCACCAGCCAATGGCGGCCCACGCGCTTCGTCACGCGCACTGCGAATGGCGTGGCGTCGCCCACCCCTGCGAGTCCGCCCGCGTGCTGCTGCGTGACCTGGGCGGTGCGTAGGTAGTCGAGCCAGGCCGTGTCGTACTCGACGCGCGCGTTCAGATCGTCAGGGGCCAGGCGCGCCATCCCCATGACAGCTTCGATCTGCCACGTGGGAGGGGCGCCGCCAGGCTGCGGCTGGGCGGCAGCCCGGAGCGGCCAGAGAAGCACCGCCACGAGGGCGACAAGGCGGCGGACGGTGAGCCGGCCCGACATGTCACCGCTCTCCCTTCAGCCCGGCGCGCCGCGGCACCCACGGCGGATCGAGATCCAGCGTCTTCCATTCGGCCCGGGCCGCGAGCGACGCGCCCGTCGCCGTGCTCGGCTCGCGGCCGTTGTACAGCCAGTTGAGAAACTGCGATCGCATGTCCACGCCGGAGTAGTCCTTCAGGAATCCGACGAAGTCGAGCGTCGTGAACGGCGCGAAGGAGTAGCGGTCCACCACGTATCGCAGGAACCCCGTCATCTGATCGGTGCCGCCGAGGCGGTCGGCGATGGCCTGCATGATGGACGCGCCGTCGGAGTAGGCCAGCGTGTTGAACCCGATCGAGACGGGCGAGCGGGCGCCGACCCAGTTGCCCTTGTAGGATGCGGCGAGCGCAGTGTGGCCCTGGCCTCGCGCGGTTTCCTCGAACCACGACGTGACGGCCTCGTCGTACCACGTGTCGGGGTAGGTGCGCGCGACGACGCTGCAGCCGAAGTAGCTGTGCAGCACCTCGTGGCGCAACGCGCTGAGCGAGGTGATGGTTCCCCCGTAGTACTCCATGCCGCCGCCGGCGTCATTGAAGAGGAAGAGGCTGAGGCCGTGCAGCGCCGGGAACGGCCCGAACCGCCGCCGCAGTTCGGGCAGCCAGCTTTCCAGCCGGGCCTTCGTCTCCGTCAGATTGACGGTCGGATACGCCACCACCCGCACGGTCACGCCGTCAATCAGCCACTCGCGGTACTCCGTATCGCCGGCCGGCAGCAACACGAACATCACCGAGTAGGACGACACGGCGCGCTGGGTGTCGAGCACCCACTGCTGCACGTCCCCGTCGGCGCTGGAGCTGCTCCGGCCCGAACCGACGAATCGGAACGCCTGGCGGTCGTGCACGCGGAAGATCACCACGTGCCGGGCCAGTTCGTGGGGCGTGTTGAGCGTCGGCCAGACCGCCTCGTTGCCCTGGCCGCGGATGTCGTTCACCTCGCTCGAGAACCGCGGGTAGACGGCCGGGACGGTGAGGCGGTAGTCGATCGTCAGCGTATGCGGCTCCGCCGGATCGAGCGGGAGCTGGACTTCGATGAAGGGCTGCCGCGTGCCGGCCACGGCGACAAGCCTCACGTCCGCGTCCGACTGGGGGCTGAGCGCCAGCCCATCGAGCACCAGCCGGCTGATGGCGCTGCGCGACGTCGCGAACGGCGTGAAGTTGAAGACGGCGCGGCTCTGGCCAGGGCGCAGGCGGAAGTCCAGCCTCGCCGTGCCGTCCACCCATCCCGACGCGGGATACCAGTCCAGGGTGACGGCAATCGTCTCGATGTCGATCCGGAACGTGCCGTCGAGGAGCGCGTTGACGGCGGCGCCGGCCGCCTGGCCGTCGGGAACCCAGGCCGCCGGCGGCTGCGCCGCCGCCGGCAGGGCGGCAAGCGCGAGGATGGCGAACACAGACGCGGCATGCTGCATGATCGCACCTGGACCGGGCCCGGCTGCAGCCGGATCCGCCCCGATGATACTCTGGGACCGCTTTCGACACCTGCGGACGGCGGCCCGACATCGCCGCGAGAACGGGTTTCGAAACCGCCTCCTTTCACGAGGACTCGACCCATCACCGAACCGACCACCCCTATTCCACCCGGAACCGCGACCGTCTCGAGCATCCGGCACGGCATGAGCGTGGCGGACCTGAAACAGTCGTTCGTCGACAACCTCGTGTGCGCCCTCGGCCGCGGCCCGAAGCTCGCCACCCGCCACGACCTATACGTCGCGCTGGCGCTCACCGTGCGCGACCGCGTTCTCGACAAGAGCGTGCAGACGATGGGCGAGCTGGCGGGCCCGACATCCAGGGTCGTGGCGTACCTCTCGGCTGAGTTCCTGCCCGGCCCGCACCTCATGAACAACCTCCTCAACCTCGGCATCGTCGAGCCGATGCGCCAGGCCCTCGCGGAACTCGATCTGGATCTCGACGCCGTGGCCGAGGAGGAAGAGGAGCCGGGCCTCGGCAACGGCGGCCTCGGGCGGCTGGCGTCGTGCTACATGGACTCGATGGCGTCGCTCGACGTCCCCGCCATCGGGTACGGGATTCGCTACGAGTTCGGCATCTTCGATCAGACCATCAAGGACGGCTGGCAGGCGGAAATCACCGACAAGTGGCTGCAGTGCGGCAACCCCTGGGAAATCGCGCGGCCGGAGGTCGCGTGCGAGGTGCCGTTCGGCGGCCGCACCGAGAGGTGGACCGACGACCACGGCCGTCTGCGCGTCCGCTGGGTGCCCCGCGACGTCGTGAAAGGCGTGGCCTACGACACGCCCATCCTCGGCTACCGCGTGCGCACGTGCAACACGCTCAGGCTCTGGAAGGCCGAAGCGGTCGAGTCGTTCGACGTCGAAGCATTCAATCACGGCGACTACCACCGCGCCGTGGAAGACAAGATGGCCTCGGAGAACATCACGAAGGTGCTCTACCCGAACGACGAGGTGGCGCAGGGCAAGATCCTGCGGCTGCAGCAGCAGTTCTTCTTCGTGAGCTGCTCGCTGCAGGACATGGTCCGGCGGCACCTCCTCCTCGGCCGGCCGCTCGAGCGGTTCCACGAGACATGGGCCGTCCAGCTCAACGACACGCACCCGGCCATCGCCGTGGCCGAGTTGATGCGGCTGCTCGTCGACGATCACATGCTGCCCTGGGCGACGGCGTGGGCGGTCACGCAGAAGGCCCTCGGGTACACGTACCATACGCTTCTGCCGGAGGCGCTGGAGAAATGGTCGGTCGAGCTGCTCGGCGGGCTGCTGCCGCGCCACCTCGAGATCATCTACGAGATCAACCGCCGGTTCGTCGAAGAAGTGCGCCATCGCTTTCCCGGCGATGACGCGCGCGTGGTGCGCATGTCGATCATCGACGAGGCCGGCGACCGGGCGGTGCGCATGGCGCACCTCGCCACCGTGGGCAGCCACACGGTCAACGGCGTCGCTGTGTCTGGGCTCGGAGGGCGCGTCCACGGCGTCCGATAAGGGACGTTACGTCAACTCGCCCAGGCGGACCCCGTTAATGCTTCGTCTCACTCAGGCGTGTTCGGCAAGATAGGCCTCGCTGGTCAGTGGAGTCTCGTGATGCAGCTGCACCAGCCTGCGCATGCCACGGTGGCCGCCGTGACGGGCACAGCCTCCCTTCCCCGTCGCTGCTCATCCCGAAGGCAGGGAAGGTTCTTGTCACAGCTGGCCCCTCGGCCGCTGCTCACACTGCGCCCTGCGATCCGCAGATTCCTCAGCGGCCCAAGCCGAGAAGAACGGTCAGAGGGATTGCGGTACTACGTGAGCGCTAACACCGCGCGAACGTGCCTCGCGAGTACCGAACCGGCCGCTTACGGGCCGGGCTGGCCACCGTAGGAAGTCCTTAAGTGATCACCTATGAGGGGCCTCAGGCGAACGGCTGGTCGATCGACAGGCTCGGCTGCGAGAAGAACCTCGCGCCGGACGGCGTGATGTACATGTCGTCCTCGCGCCGGACGCCGAACTCGCCCGGGAGGACGATCATCGGCTCGTTGGTGAAGCACATGCCGGCCGCGATC
>Ga0315283_10002446_pt1 | contig 15509 bp, 18 predicted proteins | sample YL17G09_0_MG_FD_204541 | JGI IMG/M metagenome (GOLD analysis project Ga0315283, IMG submission 204541) | Sediment microbial communities from Yellowstone Lake, YNP, Wyoming, USA - YL17G09_0 | ecosystem: Environmental > Aquatic > Freshwater > Lake > Sediment | place: USA: Wyoming | collected... | reverse complement strand
CCATGGCGGCGGTGCCCGCCGCCATCGGCGGATACCTGACGGCCGCAGCGCTCAAGAAGGACCGGAAGAAGTGGGCGCTGTACGGGGCCATCGGCGCACCGGTGGCGCTGTTCGGCTCGACCCTGATCGGAAGAATGGCGTCGCGCAAATGAGGAGGTACGAGCGAAACTTCGCGGGCGGGGACGCGCGCCGATCCGCCACTGCGATCCGCGAAAAGTTCATCGACGCGCCGGCCACGAAAGAGCAGGCGATGCGATGGAAGTGGCCGCGAGAAATGCAAGAAGTCGGGCGCTGGCAGACGGGGGAAGGCGCAGTCATGTACGCCTCCAACAAGTGGCAGAAGAACCCGAGCCACGTGATCGACTACAAGCACCTGGCCGAGGGCCCGCAGCGTCTGCTGGTGCTGCCCGGCTTCCTGCGTGACTACCACCGTCCGGGGTCGAAAGTCCGGGTCACTGGCCCCATGGTCGAGCTTGACGGCCCGATGCCCGATGCGTTCGCGGTGCTCGCTCCGATCCTGGGTATCCAGGCGCGCCTGTACGACGGCGGCACCGAGAGCGAACCAGAGCTTTCCGAGGACAGCCTCTACCAGATCAACATCGCCAACGCGACGCTGGGCGCTGCGAGGCACCCTGGCAGCGGGCAGACGTTCCTGTTCGTCTACACCGAGAAGGAAGGCCCGCTCTGCGTGATCACCGGCGACATTCTCGACGTGGAGAAGGACGGGATCGTAGGGTAAGCGCCATGTCGTACTCCAGCACACGCGCACTGGCGCTCGGGGTCGATCCGGCGGAACTTATCGACGCCGCGCAGTTGATTCCGGGGCTGCCGACGTTTGCCTGGGAGCCGCCGAACGTACCGTTCAATCCGGCAAACTACGATCCGAAGACGTTTGCCCAAACCCAGTTCGCCACGTGGTCGAGCGCGGCAATGCAAACGGGCATCGACAAGGGGCGCGAGCAATATGCCGCAGCGCTCAAGGTTGTACTGCCGAAGCTCCCGTCGATGGGGCAGTCCGAATTAGGGGACTGGACGACCGGGTACGTGCAGGAACACGGGGTGCCCACTGACTGGGAAAGCGCCGCTCGAATGGGGACTGCGCTCGCGCACGCCCAAGCGGCCAAGCTCGGGGTGCCACCAGAGTGGATCGCGGCCGCCGATGTGGTGATGCACCCTCCCGCTGATGGTCCGGCTGCCGTCTTGATGGTAGCCAATATCGGCAAAGCCTATTTCGAGAAGTACGGCGTGCCGCTGCTTCAACACGAATTGCTGAACGTCAGCGCCAACCTGTCGCTCGTGGCGAACGCGATCCCCGTGCAGTTTGCCATCGCAGGGTTCGATGCGCTGAAAGACGGGAAGCTGTCGAAAGAGGAGATCGCCGGCATCGCGGTGCAGGCAGCCTGTTACGCCTGTGCCGCCTTACTTCAAGCGTTCGGCATCCCTGCTCCGCTCGGGGCGATCATGGCTAGCGTGGTCGCGCAGGGGCTCACAGCGGTCGCCCAGAGCGTGATCTACAACGACGACGCCGACATGCGCGCCCGCAAGGCCGCCTACGCTGCGCTGGACGAACAGCGCCGGGCTTTGATGACGGAGTGCGCGAGCGCTGCGCAGAAGACGTGGAACAAAACTCAAGAATACTGGGACCAGATCCTGGCGCCCATACAGGGGCTTCTCGATCAGCCAGTAGTCGCCGCGCGCCTTCAAGCCACCAAGGGCCTCCGTTACTTCGGACGGAACGTGGTCACTCTGCCGTACGGCGTCCTGCTGCCACAAACGGAAACGGCGGTTGCCAATCAGTATCGCGCGCCCGGTGACTGGGTCGCCATGGCTGCGCAAGCCGAAGCGGCCGCCGTGGCTGCGGAGAAAGCATTTGCCGCGTGCGACAGCCGCACTTGCTCTGGGGCTCATATCAATGCGCTCCAGGCTAGAAGGCGAGCCAATGACATTGCCAGAAAGGCCGCCGCACAAGCCAAGCTGCCGCCGTATCGGTACGGGTTCGACTGCCTCTGGTGGGAGGGAAACACCGATTTCTACTCCGACAACCGAAGCGGGATCAATCGGACGATCATGCCGGCGAACGCGCGCCCGTTCCCGAACGGGTGCCTGTACTACGGACGTATCGAGCCGTCGGGCGTGTGGTCGGGAAAGTCGCAACGGCTCGACGTGAATCAGTGGGAGCAGAAGCCATACTGGGTGGACCCCACCAACGTGTGGGATCGCTGCGGCTCGCGCAATTCCGGCTACTCCTCGTTCTGGTCGCCAGACAGCGAGGGCGGCTGCGCCGGGGCACTGAAGCTCGCTTCGCAGTTCAAGTATTCGTTCGATGGCGGATACGAGACTCAGACAATGCAGGTGCGCCTCATTCCGTACAGCGCCCACTCTGTCGGGGTCAGCAGCAAAACGGTTGCGATCACGCGCGGCGCGCTGGTGGATGGCAGACCGAACGCACAAGCGGCGTTGCAGTTCTGGGGCGCGAAGCGCCCGACGATGCCGTTCCCGAACGCTGCTGGCAGATCGGATGCGGAGCAGTGGAAGCTGTTTGCCAACATCGATCAGAGCGCCATGGAGGTATACAAGATCGATGGCACCCTGACGGCGAAGCTGAACCTCCCGTTCAATTACTGCGACGTGGACCAGTGGGCGGCAGCGGTGCAAATTGCGTCGGCGGCCTCCGCGTTGGTGCAGCAAGACATCCTCCGCACCAGTGCTTGGCAGGCCGGCATCGAGGAGGCGGGCCGTCAGATCGCGAAGCTACAAGCGAAGCAGGCGCAGGACGCCGCCGCCCTGATCGCCTTGGCCAAGGCGCTACAAGCCAAAAACGAGAAGGACCGGCTGGCGCTGATTGCGTATGCGAGGTGGAAGCAACAGCAGGCAACGGCAGAGATGGTCGCCCGCGCTGCGACACAAGCCCGACTCCAGGCGAAGGCGATCGGTACCGCCCGCGCCGCCTCGGGCGCCTACGCCAGCGCGTTGAAGTTCCGATTGCGCTACCAGACCGCGCAGGCTGCGAAAGTAACGCAACAAGCGATGCAAAAAACGACCCTGTGGGTCGGCGGGCTCGCGGTGGGAGCGTTTGTGATCTGGAAGATCGCCACAAACCGCAAGTAGCGATGACCGAAAACTTGACGATGTAAAAGAGACGCAGGAAGGTAATCCTCACCATGAGCTATCACGTGAACGGGGTCGCCCGAAACCTTCCACGCCTCGGTGCACGTTCCGTGGGAGCGTTGGGAGCGCTGCGTGAGCCGCCGAAGCGCAGCGTGGCGTGGCATCTGAACTACTACAACGCCAACTTCAAACCGAACGCGGATCAGAGCGACTATGTGAAGACGTGCATGAACGACAGCTTGTCCACCGAGCCCGACGCGGGGAAGCGGCTGGGGATCTGTGCGTTCGGAGCCAAGTACCTCACGCACATCGGGCCGGAGCAACTGGCCTTCTACCGGTCTTGCTTTGGCCAGCGACCATCCGACGTGCCGGCGACGGTGCAGCACTGGGCTTGCTACAATCAAGCGAAGACGGTTCCGTCGAGTGGCGCATCGGCGCCTGCCGATCCCGGCCTCACATCATCTTCGCTCCTCCCGCCGACCCCCGATCCCGCTGCGGTTGCAACGGCTGGCATGAGCAACACGAAGTGGCTTCTCGTCGGCGGTGGCGTGGCGCTGATCGTCGGCTACCTTGTGCTCGGCAAAAAAACGAAGAAGGCGGAGTAGATCCGCTGCGGTGAACAGCGGGGAATCTCGGCATGAGCGCATGGATTGCGCCCATGTCAGACGTGGTCGCTACTCAGTGTCCCTGGCCAGGCGGCGGCGTCTGCGCGGCGACCCACACGAGAGCGAACGCCTCGATCAAGCCGGCAGCAACGGCAGCCTGCAAGACGACGTTCCTCCGTCCGCCAGCGAGATAGATGCCGGTGGCGACGAGTGTTGCCCGGAGCACGGTGGTCCCCATGAGGCCCCAGAAGGAGCCAGGTACGCCGTCCACGAAATGGATGGCGGCGCGAGAGGAGGGAAGCTCGCGTGGGTCGGGGCCGCAGACAGTCGGATCCGGCATGGGTTCCCCGCCAGGATAGCGGCCCTCACCGTCCCTCGCGATTTTTTAGTTGCAGAAAGGTTGACGGCGCGGTTGCCCTTAGATAGCTTCACGATCGTCACGTAGGAGCCAGCCGACTTTCGAGGCCGCTGGGCACGCCGCGCGAAGCGCGGAGGTTTGCCCGAAGATGCCCAGAACAATCGGCAAGGCGTTCAAAATCAGCAAGAAAGACGTGAAGTCCTACGGCTACGCCTCGCCGAATCGCCGCGCGGGTGGACGCATGACGGCCAACGCGGGCGTGACCGCCATCGCGGCCATCAACGGACCCGGCGCGCACGCCCGGCACCACCGAGGCGTGAGCGCTCGTGCTGCCATGAATGGACTCTCGCGCGAGGAGCGCCTCGCGCGGGCTCGGAAGATCACCGGCGCTGACCGGGCGGCGTTTGCACGCCGCATGGGTGTCGCCACGAAAGCCAAAGGAACCCCCACCATGCGAACGAACGCCAGTGCAGCGCAGATCGCGGCCGCCCGCCGCAACATCAAAAAGGCCATCGCCGCTCGTCGGTCTGGCTCCCACCGCCCGAACCTGCGCCCGATGGGCCTGCGCCGCCCGATGGGGCTCCGCACGAACCCGTGGCCGAGGGAGACGGAGCGGCACTCGCACGCCGCGTTGCGTGGCCTGGCGGTGCGCGCTGGCAAGCGTCCGCCGTACGCTTCGACTCTCGGTATGGCCGCCAAGCGTCGCAAGAAGCACAAGGCCAACAGCCGAAAGAGGAAGGCGACAAGCCGAAGGAACCCCATGCGAACCAACACCCATCGTCGGAACTTCAGCGCGAAGCAGCGGGCAGCCGCGCTCCGCAATCTCAGGAAAGCGCGAGCCGCGCGGAAGCACAGCCCGAACGCTCGTCGCCGCAAGGCTCACCGTCGGAACGGCACGGTCGCCAACAAGCGGCGCGTCGGCCGCAAGACGCACCGCCGGAACTTCAGTGCGAAGCAGCGGGCGGCCGCGCTCCGCAACCTGAAGAAGGCGCGGGCATCGCGAAAGCTCCGCCCGAACCGGAAGCACCGTCGGAACGGCACGGTCGCCAACAAGCGACGCGCCGGTCGCAAGTCGCACCGTCGGAACGCCAAGCGTAAGACGCATCGTCGGAACTTCAGCGCGAAGCAGCGGGCAGCCGCGCTCCGCAATCTCAAGAAGGCGCGAGCCGCGCGGAAGCACAGCCCGAACGCTCGGCGCCGCAAGGGTCACCGTCGGAACGGCGTGGCGCTCGGTCATCTCCGTCGCAAGTCGCACCGCAAGGGCCTCCGTCGGAACATGGGCCGCAAGGCGTTCCGCAAGAACGAGTACATGGCGACGATCAAGGAGGTGCTGAAGATCGGCGCTCTCACCACGGTCGGCTTCATGGCTCACAAGGTCGTGACCAAGGTGTTCACCGACCAAATCCTCGACCGCATTCTCGGGTCGAGCGGCGCGGTCACTGCGGCCAAGCCGGCGGCGGCGAGTGGGCTCGAAGGGCTCCAGCCGTACCGGAGCGTCATCGGTGGCATGGCAGTCGCCGCCGCGGGCGTCTACCTGGCCAACAAGGTGGTCAAGGATCCCAAGACCAAGATGTTCGTCACAGCCGGTATGGCTACGTCGCTCGTTCACTCGATCGTCGTGGTCGCGCTTGCCAAGATGGCCCCGTCGTACGCCGGATACCTGTCCGGTCACGACGCCACCGCCGCCAACATCTCGGCGATGTTCGGCTTCGGTGCGGGCGCGAGTATCATGCCGGAGTACCACCCGCTCAGCACGGGCGAATACTTCGCGCAGGCCGGGCTGGGCGAGTATTTCGCTCAGAACGGGCTCGGCTCGTACACCAGCAACCCCGACCTGATGCAGGCGGCGGCGGGCTACGGCGATGTCGAGAACCAGAACAGCAACATTCTGGATCCCGGCAGCGACCTCGACGAGCAGCTTTCCATCGCGGAAGCGGCGGCGGGCGTCGGCGCCGCGCCATTCGAGGCGGCAGCCGGCTTCGGCGCGCTTCGGCGGCAGCAGCCGTTCGAGGCTCAGGCTGGAATGGGTGAGTTCTTCGCCCAGAATGGCCTGGGTGAGTTCTTCGCCCAGAACGGCCTGGGAGCTATCGCGCCCGTGCCCCCGACGGCGGACACCTGGATCCCCGGATCCTCGCACGGTGCCCTCTGGGCGGGCACCCGCTCCATCACGAGAGGCCAGGCGGCCAATTCGATGACGAGCGCAGGCGTTCTGGAGACGGACGGCAACCAGGGAGTGTTCGGCTGATCTGAGCCGTCACTTCGCGCTCCGGGCCCGGTGCCCTGCGGAAAACCGCAGGCCCGGGTCTTGGGGCGTTGAAGGTCATAGGAGCACTGTCGCTCCGAACCAGGAACGTGCCTGGCGAAAAACGGTAAGCCTTTAACGGGAGTTCATCATGGCAAAAGTTGTTTCGATCCGAGAGCGTGTTCACCAGCCCTTCTGGGATTCGCTCATCCGCACTGCCGGCCTCACCTCCGGCGCCCTCAACGACACCACGTCGCTGTTCACCAGCAACGGCTCGCGGTCCGAGGGTACCACCAACCTGATCAACGGCAGCACGCTGCCCTCCGATCAGTCGCACGTGGTGCTCGCGCTTCGCGTGTTCTCCTGGTACCGCAACCCGATCCTGCGGGTGGTGGGCGGGCTCCCGGGCTCGGTGTCCGAGAACGGCGACTACAGCAACCTGGACCCGTGGGCCCTCACGGGCGGCTCTGGCTTCGGTCAGGCCCCGGCGAACATCGAGGACATTTACAGGCTTCATTGGCAAACTGAGGAGCAGTTGCACTGGAGCTTTGGGACGGGCCTCAAGAACAGCATCGACAACGTTCCGACGTGGTACTTCCCGGCCGGCGGAGGTATCTCCGGCGACATGGGCGCTGCCACGGATCTGATCCACTGGCAGAACAGCGGCTGGGATGGGCACTCTGGGATTTTGCGGCTTGCCCGCGCGATCCTGATCCCGCCCCGCCAGAACATCCTTTGCCAGGCGAAAATCTTCGCCCTCCCCGACGCGGGGCAGGCGCAGGCGTTCGGTACCTCGCAAGGGTCGCGCAACATGCTGTCCCTCAAGGACAACCTGAACGCGGTGGACGCGGCGCAGAAGTGCGTCACGTTCGTGTTCGACGGGCTGTTTTCGCGAGACGTTCAGTAAGCACTCCGCGTGCTCGCGCCATCGCGGCGTGAGCTACGTGAGTCGGCACTGAACGCCGCGTAAGCGGCAAGGGAAGTGGTCGCGAGAGCTTCACGGTTCTCGCGGCCACTGGCCCGACGGGTGGAAGTCACGATGCGTACGGCGCGCTTCGCCGGTACTCCCTTGCGGAGGTAGTTTCGATGAATCCCATGCTTCAGCAGTTGATGGACAGCGCTGGGCTCGCGATCAAGCAGTCGCGGGACGCGCTACAGGCGACGCAGCAGATCGGTGGCCAGGTCGGCGGCATCCGCCAGGAAATGGCGCGGCTTGCGCAAAACGCGGCCGACCTTCAGTCGGCGATCGGCCGAGTGCAGGTGCAGCGCGCCAATGGCGACCCCGGCATCCAGCGCGTCGAGAACATTCCCGGTCGGCGCGTGCCGTTCGACCTGTTCGTGGACATTCCCATCGGGGACAACGTCACGAGCGTGCAGCAGGGCACGATCACAATCAGCCAGGAGGGCCCGTTTGTCGCCGTGGCGCGCATGGCGGTGTTCCTCTCGACCTACCAGTTCCAGGTGGTCGTGGACCCGAACCAGCCGAACAGCAAGGCGACGTTCGCCGGTCGGAGCTTCGGGCGTCAGCGGCCGATCCACAGCGTGTGGGATCTGAACGACGGGATGCCCCGCACGCAGGTCGTGCTGGCGCAAGCGATGCCCGGCACCGGCGCGCCGCAGGTGATCAGTCCGTCGAACGCGAGCCCCTTCCGCAGCATGGAGGCGGACTACCGCATCAAGTTCGAGAACGCGGGGTCGAGCTTCCCGCGGTCGAACATCGAGGTGCCGAGCGCGTTCTGGACGCGCGGCATGAACGATCCGTTCGAGCTTGGCGCTCTGGACGTGTTCGAGCGTGGCGAGGTGATGACCTTCCAGGTGCTCCCGCTTCACCCGAACAACCCGCCCTTCGGCAACGTGTTCGGTTTCGGTGCCCCGAACCCCGCCTATCCGTTCGTGCAGAGCGGGTGGGATGCGGTGGAAGGCGTCGTGGACGCGAACAACCCGGCAGCGGGGTCCAATGACCCGGTGACGCGCGTGGCGAGCGGGATCCTTACCATCGGATTCCACGGCTATCGCATCGTCCAGCCGGCAGGCGCGGGTCCGTACTGAGAAAGGCGACGCTCATCATGTCCTACTCCTCGGGTTTGGGCGCTACCCCGTTCTGGTCGAACATCGCGGCTTACATCAGGGCTGCGACGCGCCGACCGCACGGGGCAAGGCAGGCAACGCCGTCTCACTTCCAGAGCGGCCCCACGGTCTCACAGGCGCCGGTGTCGGCCGCCAAGCTCGCGGCGATAGCGCAAGCGCGGGCGCGGGCTGCGGCGCCCCTCGTAGCGATTGCCCGCCCGCAGGGATCGACTGCGTGGACGCCCAAGGACGCCCAAACATGGACGTTGATCGTCGTGCCGACGATCGCGTCAGCCAAAGAGGCCACCGGCGTCACAAAAGATCCAGCGGTCCAGACTCAGATCGTCGGCGGCATGTCGGTGCCTTCCGACACGGGAATCAGGAACCTGGGCGCCATCGCGCAGGGGCGGCTGGGTTGGTCTGTGTTGAAAGTGAAGTTTCCGCTGATCGACGAGGTGCTGCGTCTGCAAAGCGCGCACGTGAACATTGCGGACCCGGCCTGGGTTGCGGAAATCCGCCGCGCGGCCGAGTACGTGGTCGAGGGTGAATTGCACGGCATCGGTGCCATGGAAATGCCCGTGCTCGACTGGAAACAGATCGGCGTGGGCCTGTTTGTGGGAGTGGGCCTCGGCTACGTGTTCTTCGCCAAGAAGTAGCCACCGATGTACGCACCAAAGTTCATTGGCCTTGGTCACGGCGGCGGTGGACACGGCGGCGGTGGACACGGCGGTGGTGGACACGGCGGTGGTGGACACGGCGGTGGTGGACACGGCGGTGGACACCGTCACGGGGGCTTCCCTGGCGGAGGCGGCGCGTACTTCGCGCCGGGCGGCGGCTACCCGTACCTAGTCGGGGACTACGGACCGACGCTGATGATCGTCGGCAACGAAGACTGCGCAAACCGAGTGCGAAACGCCTGCTACCAGCAGTTCAGCCAGGACGCGGCAAAGCAGTCCGGCTGCACGCAAGCTGGGCTTGCTCGATGTGGTGTCGCTGGCCTCGGGGCGTTTGATCTGACTCCCAAAAAGCTGATTGTGGGCGCATTGCTTGTGTGCGCAATCGGAGCCGTGCTTTTCGGACGGAAGTGAGCGAAGATCGGATTCATGTCGCAAGCTGTTCGCAACGCTCTGCTCCAGAGCTTCGGGGATGCGAACCCCGAAATGTCGCTTGGCAGGGCGCCTGCACAGCCGGAGCCCGCCGCGCACTTCAACCCGACGAGCATCCAGAAGGTGCTCATGGCGGGCGGTGAAATCGCCGCTCGCTTCATGCACCCGACGTTCCTGCCGTTCGAGAAGCTGTTTCGGAAGTTCCCGCAGCAGGGCGTGTTCACCGCGACGCCGCAGAACAACTTTGTGCTGGAGCTTGGTTCGTTCCGCGTGCCGCAGCAGATGGTGTTCGCACTCGTGGACTACCGCTTCGATCTGTACCGGCTCTCGGGCGCGGCGGCCGGCGACTGGGTGCCACTGGAGGAACGTCGCCTGTCGGGCCAGATCGGCTACGACGTGCTGATCGCGGACTACCGCAAGGCCAACCTCTCGTACGAACTTGACCCAACCGAAATTCAGGCGGCGAAAGAGGCGAGCGAGCAACCGCCGAGCGCCGGCATCATCGCGGCGGGCGCCGAATTCAACAACAACCAGCCGCCGCAGATCGGCAACTTTTTCTTTCCTCCGTCGGCGCCGCCGCAAGGAGCGAGCGCGACCGACTTCGCCAACGCGCGCGCGGCCTCCGCGTCGTCGCCGGGCGGCCCCGGCCTTTCGCTCATGCCGCAGCGTCACGAGCGGCTCGGCCCACTGCCGATGCCGTTCACGTTGCTCGCGCGGGAGAACCAACGAGTGACGTTCAAGGCCATCGTGTTCCGGCCGGTGCCCATCCCGCTCGCTTTTTTCGAGGTGGATGTGACCGGGCTGCTCATGCCCGCGAACGTCGCCGATTCCCTGCTCTCCGGCATGGCGCCCTACGTGCCCCAGGGGAGGCGCTGATGGCGACCGGGCACCAGATTACGGGCGGCGGCGCTCTCGGATGCGATCTTCTTCGTCGTCGGTCGCATCGTGTCGGTTCGCACGCTCTCGCACTCAAAAAAGCGGGAGCCTGCGCGCGGACCCTCGAATCGAGAGCGTCGTCACCCGTTCTATTCCGTAGCGAGGTGCCCTCGTGAACGGCAACCCTGCGTACTACCACCCGCAGACCGCGCTCGCGCTCGCGGCCGACAACGGCGACGCGCAGCTAGGCAAGGGACAGGGCATCGCCGTCGAGACGATGCTCCGCACCGTGCGGTCGAGCGGCGCGTACGACCCGCTCGGAGTCTACGTGCCGTGGGCTCGACAGAAGGGCGGCGTCACCTGGGAGACGATCGAGGAGCCGGATCACGACCTCGTGCTGTACCCCATCGCCGCCGCGACCGTCGATCGCGTCAACGCGGCGTCGTACGGCCATGAGCTACCATGGGTCGGCGTGATCACCGAGGTGCCGGTTAACAGCCGCACCGCCGATGAGGTGTGGGACGCGACGCGGTACGACCTGTTCGCCGTCGAGGGGCTGTACGACGTGGATGATGCGCGTCCGGCTCCCCGGATCTGTTTCCTCTACTGGGCCAAGCTACACGACGACGTGGGCGGCGGGCGTGCGTCGCTCGATGCGGTGGCCCAGCGGCTTGGCGGGCGCCTTGTGTTCCCGATGCACGTGCCGGTCAGCGCTCCGCGACAGCTTCCGTCGCTGCCGTTCTCCATGGTGCTGAACGCGCAGCTTGCTGGTCCCGCTGGGCTGCCGGAGCTTGCGGGTTTCGGTGCGGAGTCGCCCATGCTGATCGCCGCACCGCCAACCGAGCACGCCCCGTCCTCGCGTCTCGGCTTCGGCATCCTGGCTGTGGCCATGGCAGCGACGGGCTACGTGTTCTGGGCCACGGTGCGCCCGCGGCAGCGAGCGAACGCGCGCCGGAGGCGGCGGTGAGCCATGCCGACGTTCATGGCCACGCCGACCGACGTGATGAAGCTCGTGCACACCGCACGCAAGCTCGACGCGAACCCGTTTTCTCTCGCCGGCAAGATCGCGGGCCTGGGCGCGGACGAACAGCGCGCCGGCATCCCGGCCTGGGCCTGGGTGCTCGCGGGTGTTGGCATCGGTGTCGCACTCGGATGGAAGCTCGCGCCCCGAGCGCGGGCGCGACTTAAAGCGTTTTCTTGAACCCCACGGGCCAAGGATACCGAAAACTTGACGGGTCGCCGGACAGCCGGCCAACATGGAGACACAAGCACCAATGTCGCACTACACTCAGTTGGAAACAGGCTCTGGCGTCCTTGGCCTCATGCCTCCCCCCGCGCGAGCGCGGCGCACGGGCGTACTCGGTCGCCTGTCCACCGTTCGGGCCTATCCCGACGGTGCGTATCAAGACGGCGCCCTCGGTGTGCCGCCGGTGTCGGGTGCGTACCGCTCGGGCGCGCTCGGTGTGCCGCCGGTGTCGGGCGCGGTGCGCTCGGGGTCGCTCGGATCGCTCGGGATCGGATCGCTCGGCTCGCTGGGGAGTCCCGCCCCGGCTCCCTCCTTCCGGTCCGGCTCGCTCGGCTCGCTGGGGAGTCCCGCCCCGGCTCCCTCCTTCCGGTCCGGCTCGCTCGGTGAGTTCTTCGCCCAGAACGGCTTCGGCGCGGACGCGGCGGCAATGCCCACCATGTCGTCCACAAAGCCCGCTGTGGCCACCGCAGCGGTCGCCCTGGCAGGTTTCGGTGCACTCGCGGTGATCTGGTGGGCGATGACCCGCCGGCACGCCTGAAAGGATCGCGACCATGGCAATACAGTTCATTGCAGGAGACGTTGTCGTCACGGCAGCGTCGATGACTGGGCCGAATTTACATCAAGCGCTGCCCCTGAGCGGGGTGGTCGAGTCAGTCACTCCAGGTGCGCCACCGACAGCAGTGACGGTAGCCTGGGGAGATGGAACGCGAACGCTGTATCCGGTGGTGGGCAGCGGCGCCACTTCCGTGTTGCTGCGCAGAAACACAATTTCGACCAATATGCTGCTCAACCGCGTGGTGCAGCCGAATGCCGCGAGTGGCATCCCCAATCCAAGTGGTAGGCTGAGTGGCGCCGTCGCGCAGCAGTTTGACCTGGAAGATCCAAACGGAACCAGCGTTCAGACAGTCGTGGTCGTTGAGACGCCGATCGGCGTCCTGGTCACCGCTGAAGCCAACGTAGAAGTGATACCGAGCGCCTAGCGCGGCAGAAATAGGAAGCAGTCGAATGGCAGCAATCGCAGCGGGTAGCATTGTGATTCCCAGTGGGGCGCTGGGCGTCTTTGAGACGGCGCCACGGCCGCCCATGTGCGGAGTGTGCGCTTCGGCGGTACCTCCGGCTGGCCCCGGACTCGCTCCCACCAACGTCGTCGTGGCGTGGGAGGATGGGACCACTGTGAGCTATGCGGAGTCAGCCAGCGTGCTGACTCAATTACTGCCGCCCACGACACCGTCGCTGCTTGGTAGCCGTGCTACCTACAACGCGGCGGCGATGACAGTGATCCCTGCTCCCGGTGGTCGCGCCGTCGGGCCGGTGATCCTGCATAGTGGCTTCACCGACGCCGCAGGCAATTCACCAGTCACCGACTTCGTGACTGTACGGACCCCGCTCGGATTTCTCGGGCTACCGTTGTCCATCACGCAGGTGGTTCCGGGCTGAGTACCGAAAACTGGCGCCCGCCTGAGCGTCGGGTGTAGCCTGCGCAAGTAGTATGGCGGACCTGCTCGATACCATCGGTCGTGTCGTCCTGACCTTCCAGTCGGCTCCGCAGGGTATGCCGGGGCGGATCTGGGACGAGCTTCGCCCCTGGTTCGGTCGGCTCGTGGTGAACGCCGCGCCGAAGTGGCTGCCGCGCCTGTCGTTCGGTTTCGCGTGCTCGGTGCCGCAGCCGACCGGAGCGGCGTGCCCACGCCCCGCCATCGCGGCGTGCGACGTGTGCGGGCAGCCGTGCTGCCTCGACCACGCGCGCATCGACCAGTACGGCGACGCGATCTGCTACCGCTGCTGCATCGAGGCCATTCGGCGGAAGCAGGCGGAGCGTGCCGGGGAGCCCCAGCCAGGGCCCGCCCCGCCTGGCGGACACGCGCACGCCACGCCGCCGACCCCCGACAAGGATCTTCAGTGGGCCCGCAAGACGCTCGGTGTAAAAAAGGGAGCCGACTGGGAAGAAGTGCGCGCCGCCCATCGTAAGATGAGCGCGAAGTGGCACCCCGATCGGCATCCTGGCACGGGCTACGCAGCGGCCGAGGACAAGTTCAAGCAGGTGCAGCGGGCGTTTGGTTTGCTGGTCAAAGAGCGCGAGAAGAAAGAAGCAGCGTGATGGCGAGCAACAAAGAGAAGGCGCGGATCGTGTCCGGCGGGGCGGGTGGATTTCTGAACCCACCGACGCATCCCGAGCATCACTTTCACGTGATGACCGATCTCCGTCGCCGCCCTGAGAATCGCGGTAGCATGAGCCTGGAATCGGCTGCGGGGTCCGACTGGATCGACCCGGCGACACGCGCCGAAGCGCGCAAGATGCTGCGGGACTGGGTGCCGCCGCCGCTTAGCAGCGCCGCGATTTCTGACTGGGCCCATCAGGTGCTCGGTTACTTCCGCAGCATGTACCGCAACGACAACGCGCCTCGTGGCCAGGAGTGGAACGCGAGCGCGATGCACGTTGACCCGGATCGTGACCCGCTCCTCAACGCCGACGCTCACGCCGGTGTGCACTTCATTCGTAAGTTCTACCCGGACTACATGCCGTCGCGGGCAGACTTCGCCGGGGCGTACTGGGGCACGCGACCGGGTCACTCCCCGAACGCGCGGCACTCCCGCAACGCCTCCGCCCCGACCAAGAAAAACATCGAGACGATGCTCGCGTCGTACGTGGAGACCGCGCTCTGGTCGAGCACGGATGACGACGGAAATCCGCTCGACGCGCACTACAGTGTCGATGACATCGCGGACAAGGCACTGGCGTCCATGAGCAAGGTTGTGGCGGCATTCGCAGCCGATAACGCCGCCGACATTGACGGCAAGTGGGAGCAGGCCGGGAACGATTTCTGGCTGACGCGCAACGGCCATGGCTCCGGTTTCTGGGATGGGGACTGGCCCGAGCCGGCGTCGTCGCGGCTCACCGCCGCGTCGAAAGCCTACGGCCCGTGCGACCTCTACGAAGTGACCGGCTACACAGGCGGGACATTACGTCTACGCTAAAAGAGAGCAGAACAATGGCAACACGCAAAAGCAAGAAACGCCCCGCCGACTTCGATGACGAGGACGCGGTGCTCGCGGAGGTAGCGAAGCATCTGGACGAGGATGCAGACGATCTGAAGATCGAGGAGGACCGCGGCCTCGCGGGCTTCGGTGAGGGCACGGTCTACCGGATCAGTGGACGCGGACGCGGCAGCAAGCATGGCGGCCGTGAGTGGCTCGTCGCGCAGGACACCGACACGGCGTACAAGCTTGCAGTCGCGGTCGTCACGCAGGATCTGGAGAGCGAACCGGAAATATTCAGCAAGGACTTCATTGAGTCGCACATTGACAAGATGAAGCTCGCGCGCGAGCTAGAGCCGGACTTGCGCGACTTGGCCGAAGAAGACCTGCGCGAAATGGCCGCGGATGATTTTTGGCGCGAGGCAGGGCGCGAGGGGATGGACGTGCCGGAAGCCGAGTTGGACGAGGACGGTAACGAGGAGGATCTGCGCGATCCGACTGAGGACGAAATCAGCGAGTTGGCCGAGAAGCGGATCGAGGATCAGCTACGCGACCCGATGCAGTACCTGTCGGACATCTACGGCGACAAGGAAGCGGTCGATGCGGCCATCAAGATCGCGGGCATCGACGTGAAGGCGGCGGCCGAGGACGCCGTGGACACCGACGGCTGGGAGCACTTCCTGTCGCGCTACGACGGCAACAGCTACGAGACGGCCAGCGGGTTTGTTTACTGGCGAGAAAACTGAGAAGTCACCCCCATGTCCTACGACCAAGTCAACCCGACCTTCTACCAGACGTTCCAGCCACACACGCCGTTCCACGCGGGCGGTCCCGGGTGGACGAAATCTCCATGGGTGACGTGGGGCAACAACCCGAACCTGGCTGGGCGGCGGATGCTTGCGACCGACGGGCTCGGCGGCTGCGG
>Ga0315283_10002437_pt1 | contig 15529 bp, 9 predicted proteins | sample YL17G09_0_MG_FD_204541 | JGI IMG/M metagenome (GOLD analysis project Ga0315283, IMG submission 204541) | Sediment microbial communities from Yellowstone Lake, YNP, Wyoming, USA - YL17G09_0 | ecosystem: Environmental > Aquatic > Freshwater > Lake > Sediment | place: USA: Wyoming | collected... | reverse complement strand
GATCGACGCGCCGGGCCGATTCAATGATCTGCCGCAGCGCATGGCCGCGGCACAGTCTGCGGCCGCCGAAGGACTAATGATCTCGCAGAATCTGATCGGCGGCTACATGTACCTGCGCAGCTTGATCGGCCCGGCTGACCTGCTCTACGCTTTCTACGACCAGCCGAAGCTGATCCACGCGTGCATGCGGGTCTGGCTCGACCTGGCCGACGCAGTGATCGCTCGCCACCAGGTGTATGTCACCCTGGACGAAATCTTCCTGGCCGAGGACATCTGTTATAACCACGGCCCGCTCGTCTCCCCGCGCATGATGAAGGAGTTCCTCTTCCCCTACTACCAACAACTCATCGCCAATGTCAAGGCGCGGCAGATCGACAAGTCGCGCCACCTGTACGTCCAGATCGACACCGACGGCTACGCCGTGCCGACGATCCCGCTTTACATCGAGGCGATTGGCATGGACGTGATGAGCCCCTTCGAGGTCGCCTCCGGCTGCGACGTGGTGGAGATCGGCCGGCTGTACCCCGAGCTGGCGATGTTCGGCGGGATTGACAAGCGCGTGCTGGCCTCCGGCCGCGCCGCCATTGATGCGCACCTGGAATACATCCTGCCCACCATGCGCGCCCGCGGCGGTTTCATCCCCACCTGCGACCACGGCGTACCCGAAGAAGTGCCGTACCAGGACTATCTCTACTACCGAAAACGCTGCATCGAGTTGGGCAACGAATAGGAGATCGCCCGATGAATCCACGCGAGTGCGTACTGGAAACCCTTCACCATCGTCAATCACTTGTTGTGCCCTACACTCTCTTCTTCGAAGGCGATGTCGCGGAGCGCCTAGACGCGCACTACGGCGGGCCGGAGTGGCGGCAGCGGCTGACACAGTTCATGGCGCACGTGCGCGCTGTGGACACCGATTGTAAAGAACAGCTCGATGACATGCGCTTCCGGGATGCCTACGGCGGCATCTGGCGGCACGACCGGCGGCCGTGGCATCTCGAAAAGCCGCCGCTCCGCTCGCCCAGCCCTCCTTCGACGGCTACGCCTTCCCGACCGCCGAGACCTTCTTCCGGCCCGGCTGGCGGGAGCAGGGGCAGCAGATCATCGCCGAGAACCGCGATCGCTTCATCCTGGCGCACCTGGGCTGGGGCCTGTTCGAGCGGAGCTGGAACCTGCGCGGCTTCGAGAACCTGCTGACCGACGTGGTGGCCTCGCCCGACTTCTTCGAAGAGGCGCTCGACCGGCTAACCGAGCTTTACCTGACATTCGTCGAGTACACTGCCGAGTTGAAGGCCGACGCCATCCTCTTCGGCGACGATTGGGGCGACCAGCGCGGGGTCATTATCGGGCCGAAGCGCTGGCGCAAGTATCTCAAGCCGCGCTGGGCCAAGATCTACGCAGCCGTCCACCGCCACGGCATGTTCGTCATGCATCATTCCTGCGGCTCGGTGGCCGAGATCATGCCCGACATCATCGAGATCGGCATGGACGTGTTGGAGAGCGTGCAGCCGGAGGCCGCCGGCATGAACCCCTACGAATTAAAGCGCAAGTGGGGCGACAGGGTCAGCTTCTGGGGCGGGCTGGGTAGCCAGAGCACCGTCCCCTTCGGCACGCCCGACGAAATACGGGCGGAGGTGCGCAGGCTGAGAGCCGAGATGGGCGCAGGCGGGGGCTACATCCTCGCGCCGGCCAAGTCGCTCCAGCCCGAGACGCCGACGGAGAACGCAGCCGCGATCGTAGAAGCATTCGCGGAGTCGGAGCGATAACGATTTCAGCTCTGGAGGACAAGACAACTCCCATGCCTGCCGTTCAATCAAAAAGCAAGCACCCACACATCCTGATTTTCAACCCCGACCAGTGGCGCGGGGACGTGTTGGGCCACATGGGCAATCCGGCGGCGGTCACCCCGGCGATCGATCGCTTTGTCGAGAGCGAGGCCGTCTCATTTCGGAACGCATTCTGTCAGAACACCGTCTGCACGCCGAGCCGCTGCTCTTTCATGACCGGTTGGTATCCGCACGTGCGCGGCCACCGCACCATGTACCACATGCTGCACCCCGAACGCGGCGAGCCGGTGCTGCTCAAGACGCTCAAGGAGGCGGGCTACACCGTTTGGTGGGGCGGCAAGAACGATCTGACACCCGGACAGGACAGCATCGACCAGTACTGCGACGTGAAGTATCGGCCGGCCGAGCCGGTCAGGCCGATGTTTGCGATGGATCGGGAGAAGGAGTGGCGAGGGGAGCCGGGCAGCGACACCTACTACTCGTTCTACATCGGCCGGCTGGAATCGGGGCCGGAGAGCCATTACCACGACGGCGACTGGGCCAACGTGCTGGGCGCTGTGGATCTGATCCGCACCTACGACGGCGCCGCGCCGCTCTGCATCTATCTGCCGCTGACCTACCCGCATCCACCGTATGGCGTGGAGGAGCCGTTCTACTCGGCGATTGATCGCGGGAAGCTGCCGCTGCGGCAGCCTACACCCGATGGCTGGGAGGGCAAGCCCAGCCTGCTCAAGGGCATCTGGGAACGGCAGCGCCTGCAGACGTGGCCGGAGGATCGCTGGACCGAGCTGCGCGCCACCTACTACGGGATGTGCACCCGGCTGGACACCCAGTTCAGCCTGGTGCTGGACGCGCTGCGCGAATCCGGGCGGTATGACCACACGGCCATCTTCATCTTCGCCGACCACGGCGACTTTACCGGCGACTATGGGCTGGTGGAGAAGACGCAAAACACCTTCGAGGATTGCCTGAGCCGCGTGCCGTTCATCGTCAAGCCGCCGGCCGGCGTCCCGGTCAAACCGGGCATCCGCGACGCGCTGGTCGAACTGATTGACTTCCCGGCCACCGTCGAGGCGCTGACGGACATCACGCCGGCGCATACGCACTTCGGCCGCCCACTCCTGCCGGTACTGCCGGGAGAAACGGACACGCACCGCGATGCCGTCTTCTGCGAAGGCGGCCGGCTGCACGGCGAGATGCATTGCATGGAGCTGGAGAGCGCTTCGTCGCAGGTGCCCACCGGCCTCTATTGGCCGCGCGTCAATCTCCAGACCAGCGAGGGGCCGGAGCACACCAAGGCGGTCATGTGCCGCACGCGGGACTACAAGTACGTGCGCCGGCTGTACGAGCAGGACGATCTCTACGATCTGCGCGCCGACCCCGGCGAGCTGCACAATCGCGTGGATGATCCTGCACTGGCTGGGGTGCTCGCCAGCCTCAAAGACCGCCTCCTGACCTTCTATCTGGATACCGGCGACGTGGTGCCGCACGACACGGACCGGCGGTCGTAGGAGAGGATCGTAAGGAAGACACTATCAGAGGAGCGCCTGAGCGCGGTAGAATCTGTGCACCGTTGCCGCCATCCAGGCCGCGCGCCGATGCATCTCTGACACACGTGCCACATTTCGGCCATGCGAAGGCAGGACCAAACGTGCGGCGACCGAGGGGAGAAACATCTATGAGAGTGTCCTTCCAAGTGCTATGCTTCGCCTATCTCGCACTGGCGATCGTGTCATGTACGCCAGCGCAGGCCACACCTAAGGCGCCTGTGCCAAGTACCGTGGCGGCCGCCCAGCCTGCAACACCGGTCCCAGCCGCTCCTACGGCGACGGCCGAGCCTGCTGCCACCGCGACCTCCGCAGCGGCGACTACACTCGCGCCCACAGCCACCCCTGTGCCAACACGAACAGCTCAGCGGACGACCATGCCGACGAGCGTCGCGCCCACGGCCGCATCAGCCCCCACTGCTGCGCCGGTGGCAACCGCCGCACCGGTCGCCTGCCAGGCGCCGCTCGCGCTCACTCCAGCGCAGACCGAGGGCCCGATGTACCTGGCCAACCCGCCGCAGCGTTCTAACTTCCGCAGCGACGCAGCCAACGCGGGCGGGGAGCCGGTCATCTTGGCCGGCCGCGTACTGACGCCGGATTGCACGCCCATCGCCAACGCGCGCATCGATGTGTGGCACACCGATGCGAAGGGCAACTACGACATGGCCAAAACCTTCACGTCGCGTGAGTATGCTCTGACCGACAGCCAAGGACGCTATCAATTCGAAACCATCATGCCCACCATCTACCCGGGGCGGACGGCGCACATCCACGTCAAGATTACCCCGCCCGGCGGACAAACCTTGACGACACAGCTCTACTTCCCCAACGTGGCGACCAATGCGAGCGATGCAATCTTCGATCCCCGCCTGCTGGTGAAGCTGGACGAGACGCCCCAGGGCAAACGCGCCACATTCGATTTCATCTTGGGGTCATGATGGCTGACGGTCAGGTCCTTTTCAGGAGTGCCTGACGCGCTGTGGCGATCCACCGAGCATGAGGGCATAACGCCGCCCGGATGAGAAATCCCGCGGCGGTCTGTTTTTTGCCTCTGACCGAGTTAGCGCGTACAATGCCATGCGCAAGGAGGCGTCATGACCATCAACCATTATCCCCCCATCAATCCGCGTTTCCCGCACATGCTGCATGGCGGCGACTACAACCCCGACCAGTGGCCCGAAGCCGTGTGGGACGAAGACATGCGCCTGATGAAGCTGGCGCACTGCAACGCCATGACCGTGGCGATCTTCGCCTGGACCAAGCTGGAGCCGGCCGAGGGCCAGTTCGAGTTCGGCTGGCTGGATCGCGTCATGGATCTGCTGGCCGAGAACGGCGGCTACGCCGTGCTGGCGACCCCCAGCGGTGCGCGGCCGGCCTGGCTGGCGGCCAAGTATCCGGAGGTGCTGCGCGTCCGGCCCGATCGCGGCCGCAACCTGTTCGGCGTCCGCCACAACCACTGCTTCACCTCGCCTATCTACCGGGAGAAGACAGCCCTGATCAACAGCAAGCTGGCCGAGCGCTATGCCAACCATCCGGCGCTGCTGGCGTGGCACCTCTCCAACGAGTACAACGGCGAGTGCCACTGCGACTTGTGCCGGGCCGCGTTCCAGACGTGGGTAAAGAGGAAGTACGGCACGCTCGACGCGCTCAACCACGCCTGGTGGACCGGCTTCTGGAGCCACACTGTCACCGACTGGGAGCAGCTTGATCCGCCCTCCCCCATCGGCGAGACGTCGGTGCACGGGCTAAATCTCGACTGGAAGCGCTTCGTCACCGATCAGACCGTGGACTTCATGCGGGGGGAGATCGCGCCGCTGCGCCAGTTCACGCCCGCTGTCCCGATCACCACCAACCTGATGGGCACCTTCCCCGATCTGAATTACTGGAAGCTCGCGCCCCACCTCGACGTGATCTCCTGGGACAGCTATCCGATGTGGCACAAGGGAGGCGCCAGTGCGCTGGCTTCTGACATCGCGCTGGCGTCCGACGTCGCGTTCGTCCACGATATCAACCGCTGCCTGAAGGGCGGCAAGCCGTTCATGCTGATGGAGAGCGTGCCGAGCGCCACCAACTGGGTGCCCGCTGCCAAGGTCAAGCGGCCAGGGATGCACGCGCTCTCCTCGCTGCAAGCGATCGCGCACGGCTCCGACACCGTGCAATACTTCCAGTATCGCAAAAGCCGCGGCTCGTCCGAGAAGTTCCACGGCGCGGTGGTGGATCACGTAGGGCACGAGGACACGCGCGTCTTTAACGACGTGGCCGACCTGGGCCGCAAGCTGGAGCGGCTCGATCCCGTGGTCGGCACGACCGTGCGACCCGACGTGGCGATCATCTACGATTGGGAGAACAACTGGGCGATGACCGACGCGCAGGGGCCGCGCCGTGGGGACAAAGGCTACCTGGACGACTGCAAGCGCCATTATCGGGCGTTCTGGAAGCGTGGCATCCCGGTCGATGTGATCGACATGGAGCAGGATTTCGGCGGCTATAAGTTACTAATCGCGCCGATGCTCTACATGGTGCGACCGGGCGTCGCGGAGCGGATCGAGGCGTTCGTCAAGGCCGGCGGCGCCTTCGTCGCCACCTACCTGAGCGGCATCGTGGACGAGAACGACCTCTGCTTCTTGGGCGGCTGGCCGGGCCCTCTGCGGGAGACGCTCGGCATTTGGGCTGAGGAGATCGATGCCCTGTACGAGGGAGACGCCAACGCCGTACTTCCCGCATCCGGCAATGGGCTGGGGCTGAACGGCGAATACGTCGCCCGTGAGTTCTGCGATTTGATCCACGCCGACACGGCGACCGTGCTGGCGACCTACGGCTCCGACTTCTACGCCGGACGCCCCGCGCTGACCGTCAACGAGTTGGGCAGAGGCCGCGCCTACTACATCGCCTCGCGCAACGACGAGCGTTTCCTGGACGATTTCTACGCCGCGCTCGGCGGGCAGCTCAGCCTGCTGCGGGCCCTGGACGCCGACCTGCCGTCCGGTGTCTCCGCCCAACTCCGCACCGACGGCAATCGCCGCTTCGTCTTTCTGATGAACTTCAACCCTGGACCGACCACCGTAGACCTGGGCTCCGCGTCCCGCACCGACCTGTTGACCGGCGCGACGGTGCAAGGGCCGACAGCACTGCCGGGGTATGGTGTGCTGGTGCTGGAATAGCCCAACCCCGCAGAGAGTGCAGAGAGTGCGGCGACATCCTGCACTCTCTGCGATGTGCTTGTCTTCCGCATCGAGTCGGTCGTCCACGCCTGAGGCTCAGGCGTGGAGGTGAATGCCGTGAAAGATCTCATGAAACAGCCCAACATCATCTTCGTCTTCGGTGATCAATGGCGCGCCCAGGCGACAGGCTACGCGGGCGAATCGAGCGTCCGCACACCCAACCTCGACCGGCTGGCCGGCGAGAGTCTGAACCTAATCAACGCGGTGTCGAACTGCCCGCTCTGCACACCCTATCGCGCCAGCTTGCTGACCGGACAGTATCCGCTGACTCATGGCCTGTTCGTCAACGACGTGCCGCTCGATCCGAACGCGGATAGCCTGGGGAAAGCGTTCGCGGCCTGGGGCTACGACACCGCCTACATCGGCAAGTGGCATGTGGACGGCCACGGCCGCGACGCGCCTATCCCGACGGAGCGCCGCCAGGGGTTCCAGTTCTGGAAGGTGCTGGAGTGCACGCACGATTATGGCCATTCGGCATACTACGACGGCGAGTCCAATCGGCCGCGCTATTGGGAGGGCTACGATGCCATTGCCCAGACGCGCGAGGCGCAGCGTTACATCAGGGAGCACGACGGCCATAATCCGTTCCTGCTGGTGCTCTCCTGGGGACCGCCACACAACCCCTACCGCACCGCGCCGGAACCGTATCGCTCCTGGTACGAGCGTGCGCCCATCCGCCGCCGGCCCAACGTGCCGATGAACACCTGGGTGACCGCCTACGACTCGCTCGCCGGGTACTACGCCCATTGTTCGGCGCTCGATGCCTGCGTGGGCGATCTGCTCCGCACGGTCGAGGAAGCCGGGATCGCCGACGACACGATCTTTATTTTCACCTCCGATCACGGAGACGCGGTGGGCTGTCACGGGCACGGGAACAAGCAAGCGCCGTGGGATGAATCGGTCAGGGTGCCGTTCCTGCTGCGCTATCCCGCCCGATACGGCCACACGCCACGCACGCTCGATTGTCTGCTCGGCGCGCCGGACATCATGCCAACGCTGCTCGGCCTGAGCGGGCTGCCCATCCCGAGCTCCGTCGAAGGGCTGGACTTCTCCCGTCACCTGGCGGGCGACCCCGATCCGTCGGATGGCGCAGCGTTGATCGCCAGCTATCACCCCATCGCAGATTGGTGGAGCGGCGAAGGCGGCCGAGAATACCGCGGGCTGCGCTCCGAACGGTACACCTACGTCCGCTCGCTGGCCGGGGCGTGGATGCTGTTCGACAACCAGGCAGACCCCTACCAGATGACGAATCTGGCAGGGCGGCCAGGACACGCCGCCTTGGTGGCCAAGATGGATTCCTGGCTTCAGCGTAAGCTCGATGGGCAGGGCGACGCGTTCCTGCCCGGCATGGAGTACATCCGCCGGTGGGGCTACCAGGTGGACGAGCACGAGACGGTGATCATCCCGCCGAACATCCTGCGGTAGCCTCACGCCAGGTGCCCTGCGCAGTTCGCTGCGCAACTTGACGCCAGGCCAAATGCCACTAGAATAGCAGCAGAAACTGCCCTTCCCCGCATTCTTCACCCAGGCAGTCTCCTCGGAGGAAGCATGACCGAAGCCGAACGAGAAGTCCGCTACGAACGCCTGCGCCCCGCCCAGATCGTGGCGGCGCGCCAGGCATGCCCGGTCGCCTACATCCCCATCGGTACCCTGGAATGGCACGGCGTCCACAATCCGGTGGGCGCCGACACGCTCCAGGCCGCGGGATTGGCGCTCATGTGCGCGCAACAGGGCGGTGGGCTGGTCTTTCCGCCGCTCTACTACGGCGAGAACCGGCTGGAGGCGCTGATGGAGGCCAACGCCCGTGATCGGGACCAGATCGCCGGGCAGATGGCCCTCTCGCCCGACAACTTCACACCCGAGCGGCAGCCCTTCAGCGCGACCGACCAGGCGCTGAACTACCACAAGCTGCTGCTCCACATCCTGGTTGAGGCGGAGACGCTCGGCTTCGAGCTCGGCGTGCTGATACCCGGACACTACCCGCTCATCGATCACGCCCGCGCTGCCATGCTCCAGTTCAATCAGCGCGAGCACAGCAAGCGAAGCGGTATGTTGGCGTGGGCCTGCGTCGACTATCTGTTGCTGCGGGATCAGTACGAGAATGCGGGCGACCATGCCGCCGGATGGGAGACCTCGCACCTGATGGCGCTGCACCCGGAGACGGTGGACCTCAGCTTACTGCCCCCCAAAGGCGAGCCGCTGATCGGTGTGGGCGGGCGGATGGCGCCCCAGGATGCCACGGCCGAGTTCGGCGCCGAGATCCTCCAAGCAGCGACTGATATCATCGTGCAGGAAGTGCGGCACCGGCTGGCGCATAAGGCGATGTACCGGGGGCATGGGAACAGCCTGCGCGAGGGATTGTGGACGGAATGAGCGAGTGGGAGAATGGGCGAGTGGGCGACGTTGTGCGCCCTCATTCTTCCGCTCCCCTATTCTCCTCCCACTCACCCATGCGCCCGACGGAGGTACTCATGGAACTCAGGACGTTGCTCTTCGAGACGGGCGGCGAGCACAACACCGATGCTACACTTCAGATCGCGTGGGAGCGGGCGCGGGCACTGGGCATCCGGCAGGTAGTCGTTGCATCCTCGCACGGCGAGACGGCACGCAAGGCACAGACGATCTTCGGCCCGGACGCTGTCCGAGTGATCGCCGTTACGATCTGTCACAGCTTCGAAGCGGTGGACTGGACGATGGATGCCCTGACGAAAACCGAGCTGACGAAGTTGGGCGTGGTCGTCCACACGGGGATTCATGCGCTGGGTGACGGCGTCGGCTCGGCATTCTCTGAGAAACGTGGCGGCCGAACGCCCGAGGAAATCGTGCGCGATACCCTGTACTGCTTCTGCCAGGGGATGAAGGTGGCGGTCGAATGCCTGCTCATGGCCGCCGATGCCGGACTGCTCGACATGACTCAAGAGGTCATCTCGATTGCCGGTACCGGCAGCGGCGCAGATACGGCCATCGTCTGCAAACCTGCATACCCGCGCAAGTTTCACGAGTTGGAGATACGCGAGGTGCTGGCCAAGCCGCGCCTGCCGTAAGGTCCATTCATCCAGAGCCGAAGCATCCTATCCCGGAAATGAGACGCGAATGAACGCGGACGAAAAGAACATGGAACACCATCTGGAATAGCGTTAACACAGAACGCGAACGGATCTGCCGCACGGACAAAGGAGGATGACCATGACCACTGGTAAGTATGCTAAGGGCGACCCGCGGCGGCATGGGCCGCGTGGGCCTGTGGGGGGACTACCCGTTCATTTCGTCAGCAATCGCGTGCGCATCGGCTTGCACGCCCGTAACGACCACACCTTCACCGATCTGGATTATCGCATCATCCGCGAGGCGAGAATCGAAACCCTCAAGACGATGTCTCACACCCAAACAGACGTCTACAAGCGCCTGCGACAGGAGAACCCCGACCTGGAGTTCATCGTTCGTCTCTACGACGACCGGATCAGCAAGAATCATCAGCATCCCTCTCCAGCCGAGTTTGCAGCCAAGATGATCCCGATCATGCAGACGCTCCAGCCCTACGCCGTCAAATTCGAAATCCACAATGAGCCGAACCACGAATCGGGTGACGAGGGTTGGGGGGCGAGCCTGGACGACGCGCGTGACTTCAGCCGGTGGTTCCTGGAAGTCTTTCGTCTGCTGAAGGCCACCTGCCCCTGGGCGCAACTGGGCTTCCCCGGCCTGGCGCTCCACCACGGTAGCTGGCGCGGTGACCTGGACTGGCTCAATGTATGCGCCGAGTCGGTGCGCAAGGCCGACTGGCTCGGCGTCCACTGCTACTGGCAGCAAGAAAACTCGCTCAGCTTCGATTGGGGCCTCTGGTTCATCGAATATCACAACCTCTTCCCGGACAAGATGCTGGAACTGACCGAGTTCGGCAACTCCACGAAGAACGTGGGGCGCGACGTGTTGGCCCGCCATTACGCCACCTACTATGATGTGGTTCAGCGTTACGGCCTCTATCTGCGCTCGGCCGCGGCCTTTCTGGCCACATCGCCCGATCCGACCTGGACCGATTTCTGCTGGGGCAATCCGCAGAACAACCAGTGCTACGATGTGGTGTCTGCGGTGGGCCGGCTTCCGCATACCGAGGTCGTGAGCGAGACGCCAATTGACCATGTCGAAGGGATCGTGGATCTGCGCGGTCGGCTCCCCATGCGTAAAGGCGCTGACGGTAAGCCGCTGCTGGCCTTCTTCAAGCGGGATGTGCAAGGCATTAAGTATATTGTCATCCATCATTCCGCCGGTTCCAGCACGGGGACCGCTGAAAACATCGCAAACTGGGATGTGTCCCACCAAGAGTCAGACAAGCCATTTTATCCCGAGGCCAGCTATCACTTCGTTGTTGAACGGAGTGGACGCGTTGTACGACAGCACAGCCTGGATGTGTTGGCATGGCATGCCGGTTTCGTAGGCCAGGACTCGCCCGGCGACATCGGCATCAACAACTGGAAGGGGATCGCCATCTGCCTGATCGGCACTTTTATGAGCGGCCAAACACCGACCGATGCCCAGCTCCGCAGCACGGCTCGACTCTGCCAGGCGATCCGGGTCATCTTACCCCAAGTGCAAATTGTCGGTCACCGCGAGCTGGGGCCGCCTCGCGGCACTCAATGCCCCGGCGATTCGTGGCTTGGGCCTGAGAACTACAAGGGAACACTGCTTGGGTTCGTGAACGGCGAAGTACTATCTCGACCTCCCTACAGCTACACCTTGACGCATCAGACGCCGGCCAAGATGGACACTGATACAGCTATCAGGGTACCTGTCACGCTGCGCAACACCGGCATCAAGACCTGGATAGTGACAGGCAAAAACGCGGTGCATCTGTCGTATCACTGGGCCGACGCGGCGGGTAAGCAATTCCCATGGGAGGGTGAACGAACCAACCTCCCTGGCGCTGTGTTGCCGGACCAGGAAGTGACGCTGGATGCGAAGATCAAGGCGCCGCCTTTCCCTGGTGATTACAAGCTGCAGTGGGACGTGGTGGAGGAATTGATCACCTGGTTTTCGCAGAAGGGGGTCGCGATGCCCCAGGCGGCGGTTCAAGTCAGCGGTGAGCCGAAGCCGCTATATGCATACACCCTGGCTCAGCAGTCGCCGGCCGTGGTGGACTGCAATGCGGTGTTCGCGGTGTCGGTCACGTTGAAGAACATCGGCAGCAAGACCTGGCTCGCCGCCGGCGACAGGCCCGTTCGCCTCTCCTATCACTGGGCCGACGCCGCAGGCAACATCGTCAGCCGCGAGGGAGAACGCACTAATCTACCGGCCGATGTGGCTCGCGGCGATGAAGTGACGTTGCTGGCGAAGGTGAAAGCCCCGGTCGACCCCGGCGCTTACCTTTTGCTTTGGGATCCGGTGGAAGAAAATGTCACCTGGTTCTCGGAGCAAGCCGCGCAGGCCGTTGTCACGCCGATCACCGTTCGGCTGTCCATTACGAAATGGGCCGTCACCGCGAGTGTAGCCGAGACCGAAGCCAGCCAGGCCACCGATGGCAAGCCCGATACCGCTTGGCGCACCCCTGGCCCACAGGCGTTCGGTACCTGGTTCCAAGTGGATCTGGGTAGCCTTCAGATGGTGCGCAGCTTCCAGGCGCGAAGCCCGACAGGGCAATATGCGCGCGGCTATGTCGTCAAAATCTCCACGGATGGCGCAAACTGGCAGGAAGTAGCCCGGGAGAGCGATAACCGCGGCGATGTGGACGTGAGCTTTGCGCCGGCCAAGGCCCGCTACGTGCGGGTCGAGTTGGTGTTGCCTCCCTGGGCCATCAGTGAAGTCGCGGCGCAGGCCGAGCCGATCGTTGCCTGGAAAGCCACCGCCAGCCACAGTACCGCCGACGCTGGCAGAGCATTCGATGGCGATTCGGCCACTTTCTGGAGCACAACTACAGGCCAGACATCCGGCATGTGGTTCCAAATGGATCTGGGCGTCGCCCAACGCATCACCCGCATCGCCCTGACTAGCCCGAAGAAGGAGCAGACCCCGCGCGGCTACAAGGTCAGCGTCTCGACCGATGGCCTGGCGTGGAGCGACCTCGCTGCCAAGCCCCTGAACTATAGCAATCCCGTGGAGTTGACACTGGGCACAGATCATCCCCTGCCGTCGGCTCGCCACGTACGGATCGAACTTACTTGCGAGGATCAATACAAGCACCCATGGAGCATCGGCGATCTGGCAATTGAGACGACACCGGCCTGGACCGCGAAGGCCAGCCACGCCAGCGATGTAGCCGGCAAGGCCGTTGACGGCGATCCGGCCACTGCGTGGTCAAGTGGCGTCCCACAGGCACCCGGCATGTGGTACGATCTCGACCTGGGCGCTGTGTTGACGATCACCAAAGTGGTGTTAGAGGGACCGGCGCAGGAGTTTCCGCGAAGCCTGACGATTAAGCTCTCGGCCGACGGCGCCAACTGGCGGGAGGTGGGACGCGTTGAACGCTTCTTCAGGCCACCGGCGGCGGTGAGCTTCGATGCGGCCTCCGGCCGCTACATCCGTATCGAGCAGTTCAGCGACGCGGTTCAGGTGGGCCGCTGGAAGATCCCATGGACGATCAGCGAAGTGCAGGTGTTTGGAGCGGCGAACGCTTGAGTTTATTATCTCGAGGAAACCATGTCCAAAGATTACACCATCGCCTGCTACTATTTCCCCAACTACCACATTGACCCGCGCAACGAGGCCGCGCACGGGCCGGGCTGGACCGAATGGGAGCTGATCACGCGCGCCGAGCCGCGCTTTCCCGGCCACCGCCAGCCGCGCGTGCCGGCCTGGGGCTACGAGGATGAGTCGGACCCAAAGGCCATGGCGCGCAAAATCGCCGCAGCCGCCGACCACGGGATCGACATCTTCCTGTTCGATTGGTATCACTACGAGGACGGTCCCTTCTTGGAGCGCGGGCTGGACAAAGGCTTTCTCGGCGCGCCCAACAACGGCCGCATGAAGTTCGCGCTCATGTGGGCCAACCACAACTGGGTGGACATCCACCCGGCCAAGATCAGCGCCACTATCCGCACCGCACCGCTGCTCTATCCCGGCGCGGTCAGCCGGCAGAGCTTCGATGCGATCGCCGATCTGGTGATCGAACGCTACTTCAAGCACCCGTCCTATTGGCTGATCGACGGCTGCCCCTACTTCTCGATCTACGAACTGCACACGCTGATCGAGGGCCTGGGCGGGGTTGAGGCGACTGCCGACGCGATGGCATCCTTCCGGGCCAGGGTCAAGGCGGCCGGCTTCCCCGACCTGCACCTGAACGATGTCGCGTGGGATCTGGCGATCCTGCCCGGCGAGACCGCGGTGAAGGATCCTCAGCGGCTGCTCAAGACGCTCGGCTTCGACAGCATCACGTCGTATGTCTGGATCCACCACGTGCGCATGCCGACCTTCCCGGAGACGCCCTATGCCGAGGTGATGGCGGGCGCCGTCGCGCATTGGGAGCGCACCATCCAGACCTTCGACCTACCCTACTTCCCGAACGTGACGATGGGTTGGGATTCCAGCCCGCGCACCGTGCAGTCGGACGTCTTCATCGATGCCGGGTACCCGTTCACGCCCACGCTCAGCGGCAACATCCCGTCCGCCTTCCGAGAAGCCCTGGCGCAGGCAAAGGCGTTCCTGGATGCCCGAACGAGCGTGCCGAAGATCCTCACGATCAATGCATGGAATGAATGGACGGAAGGCAGCTATCTGGAGCCTGACACCGTGCACGGCATGGGCTACCTCGAAGCGATTCGCGATGTATTTGGAGCGTAAGTTGACCCAGCCCAACATTCTCATCGTCATGACCGACCACCAGCGGGCGGACACGGTCTTGCCCGAGCACCCGGCGATTACGCCGAACCTGGATCGCTTTGCTGCCGAAGGCGTGACCTTCACGCATGCTTTCTGCCCATCGCCGCACTGCTGCCCGGCGCGCGCGACGTTTTTCACCGGCCTCTATCCCACGCGGCACGGTGTCTGGAACAATATCTGCAATGACCAGGCGTTGAGCCGAGGGCTGAAGCCGGGCGTGCGGCTGTGGAGCGAAGATCTGTCCGAGGCGGACTATGCGCTGCACTTCTCCGGCAAGTGGCACGTCAGCGTTGAGGAATCGCCGGCCGACCGCGGCTGGACGGAACACTTCGTGAGCGCGGGCAAGGGCACGCATCACGGCTGGGCCTGGGAGCAATATCGCAAGCTGGCGGAGGCGACCGGGAAACAAGGAGAGAAGGAGACGAGGAAACAAGGGGAGATCTTGCGGCCAGGGTATGGGACATACACGCTGTACGACACGGGTGAGGTGGAGACGACCGGCGCGTTGCAGCACGATGAGATGGTCGTGGCCAAGGCGCTGGAGGTTCTGCCAAAGCTCGCTTCCGGCGGTCAGCCCTGGTGCCTCTACGTTGGCCTGATCGGCCCGCACGACCCCTACATCGTGCCCCAGAAGTACCTCGAGATGTACAACCTTGCTGATGTGCCGCTGCTGCCTTCCTATGCCGACGATCTGAGCGACAAGCCGGCGATCTACAGGCGGATGCGCGAGACCCGCTTCGGCCAGCTCAGCGAACAGGAGGTTCGGGACGGTATCCGCCACTTCTGGGCCTACTGCACTTACCTGGACGATCTGTTCGGGCGACTGCTGGCCGCACTGGATGCGACCGGGCAGCACGAGAACACGCTCGTGCTCTATACCTCCGACCACGGCGACTACTGCGGCGAGCACGGCCTCTTTGCCAAGGGGATCCCGTGCTTCCAGGGCGCCTACCGGGTGCCCGCGGTCATCCGCTGGCCCGCGGGCGTCGTCGACCCTGGCCGCCGCGAAGACGCGTTCGTCTCGCTGGCGGATTTTGGCCCGACCTTCCAGGATGTGGCGGGCGTGGCGTCCGGCACCGCGACCGGCGCGAGCCTGCTCCCCTTCCTGGAAGACCGATCGCCGGCCTCCTGGCGCGATGAGATCCACACGCAGTGCAACGGCGTCGAG
>Ga0315283_10002433_pt1 | contig 15542 bp, 16 predicted proteins | sample YL17G09_0_MG_FD_204541 | JGI IMG/M metagenome (GOLD analysis project Ga0315283, IMG submission 204541) | Sediment microbial communities from Yellowstone Lake, YNP, Wyoming, USA - YL17G09_0 | ecosystem: Environmental > Aquatic > Freshwater > Lake > Sediment | place: USA: Wyoming | collected... | reverse complement strand
TCTGACGGCCGATTCCGCGCTCCTCCCGCACAGCTGCGGCGAGAGGGAGAGGCACGCTCCGCTCGACCAGGTTCAGAAGTGCGCCGTGTGCGGGCAATCGTCGCAACGGGTTTCCACTCCGGTCGCAGCCTCGCCCGTCTTGGGTCTCCCGCGACTCTTCCTTGTCACCCAGCCTGTGGAGCGGATTCAGCTCCGTTCTCCCCTTGCCACTCTCTCCGATTCCCGCGGTCCTCCTGTTGCATGACAGTTGTCCACGATGACGGACTTTCCCCGCCCTTTCTCTGTTTCCTCTCGCGCAACGAGGAGAAGACAAGGAGGAGGAGAATGCCGTCCACACTCATCCAGGAGGAATCCATGTACCGCTTTCGGGCCCTTTGTGTTCTCTGCGCGCTTGCCGCCTGTGCATTACCGGCGGATGATGCCCAGACACAGACATCGGTCAATCCCGACATCAGCGTCATCCCCCGTTTCCTGATCAGCACGAACGACGGCGAGAAGCTCTCAGAGGGAACGAGGGTCTTCAGCCGCCCCGATCTTCAGTTCGAAGAGCTGGAGATTGCCTTTCAATCGTATCTCAACCCATTTTCGAAAGCGGATGTGGTTCTCACCCTTCCGGGGCCTGACCTGGAGGCGGGGAAGCTCGGCATCGAGGAAGCATATGCAACCGTCTTCCGCGGGCTCCCGCTCGACCTCAATGTCCGGTTCGGGAAGTATCGTGTTGAATTCGGCAAGCTCAATATCGTCCATCCGCATGCGTGGCCGTTCGTGACGGCGCCGCTTCTGCAGGCGCGGTTCCTCGGCGAGGCGATCAACGATCTCGGCATCAGCGCGAGCGTTCTTCTGCCGACGGGAGACATCTATACGAAGCTGACGGTGGATCTCCTCCGGGGCACGTCGATCGCCGGCGTGACGGGCATCGCGGACACCACCGGGGCATCGCCGTACTACGCCAACGCCGCCCGGCTCATGAGCTTCTTCCCGCTGGGGGAGATGAGCGATTGTGAGGCCGGCCTGAGCGGCTACACCGGCATCCACGACCCGTACTGGCGCGACAGGTTCTGGTATGGCAACCTGGATTTCAAATACAAGTACCGCCCGGATTTCTATACCTCTCTGGTCGTTCAGGGGGAGTACCTGTACAACACGCGCACGGCGCATCAGGACGGATCGCTTGTTCCGTTCCTCGGCGCGGACGGGAAACCGGAAGCACGGAAGATCACCACATCCGGGTTCTATCTCTATGCCGACTGTCAGTTCTTCAAGATCTACAGCATCGGGGCGCGGTACGACTGGACGGAATCGCCGTACCACGCCGACGAGCGGGCGCATGGCATCGCTGTCTTCGTCGGCTACTATCCCGTCGAGGAGACTCTCGGACTGCGGCTGCAGTATGCCAACACAACAACCGAGACGCCTGCCGCACAGCCGGCGGCCGTCTCCTCCGCCGGGCTCACGCAGTCGGTCAACAGCATTGCGCTGCAGGTGCTCTTCTCGCTCGGCCCCCATAAGGCGCATCCGTTCTAGAGAATGTGACCATGAGAAAGGAACACACGTTATGAAACGCATCCTTTTGCTCATCCTTCTTGCCTGGTCCCCCGCGGCGTTCGGCGTCGTCAGAGTGGTGACCACCCTCCCCGACCTGGCGGATTTCACGCGGCAGGTGGGGGGCGAGAAGGTGAGCGTGGACTTCATCGTGCGGGGAGACCAGAACCCGCACTTTGTAGAAGTGAAACCGAGCTATATGATGAGACTCAAATCCGCCGATCTGTTTCTGACGATCGGCATGGAGCTTGAGATGTGGGCCCCGCAGATTGTCGACGGGTCCCGCAACGCGTCGCTCGAGGTGGTGGATCTTTCGAAAACGATCACCAAGCTGGAGATACCTTCCCGGGTGGATGCCAGCCAGGGGGATGTCCACCGGTTTGGCAACCCGCACTACTGGCTTGACCCGCGGAACGTGCGCCCGATGATTGCCGAAATCGTGGACGCGCTTGCGAAGGTGTCGCCGGCCGATGAGCCGGAGTTCCGTGCGAACGCTGATGCCTATCTGAAGAAGCTTGACGCCAAAATCGCCGTGTGGGAGCGCACGATGACGCCATACGCAGGGGCGAAGATCGTAACCTTCCACAAAAGCTGGTCCTACTTTGCTGCCTGGCTCGGACTGGACGTGGCCGGAGAGGTGGAGCCCAAGCCCGGCATCGTGCCGAGTCCAAGCCACTCCGCGGAGATCATCCAGCTCGTCCGCTCGGCCGGGATCAAGGCGATCATCGTCGAGCCCTTCTATGACATTGCGGCTCCCGATCAGATCGCCCGGTCAACGGGGGCAAAGGTGCTCAGGCTCGCCACGTCGACGGGGGGTGTCGACCAGGCAACCGATTACATCGCCCTGATGGACTACAACATCGCGACGCTCGCCGGGGCCCTGAAATGACGATGAAACCGCTCATTGAGTTTACCCATGCAACTCTCGGTTACGGCGGAAAGACCGTCCTCCTCGACATTTCGTTTGCGGTCATGCCGGGTGACTACTTCGGTCTGGTCGGGCCCAACGGCGCCGGAAAAACGACCATCCTCCGCGCGATCCTGGGGACCCTTGCGCCGCTGGAGGGAACGGTGGTCATCGCGGAGAAGGACGGCGGGCGGCTCCGCTTTGGTTATGTGCCCCAGCGGGACACGATCGACTATATCCTCCCCTACCGCGTGGAGGAAGTGGTGATGATGGGACGTTACCGGCAGATGGGGCTCTTCCGCCGTCCCGGGATGCGGGACCGTGACGCCGTCCGGCAGAGTCTCGTTCATGTGGCCATTGAGGACCTTGCGGGGCGCACCTTCAAGGAGCTGTCGGGGGGCCAGAAGCAGCGGACGCTCATCGCGCGGGCGCTGGCGTCCGAGCCCGATGTCCTGGTGCTCGATGAGCCGACCAACGGGATGGACCTCTCGTCGCGGATCGCGATTCTCGATCTCATCCAACGACTCCACAGGGAGGACAGGCTGACCGTTCTCATGGTGAGTCACCTGCTCGACGACGTTGCCAATCACGTGGGACGTCTTGCCATCGTGGAGAGAAACTATTTTCAGGTGGGGACCGTGGACGACGTGTTGACGAGCGAGAATCTCTCGTCGATGTATCAGATGCCAGTCGACGTACGGACGGTCGGCGGGCGGACAGTGATTCTGACAGGAGGGATCGATGGGAAGCGCTGAGATTGTCAAAACAATCGTGCAGGAATTTCCGCTCGCGCTCTACGGCAGCATCCTCGTCGGCGTCATCTGTTCATTCCTCGGCGTGTACATTGTCGCACGGCGCGTGGTCTTCCTCGGGGCGGTGTTGACCCAGGTCTCGGTCATGGGGCTGGCGCTGACGTTTTTGCCCTTCTTCGCCGTGCCCCACACTCTCGGATCGCTCGCCGTCACGCTGGTGACCGTCGTGATTATCTCCCGTCTGCTCACGGGCCGGAAGATCCCGCGTGATGCAGTGCTCGGCGTGGTGTTTGTGACCTCCATTGCCGTGCGGATACTCATCATGCAGAAGACGCCGAGGGTGGAAGTTGCGGAGATCGAGAACCTCCTGCGGGGGGACATCCTGTTCGTGACACCAGGGCTCTTCTATCTGATGATCGGGGCATTTGTCGCCGCGATGGCTGCCCATCTTCTGTTCTTTAAGGAGTTCACCTACGTCTCTTTCGATCCGGAGACCGCACGCACGCAGGGGTTCAACGCGGGGCGGTGGGATATGGCATTCTACCTGATCGCAGGGATGGTGATCTCCTTTGCGACCCATATGGTGGGGGACATTTATGTCTTCGGATTCCTTGTCGTACCGCCGGTGGCCGCCATGCTCCTGGCGCGAAAGGTCTCGCGCATCTTCATGATTTCCGTGGCGATCGGACTCTTCTCCCCCCCCGCGGGGTTGTTCCTTGCCTTTTTGTTCGATCTTCCCTCCTCTCCCGCGATCGTCGGGGTGGCGTCCTGCGTGCTGTTTGTCGCGTGGGTCGTCAGTCTGTTCAGACGGCGGTAAAAAAAATCCCGCCCGGAATTTCCGGGCGGGGTTCCATCGAGTTGCGTTGCCGCGGCCGAATACCGTCCTAGACTGATCCTACCACCGCATTGATCGCAGCCACGTTGACGATGTCGCTCACGCTGCACCCGCGTGAGAGGTCAAACGCCGGTTTGCGCAAACCCTGTACGACCGGCCCGATGGCGTCCGCTCCGGCAAGGCGCTGGGCGAGCTTGTAGGAGATGTTTCCTGCGTTAAGGTCGGGAAATATCAGCACGTTGGCGTGGCCGCCGATCGGACTGCCGGGCGCCTTCACGTTTGCCACCTTTGGAACGATCGCGGCATCGAGCTGCACCTCGCCATCGACTGCCAGATCCGGACGTTTCTTCCGGAGGATTACTGTGGCCTGCTGCACCTTCTCCACGAGAGGGTGGACGGCGCTCCCCTTTGTCGAAAACGACAGCATGGCAACGCGCGCCGGGTCGCCGGTGAGGCGCTTGTGATTATCCGCTGTGGAAATGGCGATGTCCGCGAGCTGCTCGGGAGTCGGGTCGGGGACCACCGCACAGTCTGCGAAGGAAAAGACCCGCTCCGGAAACACCATGAGGAAGAAACTGGAGACGATCGTGATGTTCTCCGCCAGTCCGATCACCTGAATCCCCGCCCGGAGGACATCTCCGGTCGTCGACAGAGAGCCCGCGACGCTGCCATCGGCCATCCCCTCGCGCACCATCATCGCACCGAAAAACAACGGCTGGGACATGATCGTCCGGGCATCAGCGGGCTGGAGCCCCTTTGTCTTCCGGAGAGCATAAAAGGTCTGAGCAAACCCCTTCAAGTTGTCGGAGAGCTCCGGATCCACGATCCGGATACCGGCGAGCGGGGTGCCGGCTTTCCTTGCCTGTCCCTGGACTTCGCTTGTCTTCCCCACCAGGATAGGAAGGGCAATCTTTTGATCGACCAGGATGCGGGCGGCCTGAATGGCCCGCTCATCGGTGGCGTCGGGGAGGACAATGGTCCTTTTGAGCTTCTTGGCCTTCGCAATGATGCCATTCATGACTTCAGAGGGGAGCATAGTATCAGGTTCCGGGAAAGATGGGGTCTGGGGTAGACTGGACCTCCAAAGATAAGAAATTAAGGGACAGTTTCAAAAAAGAAGGGGTGTGGCCATGTATGACGAATTGGCATTTAAACAGAATTTTCTCGGAAAACACGCAAAATTAAAAAGAATTAACCAAGAATTGGACTCGGGTTGATTGATTTTCTGTCATATTCTGGATAGATTTGAAATATTCTCCTTCCAGCTATTATGTCAACTTCGATTCCTTCCAGGCGAGTATACATAGAGACGTACGGCTGCCAGATGAATGTGGCAGATAGCGAGGTCGTCGGCGGCATACTCGGAAGTGGGGGGTATGCACTCACCAAGGATCTCGCTGAGGCAGATGCCATCCTTGTCAATACCTGTGCCGTCCGGGAAAATGCCGAAACACGCATCTACGGCCGGCTAGGCCTTTTCAGCACTTACAAGCGGCGAAAACCGGGCGTGATCGTCGGGATACTCGGCTGCATGGCGGAGCGGCTCCGGAAGGATCTTCTGGAACAGGAAAGGATCGACCTTGTGGTCGGCCCGGATGAATACCGGAGACTTCCCGACCTCATGGACCGGGCTTTTCAAGGGGAGAAAGGCATTGCCGTCCGCCTTTCGCGGGTTGAGAATTATGACGACATCATGCCCTTGCGCACCGATGGGGTCAGCGCGTGGCTCTCGGTGATGCGGGGATGCGACAAGTTCTGCACGTTCTGCGTCGTCCCGTTCACGCGCGGGCGCGAGCGGAGCCGCTCATTGAAGAATCTGGTCGACGAGGTTCATGCGTTGGCAGAGCGGGGGTTCAAGGAGGTGACCCTGCTGGGACAGAATGTAAACTCGTACCGCGACGGCGAACATGACTTTGCCGATCTCATGAAAGCCGTCGCGCGGGTTGACCGTTCGATGCGGGTACGGTTCACTACGTCGCACCCTCAGGATATGTCCGACAGGCTGATCGAGGCGATCGCGACGGAAGAGAACCTTTGCCCCTCCGTTCATCTCCCCGTGCAATCAGGAGCCGACCGGATTCTAAGATTGATGAACCGGACCTACACGGTCGATCAGTACCTGCGGCTTGTCGGAAAGATCAGGAGCACGATCCCGGGGGTCAGTCTCAGCACCGACATCATTTCGGGGTTCCCGACCGAGACAGAAGCGGAGCACGGGATGACGGTGGATCTCATCAGGGAGGTCCGTTACGACGGGGCGTACACGTTCAAGTATTCCCCCCGGGAGAATACCAGGGCATGGGAGATGCCGGATGATATTTCCGACGAGGAGAAGGGGCGGCGCGTGTGGGATGTCACGGAATTGCAGCATGGCATCTCGCTGGAAATGAACACAGCCATGATCGGTTCGACGGTTCGTGTTCTCGTCGAAGGAGCGAGCCGGAAATCAGACCGTGATGACACAGGCCGTACCGTGACGAACAGGACGGTGGTCTTCCCACACGCGGACGAGCAGCCGGGGGATGAACTGGACGTGCGGATCGAGCGGGTCAACTCGGCAACCCTGATCGGCGTTCGCGCGGCGGAACCTGTCCGTTCCCTTTCCATCAAGGAGTCCGCGGCATGAAATGGACGACGATTTCTCTCCTGGTATTGCTCCTGCCCTGTCCGCTCCGCGCACAGAGTGCGAATGCCGATGTCGCACGCTCCATAGCCATGATTCAGAACGGACAGGCGGAAGTCGTTCGGGGAGAGATCCCCGCGCTGCTCGCCCGGTATCCGAACCACCCGGGTGTGCTCTACCTGCAGGCTCTGACGACCAGCGAAGGGGCGGAAGCGGTCAGGATCTATCAGAGCATTGTCGACAATTTCCCGTCAAGCGAGTGGGCCGATGATGCCCTTTTCAAGGTGTACCAGTTCTACTACAACCTCGGCCTGTACCGCACCGCCGAGATCAAAATGGCCCAACTGAAGAAGAGCTACCCGGACTCGAAGTACCTGACCAGCGCCGCGGAGACGGATACGCAGCAGATGACCGAAGAGAAGACCGACACGGCCGCATCGACACTAGCGCAAATGGCCGAGAAGTTCACCCTGCAGGTGGGAGCCTACACCACGGCCGCCAATGCTGAGAAGCAGAGGTCGATTTTCGAAGCAGAGGGCTACCCTGTTGAAGTGATCACCCGGGTAAAGGAGGGGCGCTCGCTCTTTCTCGTCCTCGTCGGCTCCTACGGCGGCATGGACGAAGCCAGGGAGCAGGGGGCGGCGATCAGGAAGAAATACAAGATCGATTCGATCGTGACGGCGAAATAGATGCAGGAAGCGGCAATGAAATCGGACTCCCCGGAGGAAACGCTTGTGCACGGGATCGCGGGGGAATCCATAGAAATGCGGAAGATCATGGAAACCGTGCGCCAGGTGGCCCCGACCGACATCACGGTTCTGATCACCGGAGAGAGCGGCGTCGGCAAAGAGGTGATCGCGAAGGCGATTCACGCCCTCAGCCGGCGAAGCACGAAGCCCATGATCACCGTCAACAGCGGAGCAATTCCCGAGGGAATCATCGAGAGTGAGCTCTTCGGCCATGAGAAGGGCTCGTTCACCGGGGCCTCCGACCAGAGGAAGGGTTACTTCGAGCTGGCCGACAACGGAACGTTGTTCCTTGATGAAATCGGAGAACTTCCTCTTCTGTCGCAGGTGAAGTTTCTCCGCGTGCTCGAAAACGGCGAGTTCCTCCGCGTCGGGTCATCGGTCCCCCGTCGTGTGAACGTCCGGGTGATCGCCGCGTCGAACAAGAACCTCGAGACGGAAGTCCATCATGGGCGTTTCCGGCCCGATCTGTTTTTCCGTCTCCGGTCGGTGAACATCGTCGTCCCTCCTTTGAGGAACAGACCGGAGGACATACCGGCGCTGTTCCGGCATTTTGCCGGGGAGGTGACCAGGAAGCATGGGATTGACTTCAAGGGAATCTCCGACGCAGCGATGGACATCCTCATGGGCTACCGCTGGCCGGGCAATGTGCGTGAGCTGCGGAACATGGCGGAGAGCATGATCGTGCTGGAGAAGGGAAAACGTCTTGAGGCGGACGACGTCCGGAATTTCCTGAAAGAAGACACGCCGGAGGGTATCCCGATCGCCGGTCGGATGGGAGAGCGGAATCTTCCCGTGCACGTGTCGAAGAGCGTGGAGCAGGCCGAGCGCGAACTGATTCTCCGGGCGCTGCTCGACATCAAGGGAAACATCATCGAATTGAAGTCCATGCTTGACGAACAGCGCCAGGCGATGGACGCGACGAAGCAGGGATCGAAGGGGCCGTTGATCCTCGACGGTGCGGCGGGAGAAACCGGCATGTCGCTGGAGGAGATGGAACACCGCATGATTGCGGAAGCGCTCGAACGTTCGAAGGGCAACCGCCGCATGGCGGCCCGTGTGCTGAACATCAGCGAACGAACCCTGTACCGGAAAATCAAGGAGTACGGACTGGAGTGAGGAGGCGGGGGACATACGGGGCGGCGGTTCTCATCGGGGCACTTGCCTTTGCCGGATGCGTCTATTCATTCACCGGCGCCTCGGTGCCGTCGAACCTCAAAACGGTGGCGGTTCCGCTGGTCGACGACCAGTCGGGATTCGGTGAACCGGGGCTGCGGGAGTCCTTCACGACACAGCTGATACAACTCTTCACGAACGACAACAGCCTGGAGGTGACCGACCGGGGGACGGCGGATTCGATTCTTGAAGGGGCGATCATGTCGATCATCGATGCGCCGGCGGTGGTGTCACAGGGAGAACAGGTCACCCGGCGCCGTATCACCGTGACAGCACGGTTCGTGTTCCAGGACACCAAGAAGCGGAAGAAATTATGGGACAAGAATCTCTCCAACTGGGGGGAATACGATTCCGGCGGGGGTCTGTCGCAGCGACAGACCGGCCTGCAGGATGCGCTCAGGAAGATTTCGGAAGACGTTCTGCTCGAGACGGTGTCGGGCTGGTAACCCCGGCCGCTGATATTCATCGCTCACCCACCATCACAGAGGTTGAGGCATAACACCATCATGGAAGAAACCATACTCTTTGCCTACATGTTCTCGCTGACCGTGCTGTTCATCTTCGGCTCGCACGGTTTCATCATGATCTACTATTATCTCAAGTTCCGGAAGAAGAACCACCCAGCAGCCGAGGACATCGTCACCTACCCGGTGGCGACCGTCCAGCTTCCGGTCTACAACGAAATGTACGTCGTTGAACGGTTGATCGACGCGGCATGTGCGATGGTCTACCCGAAGGACAAACTCGAAATCCAGGTGCTCGACGATTCCAATGATCAGACCGTTGACGTCGTTAGATCCCTTGTGGAGCGCTACCGGAAACAGGGATTCGACATCAAACACGTCCGGCGGACAAACAGGACGGGTTTCAAAGCCGGCGCGCTGAAAGAAGGACTCGTCACCGCCCGCGGGGAGTTCGTGGCCATTTTCGACGCCGATTTCGTTCCGCGGCCGGATTTTCTCCTGAAGACCATCCCGTATTTCCTGACGGACGCGAAGGTCGGGATGGTGCAGACCCGCTGGGTGCACCTGAATTCGGAATACTCGATGCTGACGCGCACCCAGGCGATGGCGCTCGACGGACACTTTGTGATCGAACAGGCCGTGCGCAACAAGGTGGGTTTCTTCATCAACTTCAACGGCACCGCGGGCGTCTGGCGGAAGTCATGCATCGAAGACGCCGGCAACTGGCAGGCCGATACGCTGACCGAGGACCTTGACCTGAGCTACCGGGCCCAGCTGCGGGGATGGAGGTTCCAGTATCTCAACGACGTTACGTCGCCGGCGGAACTCCCGTCGGAGATCAACGCGCTCAAGTCGCAACAGTTCCGGTGGACCAAAGGCGCCATCGAGACCGCCCGGAAGCTGCTCCCCGTCGTGTGGCGGTCGAAGCTCCCCCTGCGGGTCAAAATCCACTCGACGTTCCACCTGACGAACAACCTGGTGTTTCCGTTCATCGTGCTGGCGGGGGTCCTGAACGTACCGCTGGTGTTCCTGAAGCATTCGGGGCTCTACGACAGTTATTTCACCTTTATGTCGGTTTTCGTCTTCGCCTTCATTGGCTCGTTCCTGTTCTATCTCTTTTCCCAGAAGGACGTGCATCGCGACTGGCAGCGGCGGCTCTTCCTGTTCCCCGTCTTCATGGCGGGGAGCATGGGTTTCGCGGTCAACAACAGCCGGGCGGTCATCGAAGGGCTCTTCCGGAAGAAGAGCGATTTCATCCGTACCCCGAAGTACAGCATCAGGGACAAGAAGGATTCCTGGTCCGACAAGAAATACATGCCCGTAAAGCTCAACTCGACTGTGATCGTGGAGATCGCGCTCGCGGTGTACTGTCTCTTCGGCGTGGTCTCCTCGATCTATTTCCTGGAAATAGCAGCCGTCCCCTTCCAGCTGATGTTTTTCCTCGGGTTCACTTTTGTGGCGGGGATGTCATTGAAGCACGCCTGGCTTGCACGGCAGATGAGTGGACGGTAGACCGGACATGGGAAACATGGCTGCATTCGAACCATCGCGTGCGCCGGCGGGGGGGACGACCCCCTGGTTCGCTCGCATCTCGGCGGGGTTGCTCGAGTCGGGGGACCTCCAGGGGGCGCTGCGAATGTGCCTTGCGGGGGCGCGGATGTTTCCGCGGTACCCCACCGGGCGGCTGATGCTCGGACGGTGCTACGACGCGCTCGGGCGGCACGTCGAGGCCATGCTCGAGTATCAGCGCGTGATCGAAGTCTTCCCTGATAACCCCGTCATCGGGGCGCTTGTCAAGAACGCCGAGGAACGCGAACGCCAGGGCTTTGAGGGATTTGCGGTGGTGCGGCTGGCAAAGCTGCAGGGAAGGAAGGACAGGCTGACGTTCGAAGAATATGTGGGTGCGACGGGGGATTCCCCCCAGTCCACGTCGGTCGAACGGATCATCAGGCAGCTGGAGGACGCGCCTCGCCGGAGCCAGCCTCCCCCGCCGCCGGCGGGCGAAGAGCCTCCTCCTCCGATTGACACCAGTGAGCCTTCCGGACGTTTTGTCACGGCGACGCTGGCAGAGATCTACGCGAGCCAGGGGGAGTACGATGAAGCGATCGAGGCATACAGAAAACTTGCCGAGCAGCGCCCGGGAAGCGCCGGGCGGTATCAAAAACGGCTCGGCGAATTGGAGGAGTTGAAACGGTTGCGCGACGGTGAGCAGTTCGCCTGAGCAGGGGGAACGGGAAACGAAAAAGCCTCTTCGGCGGCGAAGGGGCTTTTTCGTTTCCGGATCGGACCTGAAGACTTACTTCAGGCTGTTCACGAGCCTGGTCAGCTTCGACTTGAGATTGGCGGCTTTATTGCGGTGGATGATTCCCTTGGCGGCGAGCTGATCGAGAAGCTTCACAGTCTTCTTCAAGTCACCCGCGGCCTTGGTCTTGTCGGTGGATGCCCGGAGCTGCTTGACCTCCGTCCGCATGCGCGATTTCCATTGAGTGTTCCGCGCGGATGTCCGCTTGGAAGAACGCGCCCGCTTTTCTGCCGACTTGTGCTGTGCCATGCAACCTTCCTGCAATATTCGAACGGGAATGGTCAGAACGATTAGGATAAATAAGGTATTGAAAAAACCAATGAATGTCAATGAAACCTTGCCTTTATTTCGCAAGGGTCGTATATTTTACCGCTGTACCGGTTTCTTTGATCAATTTTCCACACCAGGCACGCGAGTCCAGGAGGGTCCATGAAGATCGTCGTCTGCATCAACCACGTCCCCGACACTGAAACCAGAATCAAGATCGGGGCTGACAATGTCAGCATCGACAGGGCCGGGGTCAATTTCATGATGAGCCCCTACGATGAGATCGCCGTGGAGGAAGGACTACGGATTCGTGACAGGTTCAAGGGTGAAGTCATTGTGATCAGCCTCGGGAGCGACCTCCACAAAGAAACTCTCCGGAAGGCCCTCGCGATGGGGGTGGACAGGGCCGTCCTGTTGAAGGACGACGCGCAGCGCGATTCCTTCGGCGTGGCGCAGGGTCTTGCCGCCGAGATCTCGGCCCTCAAACCCGACGTCGTGCTTTTTGGCAGACAATCGATCGACTTCGACGACGCGCAGGTGGGCACGCTCGTCGCGGAAATGCTGGGACTTCCGTCGGTGGCCGTGGTCGTGAAACTGGAACTTCATGACGACGGGAGTGTCGTTTGCGAACGGGAAATCGAAGGGGGGCATGAGGTCGTCCTGACCAGGCTCCCGGCGGTCTTCCTTGCGCAGAAAGGTCTTAACGAACCGCGCTATCCCTCGCTGAAGGGGATCATGGCGGCCAAGAACAAGCCGATTGAAGAGAAGGCGGCCCTTCCGGCGGAAGTCCGCGTGACAACGCTCGCGCTAAGGAAGCCGGCGGCCAAGAACCCCGGCCGCATTGTCGGCACCGATGCCGCGGCGGTGCCGGATCTCGTCCGGCTGCTCCACGAAGAAGCCAAAATCATCTGACCATTCAACGACCGACTCCCATGACGATCCTTGCCTTTGCCGAAGAGCGCGGTGGAAAGTTCAAGAAATCATCGTTCGAAACCGTTCAGGCGGCCGCCGGCGTCGCCAACGCCATCGGCGCCGAACTCGTCGCCCTTGTGGTGGGCAGTGGCGTCGCCGCTTTCGCAGGCGAGCTGGGACGGTACGGTGCTGCCCGTGTCATTGCCGTCGATGATCCCGCCCTCGCCAGCCATTCGAACACCGCCTTTGCCAAGGCCATCGCGGAGGTTGCCCGAAAGGAAGGGGCGGATATGGTCTTCCTCCCCGCAAGCCAGATGGGAAAAGACCTCGCCCCTCGCGTCGCCGTCAAGCTCAAGGCAGGACTCGCCTCCGACTGTGTTGCGCTCAGGACGGAGGGGAGCGATATCGTGGCGGCCCGGCCTGTCTACGCCGGCAAGGCGCTCCTGGACGTCAGGGTCCTGACAGCCGTGAAGGTCTTCACGCTTCGTCCGAACGTTTTCACTGCGACTGCGGGCGACGGCAAGGCCGAGGTGGAGAAGGCAGCGATCCCGTTCGCTCCGGCCGATTTCGGCGCGACGGTCAAGGAGGTGAAGGTGGCAACCGGCAGGCCGGATGTGACGGAAGCGGACATCATCGTTTCGGGTGGACGCGGCATGAAAGGCCCGGAGAACTTCCATCTGATCGAAACGCTTGCCGACGTCCTGGGAGCGGGCGTTGGCGCCTCACGTGCCGTGGTCGACGCCGGGTGGCGGCCGCATGACGAACAGGTCGGGCAGACAGGCAAGACCGTCTCGCCGACACTCTACATTGCATGCGGAATTTCAGGAGCCGTGCAGCACCTTGCCGGCATGTCGTCTTCAAAGTATATTGTCGCCATCAACAAGGATAAGGATGCGCCGATCTTCCAGATCGCGGATTACGGCATCGTCGGCGATGTGCTCGAGGTTCTTCCGGTCCTCTCTGCGGAGGTGAAGAAGACTCTGGGGAAATGAAGTTGCTTTTTTGGCCCCTTTTGCCGTACGTAATCAGAAGTGGTTGTCGGATAAACCCGTGGAGCTAACGTGGACAAGGTGCTGGTGGATATTCTGGGACTCTCGACGAACCCCGCGAGCGGCGGCGCATACGCATTGATCCTCCGCGAAGTGAACGGGAACCGGCGGCTCCCGATCATCATCGGCGCGTCCGAAGCGCAGTCGATCGCGCTCGAAATGGAGGGGATCAAACCGCCCCGCCCGCTGACGCATGACCTGATGAAGAACATCATCGCGGCGTTCGGCGCGGAGTTGACGGACATCGTCATCGACGATCTGCGGGACGGGACCTTCTACGCGAAACTCAATATCGACAACCAGATGATTGATTCGCGGCCGAGCGACGCCATCGCTCTGGCGGTGCGCTATGGCGTCCAGATCTTCGTTGCCACGGTCGTCATGGACGAGGCGGCGTTTGTGCCGGACGAGGAAGAGGAGCAGCAGCCCGCCCCCTCCGCCGAACTGCACAAGTCCAAGCAGCAGCAACAGCAACCTCCGGCGAAACTCTCCCGCCTCGATCAGCTGAATCAGCAGCTCAAGGAAGCAATTGAAAAGGAACAGTACGAAAAAGCGGCGGCCCTTCGTGACGAAATCCGCAAGCTCGAACTGCGGGACTGATCTCAGGAACCCGCGTGCGTCGAGCGGACGAGCGCCAACATCTCCTTCACTGCACGATCCATTCCTACGAACACCGCCCGCGCCATGACGGCGTGGCCGATACTCACCTCCTCAATCTCCACGATCTCCCGGAAGGGAATGATGTTCAGGTAGTTTAACCCGTGCCCCGCATTGACGCCCAGACCGAGATCACGCGCCATGCGTGCGGCGGAGCGGACCGCCTCGAGCAGTTCCCGTTGACGCTGTTCGGTACGGGCGTTGGCATACTCCCCGGTATGGATCTCGATCTTGTCCGCCCCCACGTCCTTCGCAGCTTCGATCTGTCCGGGAACGGGGTCGATGAACAGACTCACTTCAATGTCATGCTGCTGCAGACGCTGCACGACATCCCTGAGATGGTGGATGTGCCCTTTGACGTCAAGTCCCCCCTCGGTGGTTAGCTCCTGCCTGCGTTCCGGGACCAGCGTGGCAAGTTCGGGCAATGCGTCGATGGCGATGGCGATGATCTCGTCGGTGGCCGCCATTTCGAGATCGAGCTTCGTTTTGACCGTCTCCCGGAGAACACGGAGATCCCTGTCGTTGATGTGACGCCGGTCTTCACGGAGGTGACAGACGATCCCGTCGGCGCCAGCAAGCTCACACAAATGGGCTGCCGTCACCGGATCGGGTTCAAGCCCGCCCCGCGCCTCGCGCAGCGTGGCGATATGGTCGATGTTGATGCAGAGCCTCATAAGCGCTTCCTGACGATGTACTGAACGTGGTCCGGCCGTTTGGTGACCACCTGGACTCCTTCCGGAGCCATGATATCAGTGTCGACTGCTCCGGTTGAGTCGGCGGTGATTCTCGCATAGGTGACAGTCACCCGGAAATCGACGGGACCGATGGCGGACAATTGTCTGATTCCCGCGCGGACGACGAGTTCGATCTTCGGGGGGATGAGGATCACTTCCCGGTTGGCGGGGACGTCCGTGACATCCACCGTCACGCCGTTGAAGACCTTTTCGGCGAAAGGTTCGACGGTGATGGAGACACGGACCGAGGAGGAGGAGAACGTGAGGAGGTGCCCTCTGGGGGGGGCAAGCGGCACGGTCGCGTCCACCGATGTCTTCAGGTTCTCGAAGACCCGTCGCTCTGTGCTCCAGGCGTCGAGGGCGCGAACCACCGACTCCGCGCCGGTGACCGTCACGCTCTCGGGAGAGATCGAGGTCGAGCCGACCTGTCCATAGCCCTCGCGGAAACTCGCCGCTGCATCGAGTACCACGGGAAGTCGTTTGTGCGCGACGCGGTCGAGCTCGACGCGGACCGACTCCGGTTTGACATCCAGCAATTGAATCCCCGGCGCGATCGTCAGGCGATCCGCGACGTCA
>Ga0315283_10002429_pt1 | contig 15566 bp, 15 predicted proteins | sample YL17G09_0_MG_FD_204541 | JGI IMG/M metagenome (GOLD analysis project Ga0315283, IMG submission 204541) | Sediment microbial communities from Yellowstone Lake, YNP, Wyoming, USA - YL17G09_0 | ecosystem: Environmental > Aquatic > Freshwater > Lake > Sediment | place: USA: Wyoming | collected... | reverse complement strand
GAGCATGTCGCGCCGTTCGGCTGCTATCGCTGTGCCTACGGCCACCCGGTTGACGAGCATGGCCAGCCACGCCTGGAGCAATGCCGCCTGGCTTGCGCCGCGATGGTCAAGTACGTGCTCGAACGTGAGGGCGATGTCGCCGCGGTGGTCGCCGAACCGGCGCGCGCGGTGCCCTTCATCCCGCCGCCGGGCTACTGGCAGTCGGTACGCGAGGCCTGCAACGCCCACGGCACGCTGCTGATCTTCGACGAGATCCCGACCGGCCTGGGCAAGACCGGCCGCTTCTTTGCCGCCGAACATGACGGTGCCGTGCCCGACATCGTGGTGCTGGGCAAGGCGCTCGGTGGTGGCGTGCTGCCGATCGCCGCCTGTCTGGCCCGCGACGACCTCAACGTTGCGGGCGCCTATGCCTTCGGCCATTACACGCACGAGAAGAACCCGGTGACGGCACGTGCGGCGCTGGCCACACTCGAACTCATCGAGCGCGAGGGTCTGGTCGAAAACGCCGCGCGGGTCGGCGCGCATGCGCTGGCGCGACTGCAAGGGATGAAGCAGCGGCACGCCGTGATCGGCGACGTGCGCGGCCGCGGCCTGCTGCTCGGCATCGAGCTGGTCACCGACCGCGCCGCCAAGACACCCGCCGCCGACCTCGCTGAGCAGGTGCTCTACCGCGCGCTCTCGCGCGGCCTGTCGTTCAAGACCACGATGGGCAACACGCTGACGCTGACGCCGCCGCTGATCACCACCATCGCGCAGATGGATGCGGCGCTCGATATCCTCGACGAATGCCTGAGGTGATCACACCCGCAGCGGAATCGTCACCGGCCCGTCGTTGACCAGGTGCACCTGCATGTCGGCGCCGAACTCGCCGGCTGCGACGTTCGGGTGCGCCGCGAGCGCCAGCGCCAGCACGCGCTCGTAGAGCGCGCGGCCGAGCGCGGACGGCGCCGCACCGGAGAAGCCCGGCCGGTTGCCGCTGCGGGTGTCGGCGGCCAGCGTGAACTGCGAAACAATCAACAGCCCCCCCGCCACGTCCTGCACGCTGAGGTTCATCTTGCCGGCCGGGTCGGCGAAGACGCGCAGTTTCAGCAGCTTGGCCACGAGCCGGTCGGCATGCGCTGGCTCGTCGTGCGGCTCGGCACAAACGAACACCAGCAGGCCCTGGTCGATGGCACCGATGGTCTGGCCATCCACCTCGACGCGCGCCTGCCGCACGCGCTGTACCAGACCGATCAAATCAAGTCCTTTGGATCGTCGAAATGCGCTTCGACGTCCATCGGCAGCAGCTGGATGGTCGCCCGCAGACCCGGCACCTCGCTCATCAGCGCCTGTTCGACAGAGGTGCGAACGGCTGCCGCACGCTGCAGCGTCCAGCCCGGTGGCATGTGCATGTGCAGGTCGACGAAGCGGCGCTGGCCGGCCCGGCGCGTCGTGACATGGTCGAAGCGCAAGGTCCTCGGGTGCACGAAGCTGGCCAGCACGGCGTCGATCTGCTCGATCACTTCGGGCTCGACGGCGCGGTCCATCAAACCGTCGGCCGAGCGGCGCACCAGTGAGAAACCCTCGCGCGCCACGTTGCCGGCGACGGCGATCGCGATCACTGGGTCGAGCCAGAGCCAGCCAGTGGCCGCCACGCCGAGCAGTCCGAGGACCACGCCGACCGACGTCCAGACATCGGTGAACAGGTGCCGCGCATCGGCCTCGAGCGCCATCGAGCGGTGCTCTCTGGCCTTCTTCAGCATGCTCCAGGCCAGCGCGCCGTTCATGGCCGAACTGACCACTGACAGCGTCAGGCCGATGCCCAGGCTGCCCAGCGGCTGCGGCGACCACAGCCGGCTCGCCGCGGCCCAGACGATGGCCAGCGCTGCGGCAAAGATCAGCACGCCCTCGAAACCGCTGGAGAAGTACTCGGCCTTGTGGTGACCAAGCGGGTGATCGTCGTCGGGCGGGCGCGCCGCGATGGTCACCATCGCCAGCGCGAACATCGCCCCGGCCAGATTGACCACCGATTCCATCGCATCGGACAGCAGGCTGACCGAATCCGTCAACCACCAGGCGCCGGTCTTCAGCGTGATCGTCGCCACCGCAACCGCGATCGACAGCTTCAAGTAGGCGCTGACTTGCATTGGCGGAGCCGGGAAAGGCGGGTCAGGACAATACGATGCGAGCGAACTTGCGCTTGCCGATCTGCACGACGAACGTGCCGGCGCCGATCTTCAGGCTCTTGTCGCCGATCATCGCACCGTCGACGCGAACCCCGCCCTGCTCGACCAGGCGCAGCGCTTCACTGGTGGACGGCGCCAGGCCCGCCTGCTTGAGCAGCGTGCCGATCGCCAATGGCGCACCGGTGAGCACGACCTCGTCGATCTTGTCCGGCACGCCGCCGCGAGCACGGTTCATGAAGTCCTGCTCGGCCGCGTCGGCCGCCGCCGCGCTGTGAAAGCGCGCCGTGATCTCCTTGGCCAGCATGACCTTGGCGTCCTTCGGATTGCGGCCCGCCTCGACCTCGCGCTTCAATGCGGCAAGTTCGCTTTCCGGGCGAAACGACAGCAGATCGAAGTACTTCCACATCAACTCGTCGTTGATGGACAGCAGCTTGGCGAACATGGCGTTCGCCGGCTCGGTGATCGCGACGTAGTTGTTCTTCGACTTCGACATCTTCTCGACGCCGTCCAGCCCTTCGAGCAATGGCATGGTCAGGATGCACTGGGGCTCCTGACCCGACTCACTTTGCAGATGGCGCCCCATCAGCAGGTTGAATTTCTGGTCGGTCCCGCCGAGCTCGAGATCGCTCCTCAGGGCCACCGAGTCGTAGCCCTGCATCAACGGGTAGAGGAACTCGTGCACGCTGATCGGGGCGCCGTCGGCAAAGCGCTTGGCAAAGTCGTCGCGCTCCATCATCCGCGCCACGGTGTACTTCGCAGCCAGCGTGACCATGCCGCGCGCGCCGAGCGGATCGCTCCATTCGGAGTTGTAGCGAATCTCGGTGCGATCGGGGTCGAGGACCAGGCTGGCCTGCTTGAAGTAGGTCTGCGCGTTGGCCTCGATCTGCTCGCGCGTCAGCGGTGGGCGGGTGGCGTTGCGGCCTGAAGGGTCGCCAATCATCGAGGTGAAGTCGCCGATCAGGAAGATGACGGTGTGCCCCAGATCCTGGAGCTGTCGCATCTTGTTCAGGACCACGGTATGGCCGATGTGCAGGTCGGGTGCGGTCGGATCCAGTCCGAGCTTGATGCGCAAGGGCTGGCCGGTGGCGGCTGAGCGCGCCAGCTTGGTCAGCCACTCCGCCTGCGGTAGCAACTCGTCACAACCGCGCAGGCTGATCGCCATCGCGGCGCTCACGGCGTCGGTTATGGGGTGCAGAGGCATGCCGGGCAGAGCCGCGGCGGTCACGATTGCTGACATGGAGTCCAAGGTAGGCCGGGGGTTTTTCACAGCGCCAAGGCCGCGCTCGGTGTTTATACTGCGCTGCAGTCGGCCATCGGCCGCTGCAGCAGACACCGAATCCGCGGCCGCCAACGACCGATCTTATGTCGGGCAGGCAACTGGCAGACCCGCCAGCGCCAGCACTTGCGCAGCGGCGCTGGCCAGCAGTGAGCCACCAAGCCCCCTTCGAAACACGTGACACTCTTGCTTAACCTGGCGCAAGCCGCGACTGACGCACAAGCCTTTGCCGCCGCCCACCGGCGCGGCATTGTCGCGACCAGCGTGGCCCTGCTGGTGGGCTGCGCCGCAGCCGCGTTCGCGATCGCACCGCTGGCCCCCGATGCTGCTGCGCTGCCGCAGCGTTGGGTCAGTGAGGACATCCAGCCCGAGGCCTTCGCGCCGCAGCTCGAAGCGCTGGCGGGCCATGCGTTGGACTTGAACCGCGCCGAGGTCACGCGTGCGGGCGACACCGCCGGCACGCTGCTCGAGCGCCTTGGCGTGACCGATACCTCGGCGCTGAACTTCCTGCGCAGCGATGCTGCCGCCCGGCGCCTGTTCGAGGGCCGCGGCGGCCGCATGGTGCAGGTGAGCGCTGGAGAAGACGGGCGGCTGAAGAGCCTCATTGCCCGCTCGCCGGTCCCGCGCGGCGACCAGCAGGCGACCCATTTCTTGCGCCTGGCGGTGACGCGCGACGCCCAGGGGACCTGGCAAGCGGTTGAGCAATTGCTGCCTTTGCAGTCGCAGACGCGGCTGGCCAGTGGCACGATCCGCAGTTCCTTGTTCGCGGCCAGCGACGAAGCCCGCATTCCCGAGGCCATCGCGGTGCAAATGGCCGAGATCTTTGCCGCCGATATCGACATGCACCGCGAGCTGCGGCGCGGCGACACGTTCTGCGTCGTCTACGAAACGCTCACCGCCGACGGTGAGCCGGTGCCATGGAACCAGGGTACCGGTCGCGTGCTGGCGGCCGAATTCGTCAATGGCGGCAAGACCCATCAGGCGGTGTGGTATCGCAATGCCGATGGCCGCGGCGCGTATTTCGACCACTCGGGTCAGAGCAAGAAGCGCGCGTTCCTGGCCAGCCCGATGGAGTTCTCACGCCTAAGCTCGGGTTTCGCGATGCGCTTCCACCCGCTGCTGCAGAAGTGGCGCGCCCACCTGGGCGTCGACTACGCCGCGCCGACCGGCACCCCGGTGCGCACCGTCGGCGACGGCGTGGTCGAGTTCGCTGGCCAGCAGAACGGCTATGGCAACGTGGTCCAGGTCAAGCACAACAACGAGCGGTCGACGCTGTATGCGCACCTCTCGCGCATCGACGTCAACAAGGGCCAGCGCATCGAGCAGGGCCAGCGCATCGGTGCCGTCGGCACGACCGGCTGGTCAACCGGTCCGCACCTGCACTTCGAGTTTCGCGTCAACGGCCAGCACCAGGACCCGCTGCGCGTCGCCAAGGCAAGCGAAGCGGTGGCCATCGCACCGACGGCGAAGGCCGAGTTCACAGAACTGGCGCAGACGCTACAGGTCAAGCTCGCTGTGGCCGAGACACTGCTCGGCGCGCGCGGTCGCGGCGAATGAGCCACCGCGTCGGATGGCGCTGTACATCGGCCTGATGTCGGGCACCTCGCTCGACGGCGTCGATGGTGTGCTGATCGACTTCGGGTCCGCACAAGGTCCGCCGATCACGCTGCGAGCACACCAGCACCAGCCGTTTCCTGCTTGGCTGCGTGACGAGTTGTTGGCGCTGAACACGCCCGGCGACGACGAGCTGCGGCGTGCCGAGCTCGCGGCCAACGCGGTCGCCCGCAGCTATGCCGAGGTGGTCCACGCATTGCTGCGACACAGCACGATCGAGGCCCGTGAGGTGCGTGCCCTCGGCGCTCATGGCCAGACCGTGCGCCACCGGCCGGGCGAGTTCGACGGCACCGGGTTCACCACGCAACTTCTCAACGGTGCATTGCTGGCCGAACTCACCGGAATTGACGTCGTTTGCGACCTGCGCCGCCGTGACGTGGCCGCTGGCGGCCAGGGAGCGCCGCTGGCCCCGGGGTTTCACGCGGCGCTGTTCGCCGCACCCGGTGAGTCGCGCGCGGTACTCAACCTGGGCGGCATCGCCAACTTGACCGTGCTTGGCGCCGACGGCAGCGTGCTTGGCTTCGATTGCGGCCCGGCCAATGCCTTGCTCGACGCTTGGTGCCAACGTCACCGAGGCCAACCCTTCGACGACGGTGGCCACTGGGCCGCAAGTGGTCAGATCATTCCCGCGTTGCTGGCCGCATTCAGGGCCGAGCCCTATTTCGGCCGGGCGCCACCGAAGAGCACCGGTCGTGACCTGTTCAACCTGGCCTGGCTGGACACCGTTCTGGCGCGGCATGCGGCGCCCGCCGCGCCAGCGGATGTGCAGGCGACGCTGGCAGCATTGACGGTGGGCAGCATCGTCCATGACTTGCAGCGCCACGCGCGTGGCACGTCGCTGTTGCTCGCCTGTGGCGGGGGGGCGCACAACGCGCACCTGATGCACGGACTGGAGACGCAAATGCCGGCGCTGCGCGTGAACACAACCGCGGCCTACGGACTGCCCGTCGATCAAGTCGAAGGCGCGGCCTTTGCGTGGCTGGCACAGCGTCTGGTCGAGCGCAGGGCCGGAAACATCGTGGCCGTGACAGGCGCCCGCGGATCGCGGGTGCTCGGCGCGCTGTACCCGGCATAGACAACAAAGCCGCCCGGCGGGCGGCTTTGGCTGAGGCAGCGACGGATCAGGCTGAGAAACTCGAGCCGCACCCGCAGGTGGAAGTCGCGTTCGGGTTCTTGATCACGAACTGAGCGCCTTGCAGATCTTCCTTGTAGTCGATCTCGGCGCCCATCAGATATTGCAGGCTCATCGCGTCGATCAGCAGCGTGACGCCGTTCTTGGTCATCGGCGTGTCATCCTCGTTGACCACCTCGTCGAAGGTGAAACCGTACTGGAAGCCCGAGCAGCCGCCGCCCTGCACGAAGACGCGCAGCTTCAGGTCCGGGTTGCCCTCCTCCTCGACCAGTTGCTTGACCTTGTCGGCGGCACTGTCGGTGAAGACCAGCGGCACCGGCAGGGTGTCGGTATCGGCGGCCAAGGATTGAGCAATCGCATTCATGGTGTTGGTTCCTTGATCCTGAGTCAGAGTCTGCTTGAGGCGGCGAGCTTGAGTGTCGGCCGATCGTCGGCTGTCTTCAAGGTGCGCAACTCGCCGTCGATTGCCGCGCCCTGGTGCATTTCCAGCGACTCGTAGCGAACATCGCCGGTAATCCTAGCCTTGGGCTGCAATTCCAGTAATTCGTCGGACTGCACCGGGCCGGTGACCGCCCCGTTGATGATCACATGGCCGGCGTTGACCCTGCCGAGAACCCGGGCTTTTTCGCTGATGACCAGGATGTTGCGCGCGTCGCCGACGGCCAGGATGTCGCCATGGACCTCGCCGTCGATGCGCAGTCCGTCTGCAAAACGCACCTCTCCATGCACCACCGTGCCTTCACCGATCAGACTGCGGATCGGCGGTTGCTTCTTGAAGAAGGCCCACATGGCGTTCCCTTTCAGAGTTTCACGGTCTGGGCGGCGCGCACACCGCCTTGATTATCGATCACCCGAACCTGCACGGTTTTTACCACGGCAGCCATCGGATGATCGAGGCGGCCTTCGACGCGCGCATATTGGCGCACCGAGATGGGTCGAGGCCCGCCCGGCAGAGCGAGTGCCCAGGGCTTGCCGTCGAGCGTGCCGGCCACCTGCAACTCGTAACGGCCATTGAATTCGATGGGTGCCTTGCCGCTTTGCATGATCAGCAACTGGTAACGTAATTGACCCGGCTGCACCAACTCGGCCTGCAATGCACGTATCGCCAAGCCCGCCGCGGAGGCGGGCAACAGACGCTCGAAGAAGCCCAGGTCACCCTTGAGTGCCAGGACCTCGGCCTCGGCCTGGCGCAACTGCTGCGTCAGCTTGTCCTGCGTCGCTCGCTCGGTTTTCAGCAGGCTGTCGGCCGTGTTGGCGATCGACTGTGTGTGCTCGCGCTCGTCGCGCAGGCGCTGCACCTCGGCGCGCAATTGCACCAGCTCTTCCTTTGCCCCGCGGTCCAGCCCCGCAATGTCCTTGCCCAATTCGAACGCCCACAACGCCAGCGCGGCGGAGAAGCCGAACGCCAGCGCCAGCACCGCCCAGCGCAACGGCCAAGGCAGGTGACTGCGCACGATCATGCGCGGCGCACTGATCGACAGCCGGCGGCGAAACAGCTTCCAACGCATGACGGGGGTCTGCAAACGAACAAGGCCGCAGTATTGCGGCCTCGTGCGTGTCTGGCGTGTTGCGAAACGTTCAGCGCTTGCTGAACTGCTTGCGGCGCCGCGCGCCGTGCAGGCCGACCTTCTTGCGCTCCACCTCTCGGGCATCGCGGGTCACGAAACCGGCCTGACTCAGGCTGGGCTTCAATGCCGCGTCATAGTCGATCAGCGCGCGGGTGATGCCGTGGCGCACCGCACCCGCCTGGCCCGATTCGCCACCGCCTTCGACATTCACCTTGATGTCAAAGGCCTCGCCGTTGTTGGTCAGCAGCAACGGCTGCTTGACGACCATGATCGAAGTTTGGCGGCCGAAATACTCACCGACCGCCTTGCCGTTGACCACGATCTGACCTGTGCCCTTCTTGATGAACACGCGGGCCACCGACGATTTGCGGCGGCCCGTGCCGTAGTTCCAATTGCCGATCATCACCGCTCCTTAGATTTCCAGCACACGGGGCTGCTGGGCGGTGTGCGGATGCGTGGCACCTGCGTACACCTTCAGCTTCTTTACCATCGCGTAGCCAAGCGGACCCTTGGGCAGCATGCCCTTGACCGCCTTTTCCAGAGCGCGCCCCGGATGCTTGGCTTGCATGTCCTTGAACTTGGTGGCGTAGATGCCGCCCGGGTAGCCCGAATGGCGGTAGTACACCTTGTCATTGGCCTTGTTGCCAGTGACGCGAATCTTTTCTGCATTCACCACGACGATGAAATCACCGGTATCGACGTGAGGCGTGTAAATGGCTTTGTGCTTGCCGCGCAAACGGAGTGCCACTTCGCTGGCAACACGTCCGAGCACCTTGTCGGTGGCGTCAATCACGAACCACTCGTGCTTCACTTCGGCCGGCTTGGCACTGAAGGTCTTCATGAGGGTCTTTCGGTAGTTGGCCGGGTCGGCATTGCCTGCCGCCACGGCCATTTCGCGGCTGTTCGGCCGGGTTGACGCCCTCGGTACCGCTTGTTCAAACTGCGGCCTCTCGGGCGATGGTCCCAGCGTCCAAAGACACCCGAACCGTTAACCATGGCGCTCCCCGCCGCTGACGGGAAAGCCGAAAAGTATATCCGAACTTGCCCCACACCCCAATCTCCGGAGTGCAACAGCCGCCAAGCGCTGGAGTCCGTGCTCCAATTCAGTCCAGTAGGATGCGGGAAAACCCCTAGTCGCCCTTTGGCGGTCGGGGGTCACCCGGAGAACGCAATGGGATTTGCTGGCGATTTTCTCAATGGCTCGGCCCTGACCAGCAGAGCCGACCGCCATGACCGGCCGCCTTCTGGTGGCGCCGCGGCACCGGCCTTCCGCTGGGTGCCGATCCGTTCCCTGTCGGATCGGCATCGCCCACGCATCCTGACCCATCTTCTGGCTCTGCCCGAGGCCGACCGTTATCTGCGTTTCGGCTATGCGGCGTCGGATGCTCAATTGGCGCACTACGCCGACACCATCGATTTCCAACATGACGAGGTCTTTGGCGTCTTCAATCGCCGCCTCGAACTGGTGGGCATGGCGCACCTGGCGATCCTGCCGCCGCGGGCGCCGGGGCTACGAGCCGAGGCAGAATTCGGCGTCTCAGTGCTGCCCAAGGTGCGTGGCCGCGGGTACGGCGGTCGGCTGTTCGACCATGCGGTGCTGCATGCGCGCAACCGCCACATCGAAACCCTGGTGATCTATACCTTGAGCGAGAACGCAGCGATGCTGCGCATCGTGCGCAAGGCCGGCGCCAGCGTCGAGCGAGAGGGCGGGGAATCACAAGCCAGACTGCGGCTACCCCCCGACGATCTGATGTCGCACGTGGATGCCATGGTCGAGGGCCACGCGGCGGAACTCGATTACCGCTTCAAACGGCACACGCGGCTGGTTGATGGCCTGCTCGACACCATCGACGAGGTCAAGAACGGCGTTGCGCGCGCTGGCGACGTCGCCAGCGAGTAATTCCTCACGAACCCGGCCCGCCGCCAGCAGACTCGATGCGGCGGGGACCCCGGCTTCGGGGGTTAACTGCGCCACGTCAGCGGTTAATATGCCGTTGATTGCAACCAAATGTCGCCCTAGCGCAGTGCGCAAGGCGGCGTTCAAACTGGCCCTGTCATGGAACCTCTGCTGCCGTGGATCGTTGCGCTGGTCGTGCTGCTGATCGCGCTCATCGGCGCAGTGGCGTGGCGCATCGCGCGTGATCGCAAACCGCAAGTCAGGCCGCTGCCAACCGAGTGGTCGCTGGCGCCACGGCCGGTGTTCTCGACGGACGAGCGCCGCGTCTATCGACAGCTGCGTGAAGCTCTGCCACACCATATCGTGTTGTCCAAGTTGCCGCTGGTACGTTTTTGCCAGCCCAACGATCCGCAGGACGTTCGCTTCTGGTACGAGTTGCTGGGCTCGATCCATGTGACTTTTGCGATCTGCAGCGCCAACGGCCGCGTGCTCGCCGCCATCGACCTGGATACCGACCGCGGCAATTCGCGCCGGGTCCTGCAAATCAAGCAGTCGGTACTCGGCGCGTGCCGTGTGCGCTATCTGCGCTGCCCGGTCGACCACCTGCCATCGGTGGCCGAACTGCAACTGCTGGTGCCGCAAAGCGCAGCCTCGTCGCGTGGACCCCAGCCGGCACCGAGCCGGCCGCGCTCGCGTGACGAGGGTGTCCGCGAAGGCTCGTCGCGACGACGCGAACGCAATGCGCTTTGGCAAGACTCAAGCGTCTTCCAGGATTCGTTTTTCGCTCCCGACAACCGCCTCGATGCGAGTTCGACAGGCGAGTTCCCGCCGTCCCGCCAGGACGCTGGCGCGCCGCCGCCGCAAGCCTCGGCCTACGGTGACAACCTACCCGATGACCTGTCGGGCGTGGTCGTCGAGTCCGAGCCGCGCTATCCCGGCACCGGTACCCACCACTAAGCCGTAGCGCGCGCCTACCATGCGCGCATGAACACCGCCGCGCCGCTCCCGGGCTACGCCGATCTTGACCCTGTCCGTGTGCTACGCACGCTCGACGCGTTGGGCCTGCGCGGCGACGGGCGCCTGCTGCAGCTCAACTCGTATGAAAACCGCGTGTTCCAGGTCTTCCTGGAGGATGGTGACGTGGTGGTGGCCAAGTTCTATCGGCCTCGGCGGTGGAGCGATGCTCAGATCCTCGAAGAGCACGATTTCGCTCGCGAACTCGCTGCCGACGATGTGCCGGTGGTCGCGCCGCGCGCACTGTCTGCCGCACCCGACATCGACGGCATCGAGCTGCTCGGCGAACCCCCGACACTGGCCCGCTGGCGCGACGGCGCAAACATCCATCGCGTCGCAGTCAGCGACCGCCACGCTGGCCGTGCACCCGAGCTCGAAGATCCGGCGGCGCTGCAATGGCTCGGCCGCTTTCTCGGTCGCCTGCATGCCGTAGGCGCGCGGCGGCCATTCGCACACCGTCGCACGATCGACCCGCACAGCTTCGGCCACGCCGCTCGGCAACGCCTGCTCGACGGCGACTTTGTGCCCGACACGGAACTGTCGGCCTGGAGCAGGTGGTGCGATGCCGCGCTGGCGCGCGTCGACCGCGCCTTCGCAACACATGCGCAGGTGCCACGCTTGCGGCTGCACGGGGACTTCCATCCGGGCAACATCATGTGGCGAGACGCCGGCCCACATGTCGTTGACCTCGATGATGCCTGCAACGGCCCCGCCGTGCAGGACCTGTGGATGCTGCTGTCGGGCGACGCCGATTCGATGCGCGCGCAACTGTCGCAATTGCTCGCCGGCTACCGCGTGTTTCGCCCGTTCGATGAGCGCGAACTGGCGCTCATGGAGCCGCTGCGCACGCTGCGCATGATCCACCACAGCGCGTGGCTCGCCGAGCGCTGGACCGACCCAGCCTTCCCCGCGGCCTTCCCGTGGTTCGGCAGCGGGGCTTACTGGTCACAACAGGCCGCGCAACTGCGCGAGCAGGTCGAGGCGATGGACGAACCACCGTTGCTCGCGTAGCTGATCAGGCCGTCAGCAGTCGCGTCACCCGTTGCACATGCTCCGCCGGGTTGTCGAGGTGGCCACCCTCGGCCAGCCACGCCTGGTCGAACAGCAGGTGCGCGAGATCGTCGAAATGCACCGCGTCGCGTTCGAGCCGCTTGACCAGTGCGTGCTCGGCATTGACCTCGAGGATGGGCAGCGACTTTGGCGCCTGCTGGCCCGCCTGCTTCAGCAGCCGCGCCAGGTGTGCGCTCATGTCACCCTCCTCGACCACGATGCAGGCCGGAGAATCGACCAGGCGCGTTGTCACGCGCACGTCCTTCGCGCGCTCCTTCAGCGCCGCCTTCAACTTCTCCTGAATTGGCGCAAATGCCGTCGCGGCTGCTTCGGCTTCCTTCTTCTCGGCTTCGTCCTGCAGCTTGCCCAGGTCGACACTGCCCTTGGCCACACTCTGCAGCGGGTGCCCCTCGAACTCGTAAAGGTGACTCAGCATCCACTCGTCGACGCGGTCGGCGAGCAGCAGCACCTCGATACCCTTCTTGCGGAAGATCTCGAGCTGCGGGCTGGCCTTGGCCGCAACGAGCGTATCGGCGGTGATGTAGTAGACCGGATCCTGGCCTTCCTTCAAGCGGGCCACGTAGTCAGCAAAGGACACGCCCTCGTCGGCCTGCGTCGACGCGAAGCGAAGCAGCTTGGCAAGCCGCTCCTGGTTCTGATGGTCCTCGCCGACGCCCTCCTTGAGCACCGGGCCGAAATCCTTCCAGAAGGCGACATACTTGTCCTTCTGGTTCTCGGCCAGATCTTCGAGCATCGACAGCACACGCTTGGTCGAGCCCTCTCGGATGCCTTTCACGTCGCGGCTTTCCTGCAGCAGCTCGCGGCTGACGTTGAGCGGCAGGTCGGCGCTGTCGATCACCCCTTTGACGAAGCGCAGGTACACCGGCATCAGCGCCTCCGCGTCGTCCATGATGAAGACGCGCTTGACGTAGAGTTTCACACCGCCACGCTTGTCGCGGTTCCACAGATCGAACGGCGCCTTCGCCGGAATGTAGAGCAGCTGCGTGTACTCGCTGCGGCCCTCGACGCGGTTGTGGGTGTAGGCCAGCGGCGCGTCGCTGTCGAACGAGATCTGCTTGTAGAACTCCTGGTACTGGGCGTCAGTGATGTCGCTCTTGGCGCGGGTCCACAACGCCGCGGCCTTGTTGACCGTTTCCCACTCGTCCTTGACCACCGTCTCGGCCTTCTCGGCGATCCACTCCTCCTTTTTCATCAGGATCGGCAGCGAGATGTGGTCGGAGTACTTGCTGATGATCGACTTCAGTTTCCATGTCTTCAGGAAGTCTTCTTCGCCCTCGCGCAGGTGCAGCGTCACGTCGGTGCCGCGTTCGGCGCGGGTGATGGTCTCGACCTCGAATTGGCCCGAGCCATCGCTGCTCCAGCGAACGCCCTCTTCGGTCTTCAACCCGGCGCGACGCGATTCGACGGTGATGCGGTCGGCGACGATGAAGCCCGAGTAGAAACCGACGCCGAACTGGCCAATCAGATTGGCATCCTTCTTCTGGTCACCCTCCAGCTTGGCCATGAATTCGCGGGTGCCGCTCCTGGCAATCGTGCCCAGGTGCGCGACGGCCTCCTCGGCACTCATGCCGATCCCGTTGTCGCGGATGGTCAGCTGCTTGGCCTCGGCGTCGAAGCTCACGTGCACCTTCAGCTCAGGAGCATCTTCGTACAGCGCCGGATTGTCGAGCGCCTCGAAGCGCAACTTGTCGCAGGCATCCGATGCGTTGGACACCAGCTCGCGCAGGAAGATTTCCTTGTTCGAGTAGAGCGAGTGGGTCACCAGGTGCAGGATCTGCTGCACTTCGGCCTGGAAGGCAAGGGTCTGTTTCTGGCTCATGGTTCAGGTTGGAAGATGTTGAGGACACGCGCGGAGCGCGCGGGAGTTGGGGGCACTCGGCGGACTGTCAAGGGCCGCAGCATCAGCGGTAGCGGTCGATCGTCAGCCCGGCCATGTCGATGGCCGGCTTGCGGCCCGAGATCAGGTCACTGATCACCCTCGCAGTGCCCGCGGCCATGGTCCAGCCGAGCGTTCCGTGGCCCGTGGCGAGGAAGAGGTTGGGCAACTCAGTGCCGCCAACGATCGGGGTGCCGTCGGGCGTCATCGGCCGCAGCCCACACCAGAACTCGCTGCGCCCCAGATCGCCGCCATCTGGAAACAGGTCACCGACAACATGCATCAGCGTGCGCCGGCGGGCCTCATGCAACTGCAGCGTATAACCGGCGAGCTCGGCAGTGCCGCCGACGCGAATGCGGTCGCCCAGGCGGGTCACGGCCACCTTGTGGGTTTCGTCCATCACGGTGGACTCCGGCGCACCACCGGCGTCGGTGATCGGCACAGTCAGCGAATAGCCCTTGACCGGATAGACCGGGATCTCGATGCCCAGCGGCGACAGCAGCTTCGGCGAGTGGCTTCCCAGCGCCAGCAGGTAGGCATCCGCCTGCAGTCGGCCCTGGTCGGTGACGATGCCCGTGATGCGCTTGCCGTCGGTCAACAGCGTCTGGAGGGTCACGCCGAAGCGCGGCGTGACGCCGCGCGCGGCCGCCATCTCGGCAATGCGGGTTGTGAACTTGAAGCAATCCCCGGTTTCGTCGCCCGGCAGGCGCAGGCCGCCGACGAACTTGTCACGCACCCGCGCCAGTGCCGGTTCGTGTTCGATGCAGCCACTGCGGCTGAGCAGTTCGTAGGCCACGCCGTAGCGGTCGAGGATCGCCGTGTCCGACGCTGTGCCGTCGAGCTGTTGCTGCGTGCGAAACAGCTGCAGTGTGCCCTGCGTGCGTTCGTCGTAGCGGATGCCGGTAGCCGCGCGCAGCGCCTTCAGGCTGTCGCGGCTGTACTCGGCCAGCCGCACCATGCGGCTCTTGTTGACCTCGTATCGCGCCGCGGTGCAGTTTCGCAGCATCGCCAGCACCCAGCTCACCAGGTGCCAGTCGATGTGCGGCCGGATGACCAGCGGCCGGTGGTGCATCAACAACCACTTGACGGCCTTCAGCGGCACGCCTGGTCCAGCCCAGGGCGCCGAGTACCCCGGCGAGACCTCGCCGGCGTTGGCGTAGCTCGTCTCCAGTCCGGCGCCGCTCTGGCGCTCGACCAGCGTCACCTGATGCCCGTCACCCGCCAGCTCGTAGGCCGCCGTGGCGCCGATCACGCCTGCGCCCAACACCAACACCTTCATCCGCTCGCCTCCAATGCTCGACAGTGTACGGAGCCGCGGCACAATCAGCCCATGATCGCTCCTGACCTGCTGCCCCGCCGCGAGTTCAACGACCCGGACGCTGCGCTGGCTCATGCTTGTGCAATCTACGACGCCGGCGTGGCGCACCTGCGCAGGCACCTGCAAGCCTTTCTCGACGGCGACGTGCCCGGCGAGCGCGTGCGCGCGACCTATCCGTTCGTGCGCGTGCGCATCGACACCGTGGCGCGAGCCGATTCGCGCCTGAGCTATGGCTTCGCCGCCGGCCCCGGCCGCTACGAGACCACGCTCACAAGACCGGATCTGTTCGCCGACTACTATCGCGAGCAGTTCCGGCTGCTGCTGCGCAACCACGCGGTGGCACTTGAGATCGGCGCCAGCGAGCAGCCGATGCCGGTGCACTTTTCGCTGGCCGAGGACGACCACCTCGAAGGCACGCTGACGCCGCAGCGCCGGTTGCTGATGCGTGACCTGTTCGATCTGCCCGACCTGGCGGCGATGGACGATGGCATCGCCAACGGGACCCACGAACCGGGCCCCGGGGAAGCGCGGCCGCTGGCCTTGTTCACTGCCGCGCGCGTGGACTACTCGCTGCACCGCCTGCGCCACTACACCGGCACCGTGCCCGAGCATTTCCAGAACTTCGTGCTGTTCAC
>Ga0315283_10002424_pt1 | contig 15577 bp, 12 predicted proteins | sample YL17G09_0_MG_FD_204541 | JGI IMG/M metagenome (GOLD analysis project Ga0315283, IMG submission 204541) | Sediment microbial communities from Yellowstone Lake, YNP, Wyoming, USA - YL17G09_0 | ecosystem: Environmental > Aquatic > Freshwater > Lake > Sediment | place: USA: Wyoming | collected... | reverse complement strand
TATCGCTGGAAGGCGGTTTGGACGAATTGGAGGAGTTTCTTTCCAGTTGAGCAATTCTTTCTTTAAGCATTGTGTTTTCTTGTTCAAGCTGCCTGACACGTTCAAGAAGCAGTGCAACTTGTTTTGTCCGTTCTTCGATGATGCCGTCTTTGTCCATGAAACTTTCATCGGACAAAAACAGAGTTTTACTTCAATTACTCAAAAAACCGTGAACGCTTACCAATGATATAAGGGTTTATGCTGTCTAATTCGCCGAGGTCGACCTTTCTGCCGAAAAGCCGAGTTAATTTTTGTTCCAGCTCGACGATGTCGAAAAGAGACTTTTCCTCATCGGGGCCGAATCTTATGGCGATGTCGAGGTCGCTGCCTCTTTTCTGCCGACCGCTGACAAATGAGCCAAAAATGGCCATAAAAACCACACCATTTTCCCTGCAGATTTTGAGCAGTTTCTCCCCGAGTCCTTTTTTTCTCAGCGGCAGCGGTATGTTTCTGACAGCAACCATTTTCGTTCCTTTTTTTAATCGCCGGTTTTAAATTATTGTATTGCTCTGTTGGAAACTTATACCGCCGTCATTCTGAACGAAGCGCAGCGAAGTAAAGAATCTCTTTTTTTGTTCGAAAACAGTGAGATTCTTCGCTGCGCTCAGAATGACATCAACGGTTTTCAACAGAGCATTATTGTATTCAAAATAACGCTGCCCGGCAAGAGTTTTTGTTTTTTCCACCGACTACATTCTTTTGTATCGTGGGCCGCCGGCGCCTTCGGGGACGGTCCAGCGGATGTTGTCGAAGGGGCATTTACGCTGGCAGGTTTTGCAGTGCAGGCAATTCGAGGGGTTAGCGGGTTTTACGATGCCCTGAACGGTTTCGTATACGCCGGCAGGACAGAAAGTGATGCAGGGGGAATTAAAATTCGGGGTGCATTTCTGGTCGCAGATGCTGCGGTCTAATATGCTTAAATGGCTGGGCTGCTCCTCGCGATGTTCGGTGGCGGCCACGGCGGTAAAGGTGTCCTTATCGAAATCTTTGTCGGGCTTGAGTCTGTAGCGGGCGGTGGTCATAGCCTTATAGTCTTCTTCGACCTTGAATTTCGGCAGGAGGTTGCCGAGGACGGACAAGGGGAAGCCGAGCGTTGTTCCGAATTTGGCGACTGTCTGGCGGAAATTTCCGGCAGATTTCATTTCCGTGTTGATATTCGAGCTGTCGACGAGGCCGGTATATTTTTTTGCGGTCATCGGGGGGTTGTCGAGGGAATCGGTGACAGCGTTTGCGGCCTGGATGCCGGAATTGATTGCGTTGTGGAGGCCTTTGATTTTGAGCATATTCACGAAGCCTGCGCTATCGCCGAGTATAATGCAGTTGGCCCTTCCGATATTGCCGCTGACAGGGTCTCTGGGGACGGCGTAGAAGCCGCCTTCGGGAATCATTTTAGCGCCGGCTTCGACGACTGTGCCGCCTTCGATGAACTGCTTTACGAATTTATGCTCCTTGAACAGGGACAGGGCGTCCTGGGCGTTGAAGTCGCAGTATTTCCAGTCGAGGCCGACAATCATACCTACGGCGATGTGGTCGTTGTCGCCGGGGTAAATTATGCCGCCGCCGAACATAGCCGGGCCGATGAAGGGCGTCCAGATGGGGAAGCCCATAGCGTGAACGACCCTTGAGGCGCTGAATGACTGGTATTGCTGTGGGGACACTTTTATAAGCTCTTTGACGCCGAGGGAGAACAGTTGCGGCGATTGTCTCTGGAGGCCGGCCTTTTCGATGAATTTTTGTGTTACCAGGCCGTCGCAGCCTTCGGCGAGGATGATGAACTGGGCATTTATGATTTCGCCTTCGACAAAATTGGGCTGTTTGTGACCTTCCTTGTTCATCCCCTGGTCGACGAGCTTGACTGATGTTGCAGTGCCGGTTGATTTGTCGAAGTTGATGTCCTCTGCGGCAAAGCCTGTGAGGATTTCGATGCCGAGCGATTTTGCGATTTTTCCGAGCCAGGCGGTGAGTTTGCTTATCTGGACGACGTAGTCGCCATCGTGGAGCATCTGGCCGGGGCCTAAGTGGAACAATTTGGCGAGTTTCATAAAAAACAGCAAGTTAAACGACAGGTTTTTGCCGAGCAGGAACAATACGCTTTCGGTGTCGACCTTTTTTGCGAGAACGTCTTTTGCATCGGGGGTCTGCTGCCAGCCGGGGACGGCTGAATCGAGCAGGGTGTGCAGCGGCTCAGCTTCGAGGACGGCGCCGGAGAGGTTGTGATTGCCGAGGCCGGCGGCCTTTTCTACTATGCAGATGTCGAGCTGCGGCTTTAAGGTTTTAAGCTGAATTGCGGCTGAGAGGCCTGCGGGACCTGCGCCGACTATCAAGACAGAGGTTTTATTGTAATTATTGTCCGGCACTTTTTATTTTGTCTCCAGTTCCGCAATCAACTGCGGGATTATGTTTTCTAATGTTCCTATGGTGTAATAGTCGCATTGCTTGAATATCGGGGCGGCGGGGTCGCTGTTTACGGCGACGATGGTTTCGCTGTTGGCGACGCCAATCATATGCTGGATTGCGCCTGATATTCCGAGTGCGATGTAAAGTTTCGGTCCGACGGCGGTTCCGGTCTGGCCGACCTGGTGGATGCGCTCGATGAAGCCCTGCTCGACGGCGGCACGCGATGCGCCGCGTTCGACTTGGATACCCAGCCTGCTGCTTAAGGCGCTGCAGAGCGAGCCGACAAGTTTTTCGTAGTTGTCGCGGCTCTGCATACCTTTTCCGCCGCTGACGATGATTTCTGCGTTGAAATTGACCTGTCCTGCGCCGAGCTCAGTTTTTATGATTTCGAGACTGATGTCACTATCGGTGAGGGTTACATTGTGCCTGATTATTTTTCCGGGTCTGGTGTAATCGGGCGTGAGGCTTTTCATAACGCCGGGCCTTGCAGTAGCCATCTGCGATTTTGAGCTTTTTGTGCAGATGGTGGCCATTACGTTGCCGCCGAGGGCGGGTCTTGTCTGCATAAGGACGGCGACCTGGGCCTTGCGGGAGCTGTCTTTTATGTCGAGACCTGTGCAGTCGGCGGTGAGGCCGCAGCCGAGCCTGTATGAGACCATCGGTGCCAGCATTCTGCCCTGCGGCGTTGCGCCGAAGAGGACAATCTGCGGCCAGTATGCGTTTATGCAGTCGGCGACGACTTTTCGATAAGCAGCGGGGTCAAACTGAGTAAGCAACTTGTCGTCTATGATGTAAACGTTGTCCGCGCCGGCGGCGATAAGCTCTTTAGCCATTGAGTCGGGTTTATAGCCGGCCAGAACGACGCCTGCCTTGGTTTCCAAATCTTCGGCGAGGCGACGGGCCTTCCCGATAAGTTCGAGTGTAGCCGGATGTATTACGCCTGCGTTGTGCTCGGCGACGACCCAGACCTGTCCGGTGTAAGCGGGGCCGGTAACTTTCAGGCCTGCAATCATATCTTCGAGCGCCTTTTTGTGAAAATGTTCGCCTGCGGCGGCGAGAATCTTTTCCTGAACGGCATTATCAATCTGGCTGATTGAGGTTATGCCGAGTTTGGCGAGGGTGTCGGCCAGTATTTTGTAGTCTTCGGATTCTTTTTTTGTGCCTTCGAAGTTTCTTTCAAAGGCGTTTGCTCTTTTTGCGGGCAGAACGTAGCGGGCGGCCTGGGCGGCGGTCTGCGTTTTTTCTGCCGCACTTTTGAAGCCGGCAATAATCTGCTGGGCCAAAGTTTTTGCATCGGGGATTTGACGGCATTTTCGGGAGCTTTTTCCCGGCGGGAAGACGCGTATTACGGTTGTCTTCGAGCCTTTTGCGCCGACGTGTGGGGCGTTAATGTCGGCGGCGCCCCAGCGGATGATTTGTGTTTTGGCGGCTCGGCGTGAGGCAGCAAACGTAGCAAACAGCGGGTATTCATACTTGGCCACTGTTATTACGGCAGGCAGTTTTTTGGCTGCAACGGTCTGGCTGCCGCCGCTGATAATGCGGGTGAATTCGAGACGGTTGCCGCGGTATTCGGCGCCGGTAACGTAAGCGATGCAGGGCAGGGCCAACTCCTCTGCGATTTGAGCCGGCACCTGTGCAGTGTCGCCGTCGACCGACTGCATACCGCAGACGACATAGTAATCGCTGCTTCCGCCTAAAATATCTTTGACTATTTTTCGTATGGTGCAGGCAAGCGGGTTTGCGGTTGCGTAGGTATCGGCGCCGCCTAAAGCCATATCGGTGAGCAGGATTGTCGTATCGGCACATCTGCTCAGGCTGTATCGCAGGACGTCTTCAGCCATTGGAGGTCCCATAGTAAGGGCGATAATTTTGTCGCTACCGTTACTTTTGAGCTGTTTCATCCTGTTGGCAAAAGCAAGGGCCTGGCAGTCCAGCTCGTTGATGACGCTGGCGAGGCGGCTGCGAATGAGCGTACCGGTTTCGGGGTCGAACGCATTGTCGGTAATCTGCGTTACATCCGGAACTTGTTTTACCAAAACTATATAGTTACTCATAAAAAGTCCTGCTTATAAACATTATTACACGAAAAAGCAAGTCCAGTCTACAAAAAGTGCAGGTTTTTTTTGTATTATTTTACTACTTGTTTTTGAGGGCGGAATAGTGTTTAATTATAGGCTTGATTTCGACAGGAAGAAAAAGCAATTAATATTGGAAATGTTTTTTTGAGGTGAATGAATATGGCGGACTTAAAGGCACTGGCAGAAGCGATTATCAAGGGAGACCAGAACACAGCGGTAACGATTACCAGGGCGGCGCTCAAGGAGAAAATGCCGGCGGAGCGTGTTCTCAATGAGGGACTGATTGCGGGTATGGACGTTATAGGTATGCGGTTCAAAAAGAACGAGGTGTACATACCTGAGGTGCTTATAGCGGCCAGGGCGATGAAATCGGCGATGGAAATCCTCGGGCCGGAACTTGTCAAGGCCGGCGTTGAGCCGATAGGAAAATTCATAATAGGGACTGTTCAGGGCGACCTGCACGATATCGGGAAAAATCTTGTCGCAATGATGCTCAAAGGGGCAGGCTTTGAGGTAATCGACCTCGGGGTTGACGTTTCACCGGAAAAATTCGTCGAACGCGCCAAGACGGCGGGCGCTCAATTAATCGGTATAAGCGCACTATTGACGACGACGATGCCGGCTATGGAAAAAACCGTAAAAGCGATTAAAGCGGCGAAGGTTTCGGTGAAGGTTATGATAGGCGGAGCGCCGGTAACGCAGGGATACGCCGACAGAATCAGCGCCGACGGGTATGCGGCTGACGCAGCGACTGCGGTGGAAATTGCGAAGCGTTTTGTGGCCTGATTTGGATATAATGGATTCCTGCTTTCGCAGGAATGACAAAAGGGATTCTGCCGAGCGTTGCAGCAGAGGGACGAAGAGTCGATGCGGCAGATAAAAAATCAGAGATTGGCCGAACTCCTTAAGGGACTTCGGTTCACGCCGAAAAGACGGCGGCAAAAGGAGCTTGATAACGCCGAGAAGCTTTTGTCGCTGGTCGATAAAAGCAGGGAATATTCCTTTGAATTTGTCTGCTTTAAAATCACGGGGTTTCGTCCCAGGGGAGTTGCGGCGCAGGAGATGATAAAGGGCGATGAGCTTGCGGACGACCTTGCGAAATTCATTTCCAAATTAAGCGGCCAGATAGGGGTTTTGGCCGGCGAGCAGGGGCAGAAGGTTTATACAACAGGAGAGCTTGCGGCAAAACTGGGAGTATCGACGAAAACCATTGACCGCTGGCGAAAACGAGGGCTGGCGGTGCGGAAATTTGTGTTCGGAGACGGCAAAAAACGGCTGGGATTTCTGCAATCGGGGGTCGATAAATTTTTTGGTCAATGTCCCGATGCCGTCAAAAAAGCGGAGAGATTTTCAAGGCTTTCGGGCGAAGAGAAAAAACAGATTATAAAACGGACAGTGTCGCTGGCGGACAAGACGGCGATGTCCCGTCATCAAATCATCAGACAAATAGCCGTTGAAACCGGCAGGGCGCCGGAGACGATAAGATACACAATCCTCAATTATGAAAAAGACTATCCGGGAAAGGTCATTTTCAAAAGGCCTGGCGGGGTAGTAAGTCCATCGGCGGCTGAGGAAATATACAAGCTGTTCAGACAGGGCAGCAAACTGGAAGACCTGATGGGCAGATTCGGTCGCAGCAAAAGTTCGATATACAGGCTTATAAATCAGCGAAAGGCAAAGGCGTTTTTGACGAGAAAGATTGAATATATCCCCAGCGATGAATTTTCAGCGGAAGGCGCGGAAAGAATTATTCTGGCAGAACCGATTAAGCAGAAAAAATCTGTTTCCGGCGGCGGGCCTGATTTGCTCGAATCAGCAGGCGGGTCTCTGCCGGAGTATCTGCGAATATTGAGGAATATCCCCATACTTAACAGGGAGCAGGAAATCGAATTGTTCCGCAGATATAATTTCCTGAAGCATCTGGCCTTTATGGAGAGAAAGGCATTGCGACTCTCGCAGGTCTCTGGCAGAAGGCTGAAAAGAATAGAAGATTATCTTGCCGAGGCGGAGGCTCTGAAGCGGGCGATTATCGAGGCGAACCTGAGGCTTGTCGTCAGCATTGCGAGGAAACATACAGCCGGCGGAGTGAGCGTTCAAGACCTTGTCGGCGAAGGTCATATTTCGCTGATGCGGGCGGTAGAGAAGTTCGATTATAACAGGGGTTTCCGGTTCGGGACTTATGCATCGTGGGCGATAGCCAAAGACTATGCCCGCAAGATACCGGCTGAGACGGAGCGGCCTGAACGGCCTGCGACCGCTTCGCTGGCGGAGGTGCAGCGAGATTTTAGGGCGTCAGAAAAAGCGGGAGTGGTCTCGCTTGAGCGGGCAAGACTGAGCCTGATTCAGACTATCAAAGAGAATCTCGATGAGCGTGAGCAGAATGTAATTTTGAATCATTTCGGGCTGTTAGGCTCATCCATAAAAAAGAACGTCAAGACGTTAAAGCAAATCGGCGATGAGCTTGGCCTGACCAAAGAGAGGGTGCGGCAAATCGAGCTGATAGCATTGCAAAAATTGAAATATGCCCTTAGCATAGAGGAGTTTGAACTGCTGACAGGCTAATTATGGATGAGATTTTGACTGAAGATTTGAACGGGCGGCGGACAGGCAAATTTTGGGTGGCGATTGCGCTTGTTTTGTTTTCAATCCTGACGAGTTTAGGCAGGGTATATACCCGGAATGAGCCTTTGGATTGTGATATCGCTACTTATGCTGTAATTGCGCACGAGATGCTGTGCGGGCAGAGGCTGTATACGGACGTGTGGGACCACAAGCCGCCTGCAATTTATATGGTTTATGCTGCTGCGGAAATGGTAGCGGGCTATGGGCCGGGGTCGGTGCTACTGCTAAATATTGCGGCCAGTCTGATTACCCTTACGGGGGTTTACAGGGCTGCTTCATTGGGAAAAATGGGGCGAGGCAGCGGACTATGGGCGGCTGCACTGTGGTCGATTGTTTCATTGAATCTGCCATTGCAGGCCAATCAGCCGAACAGCGAGGTGTTTATAAATGCGTGTATGATTTGGGTTTTTGTTGTTTTTTTGGGAGCGGAGGAACGACCAATCGGCCACCTGAAGGCGCTGTGGCTTGGGGTGCTTGCGGCGGCAGCAACATTGTTTAAGCACACGATATTTTTGCCGTTTGCAACATTGTCGATTGTGTATGTAATCGGCACGGCGCAGACAAAGACACTCCGGGCAAAACGGTTTGTAAGCGTGTTTGTCGCTTTTGTGGTAATAGTTTTTTGCTGGCTGGCAGCAGGGGGATATTTTGCGGCCGGCGGGAGGTTCAGGGATTTTTACGACGCAGTGTTTCGGTATAACATAAGCTATATCGGCAATCCCCTTAAGAGCCTGTGGAATTCGCTGGGGCCGAAGAGGATAGTGTTTCTGTTCATAGCGGTTTTGCCATCCGGTTTGGCGATAGGGGCGCATTTTGCGGGGATGCTGCGAAGGCAGGTGCAGCCGTTTATACTGATGATTGGTTTCGCCATAGGAACAGGCCTGACGGTTGCATCGACAAACAAGTGGTTTCCGCATTATTTTCAGTTGTGGCTGCCTGGTTTTTGTGTGTTACTGGGGTGGTCTTATGTTCTGCTGGGCGATATGTTTGGAAATATGAGGATGAGGCGGTTTTTGCCTGGTATCGTGGTCGGGGTCATAGTTTTACCGATTCTGGTCAATCAATTGCTGATGTATCGGCTGACGCCCAAAGAGTGGGCAACGAGAAAATACGGCCGATGTACGGCGGACTATGTGCAGCAGGCGGAGGAGATTAACAAAATTTTGAAGCCGCAGGAGATTTTCTATCATTTCGGCGGAGAACCCGGTCTTTATTTTGCTGCGAAGCGTCGTCCACCTGCCGGCATCCTTTTATATTATCACTTATACAGAGGTCCGCTGTCGGAGTCCCTTTCAAAGCGGGTTGTAAGCGACCTGGAGCGGAGCAAGCCTGATATGCTGGTTGCCTGCAAAGATATAGATATGTCCTGGTCGCCGAAGAGGAGGAAGGAGAGGCCTGTTGCCAAATGGTGCGAGCAGAACTATCGACCTCTTTCCGGCAATGAGAAACTACAATGTTATTACCTTTTTGCCCGCAAAGGCAGCGACCTTGAGCGGCGAATCTTCGGCGAGCAAACCAGGTAAGCGACAATAGAAATTTGACGTTTGACGATTGTTAGTGGATGACTTTGTTGAGGGGGTAGGTGATTATGCCGGATGCGCCGGCGCGTTTGAGGGCGGGGACGAGTGTGCGTTCAATCTTATCGTCAATAATAACCTCAACTGCGACGTAATTGGAGTCGGCCAGGCTGGAAATAGTGGGGCTTTTCTCAGCAGGCAGAACTTTCAGAACGCTGTCCAAATCGCTCTTTTTTACGTTCATTTTCAGGCCTACCATACTGCTGCCGTCGATGGCGGCGTTGAGCAGAATAGAGATGTTTTCTATTTTTTCACGTTTGAACTTGTTCTGCCAGGCCTGTTTGTTTGCAATAAACCTTGTCGTGGATGTTACCACGGTATCTATCTCCCGCAGGTTGTTCGCCCGCAGTGAAGAGCCGGTCTCGGTGAGCTCGACAATTGCGTTTACGAGGCGGGCCTTTATCTCGGTAGCGCCCCAGCTAAATTCGACCTTCACATCGACATTTTTATCGCTGAAATATTTTTTTGTTGCGTTGACCAGCTCTGTAGCGATTATGCCGCCGCGGAGGTCCTGCGGTTTTTTTACGTGCGATTCGTCGGGGACGGCGAGGACCCATCTGGCCGGTTTTTTTGTGGTTTTGCTGTATCTGAGTTCGCAGACCTCGGTTACGTCCGAGCCGTTTTCCACTATCCAGTCATAGCCGGTGATGCCGGCATCGAGGACGCCGTCAGCGACGTATCTGCTCATCTCCTGCGCCCGCAGCATAATCAGACTGATTTGGTCGTCATCTATCTGCGGCAAATAGTTTCTTTCGGAATCGAGGATGTGGAACCCTGCTTTGTTAAAAAGTTCGATTGTGGCTTTTTGCAGACTGCCTGTCGGAATCCCTAATTTCAGTATTTCTTCAGCCATTTTAATCCGCTGTTCCTTTCTTTTTGTTTTTTGCTTTTCGGGAGGCCTTGTCCCACGGCCTGCCTGTTTCGCTGCACCGCTTCAAAAGTATATAAAACTCATAGGCATTTTCAGCCGAAATCTGTCTTGCGAGGAATCCTGCGATATCCTCGTCATCGGACTGCGGATGAACAAGGTCGCTGTTTTTCAGGAATTCCATCATTTTTCTTGTAAGAGGTATAGCGTGTCCCTGGAGGGAGGTGAGCATACAATAATCGACGACAAAGACGCTTGCGCCTTCTATTTTTTGCAGAAGCACCCTGGCAGGGCGTTTGCCGATTTTTTTAAGCGTCTTTAGGCTGAGGAAATGAAACCTGGCGAACACGGCGGTCAGGGCTTTTATAAGAGTGGAAGCCGTCTCTTTCGCAGCAGGGCCGTCGCCGCCCATAGCTTCAACAACCTCATCAGGCCTGGAAACCCGCAGCTCATTGCGGTCGGCAAACCAGTCGGCGAGTTTTTTGATTGCGGACTGAGTTTCGGTTTCTGTTCTGTTTTCAGTGATAATAGCATAGACCAGCGCATCGGCAGGTTCATCGTATATGACTTTTTCCGGTTTTTGATATTCCCGCCTGAGGTGGCGGTAAAACTCCTGAATTTTCTGGCAGTATTCTTTGCTGTTTTTCATACGCCGGCGGCTAATTACTTTTCTGTTCGTTCGATTCCTTCTTTTTAATCTCGTCAGCGGCCTGGTCTATCAGCTTCATAGTCTGCTGGGTTTTTTTGAACTCCTCGTCTTTGAAGAGCCGCAAAATAGGACAAAACTTGGTGTCTCGCAGCTTGTTCGCCAGCAGCGACTGGATTCGGCTTCTGGCGTGCGTTAATGCGGCAAAAGTCTTGTTTTGTGCGGTGTCATCGCAGCCGAAAATACTGATATACACGTTTGCGGTGCGCAAATCCACCGCTACGTCGACTTTCATAACGCTCACAAAGCCTTCGATGCGCGGGTCATTGAGGCGATTTGTAACGGCATCGCAAACGACCTCCCTGATTACCCTGGCCACTTTTTCCTGTCTTATAGTCGGCATAATAATCATATCCGGCGGCGGCATTTTCGAGATGCAAACCTAATTTTCCGTTCTGCCTTTAGCTTTCGAGAGAGTCCTGGCGACCTTAACAATTTCATAAAAGGCAAAAATATCGTCAATTTTTACATCGTCGAATTTTGCGATTTTAATGCCGCATTCCATATCAGCCTTGACCTCGCGAACGTCATCTTTGAAATGTTTGAGCGATTCTATGGTCAGGTCGCCTCTGACAATAATATTATTTCGTATCAGTCGCACCTTGGCATTTTTTCTCACGATGCCGTCGGTGACATAACAGCCCGCCACTGTGCCGACCTTTGAAACCTTGAAGATATTTCTCACCGTGGCCCGCCCCAGAGGCTTTTCCTGCTCTTCTGGTTCAAGCAGGCCGACCATAGATTTCTGCAAATCCTCGGTTATGCGGTAGATTATAGTATAAAGCCTTATGTCGACCCCTTTGGTCTCGGCCATTTTAGAGATGAGCTCGTCAGCCACGACATTAAAGCCTATGATGATGGCGTTGGAGGCCTCGGCAAGCACCACGTCACCCTCTGTGATGCCGCCCGTGGCCGAATGCAGAATCCTGATCCTTACCTGTTCATTACTAAGTTCAGAGAGGTATTTGGTCAAAACGTCGACGGAACCCTGCACATCGGCGCGAATGATGATGTTTAACTCTTTTATATTGCCGGCCGCTATCTGGCTGAACAGATTGTCCAGGGTTATCTGCGTTCTTTTGACCAGCAATTTTTCTCTCGAATGTGTCTGGTTTTCCTCGGCGGCGGCCTTGGCCTTGTTAATGTCATCGAGGCAGTAAAATCTGTCGCCGGCCATAGGGACACCTGCCAGGCCGGTCACCTCGACCGGCATCGAGCTGGCGGCTGTCTTTATGCTCTTGCCGAAGCTGTTCTTGATGGACTTCACTCTGCCGTAAGAACAACCTGCCAGCACTACGTCGCCTTTTTTCATGCAGCCTTCCTTAATCAGCAGTGTGGCGACTGTCCCCCGCGTGGGCGAGGTCTTCGCTTCAACGACCCATCCGGTGGCGGGAATCGTATCGTCGGCCTTCAGTTCGAGCAGTTCGGCCACATAATCGAGGTGTTCGAGCAAATCGCCGATACCCTGGCCTGTAACGGCGCTGGTCTTTACAACCTCGGTTTTCCCGCTCCATTCAACGGGGGCAAGGTCGTTCTCGGCCAGTTGTGAGTAAATACGATTTACATCGCAGCCGGGCAAATCTATTTTATTCAGCGCCACGATAACGGGGACATTGGCCGCCTTTGCGTGATGTATGGCTTCGACGGTCTGAGGCATTACGCCATCATCGGCGGCGACCACCAGCACCACCACGTCGGTCATATTTGCGCCCCTTGCGCGCATTGCGGTAAAGGCCTCGTGACCGGGGGTATCGAGGAAAGTCACCTTCTTGTCGCCCCAGCCGGCCTGATATGCGCCTATGTGTTGTGTAATGCCGCCTGCCTCGCTGGCGGTAACGTTGGTCGAGCGAATCTTGTCCAGCAGGCTGGTCTTGCCGTGGTCGACATGTCCCAGCATCGTTGCGACCACCGAGCGTTTGGTCGGGTTATTTTTCGGCCGCTGGTCAAACTCCGCCCGTATCTGCTCTTCGAGAGTGGCCTTATGCTCTACGGACAGCTCGGCGCCGAATTCCAAAGCAATCAGCTCGGCAACCTCAGTGCTTATCACCTGATTGGCGGTAACCAGTGTCCCCTGCATCATCAGCTTACTTATGATGTCCGCTGACTTTACCGCAAGAGCAGCAGAGAGGTTCTTTACCGTAACAGGCTCGCTGACAGTGGCTTTTGCGGGTCTGACGGGAGCAGCAACGGTGGTATGAGCTTTAGTTGCGATTTTTCGTATGGGCCTGACCCTCAGTCCTTCGCCGCCGGCGGCGTTCAGGCGTGCCCGCCTTTCCTCCACATCTTTTTGCCGCCGCTGCTCGACGAATTTGTGTCTTCTGGTAGTTTCATCTTCCACTTCGCCAGGCTGACGGCCGCGGCCTTTTTCCTTATGCGGCTTGGGCGGGTGTTTCTTGTCCTTCGTTCCAAGTTTTAAGCCTTGTTTGCTTTCCAGGCCATCCGGTATCAGCGGCTGGGTAACGGGGACGTTAAATCTGGATTTCAGTTTCGGTCTTGGCGGCGGGAGTGGCTCCGGGGCCTCAATCCTCACGAGCTGCGGTCCGGTCAGCCTTGCCGGTTCGGGTTTTCCGAGCATTGGGCCTGCCGGCAATATTTCCTGGGGTTGCGGCTTTTTTAGCTTTTCAATAATCACAGGTTTTGCCGGGGGTTTCGGCGGCTCTTTTGCCGCCACGACAGCCTCTTCGGCAGGCTTGATTTCAGAGGGTATGCTTTCAGCAGGTTTGACTTCGACAGGCTTAACTTCCACCTCCGGCCCAGCGGCAACAGCAACAGCACCGGCGGGTTCTGCCTGTTCGGCTTCTCCTTTTTCCGCCTCTTCTTTGGCAGGCTGTTTCTGCCTGGGTTTTTTCCTGACCCTCGACTTCTTAAAATCCACCTTCTCGGAGGTCTCAATAGTCGTAACGTTCTCTGCTTCACTGAACCATTCGCGTATTGTAGCCGCCAGCCCCACCGAAATCACCGACATATGGTTTTTGACGTTGTCGAGTCCTTCTGCCTGGCATTTCTGTATAATCGCGGAACTTTTTACGCCGAGTTCATCGGCCAGTATGTAAACCCGTGTAGTCGCCATTTAATATATTCTGCAGAGTCCTATACCTTATCCCCTAAATTATCCTTCTGCAACAGGCTTTGAGCCTGGTTTTGCTTTGATTCAGCCGCAAGCCGCTTAGCCTCATCCATTGCGGCAGCGACCAGCTTATCAGCCACATCAGGAATAATCATCAGTTCCTTGACCAGCGGTTCCGTTCCTACGTCTTCCAAATCCAGTACCGAAATGACGCCAAGTGCAATCAGCTTGTCAACCATCGTATCATCATCTGTAACGGTCTTGACGCAGTTTGTCAGTTGCTCAATGCCCTGGTTATATTCATCTGGCGTGAGTATATCGATGTCCCAGCCTGTGAGCCTTGCAGCGAGCCTGACGTTCTGGCCGTGCTTTCCGATAGCCAGACTCAACTGGTCCTCATCGACGACGACAGTAGCCTTTCCCAGCTCAAGGCACAAGGCGATTTCACTGACCTTTGCCGGCATCAGCGCATTAGTTATCAGCACCTGCGAAGATTCGTTCCAGCGGACAATGTCTATTTTTTCACCGCCCAGCTCATCGACTATGCTTTTTATCCTGCTGCCGCGCACGCCGACACACGCCCCGACGGGGTCGACCTTGTCCTCGAGGGAAGTGACGGCGACCTTTGTGCGGTAGCCGGCCTCCCGCGCCAAGGCCCTTATCTCGATGATGCTTTCGGCAATCTCCGGCACTTCCAGCTCAAATAATCTCCGGATAAAATCGGGATGCGTTCTGGACAGAACAATCTTTACCTGATTTGAGACCTCCTTGACATCCAGAATCAGGCATCGAATTCTTTCGCCTGGTCGATGCGTCTGTCCTGCAATCTGCTCCGTTTTTGGCATAAACCCTTCAGCTCTATGGTCAAGACTGACAATCAACGCCCCTCCCTCGTATCTGACTACCACGCCGCTGACGATAGAGCCTTTTCGCTGGACAAATTCGGAATAAATGCTACCCCGCTCATCAGCCTTAATTTTCTGAATCATCACCTGCTTTGCAATCTGAGCAGGAATTCTTCCGAGCTGTTTTATATCAATCTGGATATCATCCTTCACGGCAGTAATAAGTCCAGTGGCACGGTCGATATGGACTTTGACGTTAATTTCGGAATCGCCGAAATACTTTTTCACAGCCGAGATCATAGCCTCTTCGAGGTCGGCAAAGATAGATTCTTTTTCGATGTTCTTGTCGCGAGCGATATTGTCAACGATTCTAATCAATTCCAGGTTCATCAGTTTCTCTCAACCAAAGTCAACTATTCGGATAGTTTCACTTACCTGCGATTTCCGTAAAAAAAAGTGGAAACCACACAAGTTTCCACCTCAACAGCACGCCTTCAGCTCACCATGATGTCAGGGAGCTTTTAGCCTACATCGTGCACCTCCGGCAGCAAAATCTGAGTTGCAACTGTCTATATTGAGGCGGAAACTCCAGTTTTCCCGCCAACAATAGCTCTGGAAACCGGTTTTTCACATTCATAGCCCGTTCAATCTTCACAGTCAGTCAATCCTGTCATCACGCCTGCATAGATATAATTACGTTTCAACAGCCTGTTTAGCACAAAAACGTAATGATACTCGCCCAGATTGTAAACAGCAATAATTTTTTGGCAAATTTTGCATAATTTTCAGCCTGCTTTTTCAAAGAAAGGGCTGAAAGACAGATAATATCGCTTATACCGGCCAAAATAGTGGTTTTTTGATTGACACCCCTTTGCTGCGACAATATTCTTTTGCGAAATATTGAAAAAAAACCGCTGCTATTATTATCTCAAAGTTTTCAATGGATTTTTTTGTAACCATGTTGAGATAATATTAGAAGGCCCGCTGTATATGTCAGAAAATCAGGGAATTCCGGCAAAGCATCGTCCAATTCCATATCTGCGATGGTGGATTGGGGGGTTGTTGTTTCTCTCCACCGTAATCAACTTCATCGACCGTCAGACGCTTTCGGCGCTGGCGCCGTTTCTAAAAGAAGATTACCACTGGACAAACGAGGACTATGCGTGTCAAGTCCTGATTAAAAGTTGTCACTTTACACTTCCATATTCCCATTTCGTTTTAAGTTAAACCTGCACGACTGAGCGCAGCGAAGGAGGGCAGGTTTACGCCGCTAAATGAACCTCCATCGGGCATCGATATCCAAGCGATTGATGCGGACGACGGCAATTATAAAGCACAATCGCATCTCGAACGCTTCTATACGCAGCCGACTTGCTCA
>Ga0315283_10002423_pt1 | contig 15581 bp, 12 predicted proteins | sample YL17G09_0_MG_FD_204541 | JGI IMG/M metagenome (GOLD analysis project Ga0315283, IMG submission 204541) | Sediment microbial communities from Yellowstone Lake, YNP, Wyoming, USA - YL17G09_0 | ecosystem: Environmental > Aquatic > Freshwater > Lake > Sediment | place: USA: Wyoming | collected... | reverse complement strand
GTGCCGGGCCTGCGACCCGCTTCTCACTCTGACCCCGTCGGCGCGCCCGGGTTTGGTGAGAAACGTTTGCATTCGAATCCCATATATGAGACAAAGTGTTCCATATATGGTCACCAGCGCACAGCGTCCCATCCTGACCGCCTGCCGGACCTGGCTCCGGCCAGTGGCGCGCTGGCTGCTGCGTTCCGGGGTGACGTACCGGGAATTCGCCGAACTGGCGCGCAACGTGTTCGTGGCCACGGCCAGTGACGAGTTTGGCATCCGCGGACGCCCCACCAACGTGTCGCGCGTCGCGCTCCTCACCGGGCTCGCGCGCCGTGAGGTGCGGCGTGAGCGGTTGGCCGTCGACACGCGGGCGCCGCGGGCCGAGGAAGCGCTGAACCACGCCAGCCGCATCCTCTCCGGCTGGCACCTCGACGCCGACTTCCTCGACGAGACCGGGCGCCCGCTCGAGCTGCCCGCCGACGGCGAGCGCGCGTCGTTCGCCGCACTGATCAAGCGCTACGCCGGCGACATCCCGACGACGGCCCTCGTCAAGGAACTGCTGAAGTCCCGCTCCATCGAGCGTCTCGACGGCGGCTCCTACCGCGTGCTGCGCCGCTACTACATGCCGCGGCCGATGGACGCCCGTTCCGTCGAGCGCGCGGGGAGCGTGCTCGCCGACGTCGTCGCCACCGTCGAGCACAATCTTTCGCGCAAGCCCGACGAACCGTCGCGCTTCGAAGGCCGCGCCCAGAACCGCCATATCGATCCGCGCCATCTCCCGGCGTTCCGCGCTTTCCTCGAGCGCGAGGGCCAGGGGTTCCTCGAGCGCATGGACGACTGGCTTGCCACTCACGAGGTCCCCGCCAACGCAGCGGGCGACGCGCCGCGACTCCGACTCGGAGCCGGGGTCTATGCCATCAACGAATCCATCACCGGAGACGGATCATGAAGAAGGGAATGCACGTTGCGGGCGCCGCCGCGCTGCTGCTCGCGCTGCTGGTCACTGCATGCGGTGGCGGTGGCGGCGGGGGTAACGGGACGGGCGGTATCGATCGCGGCGGCATCACCATTGCCGTAGGACCTGTGACCGGTTTTGGCAGCATCTTCGTAAACGGCGTCGAGTATTCAACGAGCGGCGCGACGGTTTCCGTGGACGACAACCCGGGCACGGAGTCCGACCTGCGTGTCGGCCAGATCGTGCGCGTCGAAGGCACCGTCGACTCGAGCGGCACCAAGGGCGCTGCCACCAGGGTTACCTTCAACGACCAGGTCGAAGGTCCGATCCAGAGCATCGACCTCTCCACCAACCGCATGGTGATTCTCGGCCAGACGGTCCAGGTCGGCCCGGACACGTCGTTCGATGACGGTATTTCGCCGGCGAGCCTCGAAGGCCTTTCCGTGGGCCAGCGCGTGGAAATCAGCGGCACCGTGGCCTCCACGGGCAACGTGAACGCAAGCCGGATCGAATTGAAGGCGCCGTCGGCCGCCTCGGAAGTGAAGGGAGCGGTCGCGTCGGTCGACACCGGCAACAAGCGTTTCTTCATCAACCAGCTGCGGGTGGACTACTCGTCGGCGCAGGTGAATGGGTTCGGCAGCGGCCAGCCGGCCAACGGCGACTACGTCGAAGCCAAGGGCACTGTCAGCGGCGCGGCGCTCACGGCGACCAGCGTCGAGAAGAAGAGCGCCGGCTCCCCCGGTGGCAGCAACGACAAGGGCAACTACGAAGGACTCGTGACTCGCTTCGTCTCGTCCGCCGACTTCGACGTCGCGGGCCAGCGCGTCGCCACGACCGGCTCGACGACCTATTCCGGCGGAACGTCATCGAACCTCGCGCTCGACGTGAAGGTCCGGGTCGAAGGCAGCTTCGACAGCGGCGGCCGGCTCGTCGCCACGAAAGTCGAGTTCCGCCAGGAGGCGAACATCGAGATCGACGCGCGCGTCGACTCTGTGAACGCGGCGGGCAACAGCCTGGTCGTGCTCGGCGTGACCGTGCGCACCAACGCGCTGACGAGCCTCGAGGACAAGAGTTCCGCGCAGGTGCAGCGCTTCAGTCTCGCCAACCTCAATGTCGGCGACTACGTGTCCATCCACGCCTACGACAGCGGCGGGCTCGTCGCCACGCAGCTCGAGCGCGTGAATGCGTTGAGCCGCATCGAGCTGAAAGGGCCGGCGGGCGGATTGAACAACAACCCGAACTTCACCGTCGCGGGCATTCCAGTGACGACGAATGCCAGCACGGAATTCAGGGACGCCAGCGGCGCGACGGTCAGTGCGGCCACGTTCTTCGCCGCGGCCGCCGGGCAATCGGTGAAGGTGCGCGGCACGCTGTCCGGCAACACGGTCCTCGCCGAGCGGGCCGAAATCGAGGACTGACCCGGTCTGGAGCATTGGGCCGCACTCCGAGGCGCCCGCTCCGATCAGTATCGAGAATTCTGGGGAGCATGAAATGACCTTCGATTCTGGGGGACAAGGCATGAAGGCTTGTGACGGGGTTCACGAGGCGACTGTGACACAAGGCACACTTGCACCGGACAGCGGCGCGGATCGAGCGCATGACACCTATGGTGTCTCGACGAAGTACTTGCATTCGATCACGGGCTCAAACGCAGTGGATCAAGCACAGCAGCCGCGCGCGGCGGTCAAGTTCGTCCCGGTCGCGCCGGGAACGCTCGAGGCCGCGAAGCGTGCCTACACGACGCGTCGCTGCAATCTCGACGAAACGCGCTATCTCGTCAGCGCTGGCATCGCGCCGCGTGCAGGAGACCTGGTCCTGGCGCGGGTGACCGAGGTCGGACAGCACAGCGGTTTGCATGCCCTCAGCGGCCGGCGCGCGACGCTCTTCGTCGGCGACGAGATCATCGTGGCGTATGGCAATCGCTATGCCCCGGACCAGTTCGAGGCCGTCGTGCCGAGGGACCTCGGGCCCTGCCAGCTTGCGGCGGGTGGCGGCGTGGCCGCGCGCGTCCTGGCGTCGCACCCGAAGATGCGCAAGCCCACCCAGCTTGCGCCCGTCGGCTTGCTGGCAGATGAGCACGGCCGGGTTCTGAATCTCGAGAGGTATGCGATTCCTCGCGTCAGCGGCCGGCCGCGGCGCCCGGTGACCATGGCCGTGGTCGGCACGTCGATGAATTCCGGCAAGACTACGACGGCGGCCCATCTCGTCCGCGGCCTTCGCGCCGCCGGTCTGGTCGTATCGGCCGCCAAGGTGACGGGCACGGGTGCCGGCGGCGATCCGTGGCTGATGCGCGACGCGGGAGCGGCGCAGGTTCTCGACTTCACCGACGCGGGCCATGCTTCGACCTACAAGCTGCCGCTCGAGACGCTCTGCGATTGCATCGATCGCGTCCTCGATCACCTGAGCGAGTGCGGAACCGAGGTCGCCGTGCTCGAAATCGCCGACGGTCTCTTCCAGCGTGAAACGTCCGCGCTGCTCGAGATGCCCAATGCCGCCGACTATTTCGACCTGCTGATATTCGCGGCGCAGGATGCGATGGGTGCGACGGCCGGCGTGGACTGGCTCGAGCATCGCGGGCTACCGGTAGCCGCGGTGAGCGGCATCGTCACCGCTTCGCCATTGGCCGCGCGGGAGGCTTCGCGCGCCGTAAGCCTGCCGATGCTCAAGCTGTCGGACCTGGGCGATGCCGGCACGGCCGGCGGGCTCTTTGCGCAGGCACGGCAGGCCCGTGAAGCCCTTCAAGCCAACCGCAACGAGAAGGCGGCGTGAACCTGCCGAAGCCACTCGGCGGGCCGCGGCGCGGCTGGTTCATCCAGCTCGCGCTGCTGGGCATGGTCGAGCTCGGCGCGCTGCTCTACCTCGCCGTCGGCGTCCGTCACGCGTTCGATGCCGTCCTGTCGGGCGGCGCCGACGCCGTGGGACGCATGGGACTGCAGTGGCTGGTGTTCGGCATGGCGCTTGTTTTCGTGTCTGCTGTGGCGCGCGGGGCGCAGCGGCCGCTCGGCGAGCGCTTCGCGCAGCACTATGCAAGGCGTGTACGCACTCGTGTCCTGCGCCGCTGGATGCAGCAACTGGCCCGCGACGGTGAGGGCCACGGGCGCGGCACCCTGATGGTTCGCCTGATGGGAGATGCAGGCGCGTTGTCGCGCTGGCACGGGCGCGTAATGGCCCGCTCGATCGCCAACGTGACGGGGCTCATCGCCGTCACCGCCGCGCTGCTTGTCATCGCCTGGCCCCTGGCCGTGGCGGCGATGGGTCCGATGCTGGTCGGGCTGCTCGGCCAGTGGTGGGCGGGCCGTCGCCTCGAGGAGAGCACGGGCAAGGCGCGACAGCAGCGCTCGAAACTCGGCGCCAGCGTGGCGCGCGTGATCGATCGTAGCGTCCCGCTGGACCGATTCGCCGTCGTCGACCCGGTCAGGCAGTTGAACAGCCGCGGCCGTCGTCTCGGTGCCGGCATGGTCGAGGCCGCGCGGCACAGCGGCTGGATCGAGGCCTTCGGTCTGGCGATGACCGGCGGATCCCTCGTGGCCACGCTTGCCGTCGGTACGTGGCTCGTTGCGGGCAACACGATCTCGCCGGGCACGGTGCTGCTCGGTGGCCTGTGGGTCAGCCACTTCGCGCGCCCGGTGCACGAACTCGCCCGTGCCCAGGATGCCTGGCGCCGCGCGCGCGTCAGTCGCCAGAAGCTCGAGGGATTCCTGTCCGGCGCACGCAAGGCGGGGCAAGCCGTCGACCTGAGCGTCGCGCGGGCGCAAGACCTCGCTGCACGCGAGCGCAGTGGTGCGTGATGGAACTGGACGAGCCGCCGATGGCCGCCGAACCCTGGAGCCGCATCGTGTCCGTGAACGAACCGCTGCAAGAATCTTCCGGCGCGCAGATTCCGCGGGACCGGATGATGCTGCGCACGGTGCCAGGCCGCCTCGGCGGCAAGACGTACCTGTACCTGCCGAAGAACTGGCATCCCGGCCGGGAAGTGCTGGTCGCGGTGCACGGGATCTCCCGCAACGCGCGCGAACTGGTGCAGCTGTTCGCACCCTGGGCGGCTCGCTGCGGCTTCGCGATCGTCGCGCCGCTGTTCACGCGTGATCGTTATCCCGACTACCAGCGGCTCGGCCTCGAAAAGGGCAAGCGGCGTGCCGACGACTTCCTCAACAACATCCTCGACGCGTTCGCGGGCTGGACCGGTGCGCCGGCCGCAGATCTTCGCCTGTTCGGCTTTTCCGGCGGAGCGCAGTTCGCTCATCGCTACGCGTTGTTTCATCCCGGCCGTGTTCGCGCCCTCGTACTCGGCGCGGCGGGCTGGTACACGATGCCCGACGAAGGGCACGCGTTCCCGCTCGGGCTCGCGCAGGCGCCGCTGCCCGCGCTGGTCGAGCTGCGCCAATGGCTCAGCTTGCCGATGCTGGTCGTCGTCGGCAGCCAGGATACCGAGCGCGACGATGCGCTGCGCCAGACGCCGCACCTCGATGCGACGCAGGGCATGAACCGCCTGGAGCGCGCGCAGCGCTTCGCGCTTGCAATGCGCGAAACGGCTGCCCGGTACGCGATCGTCTCGCGCGTCGAGTTCGCGTTGCTGGATGGTGTCGGCCACGGGTTCGGCGAATCCATGACCCGCGGCGGCCTGGCCGAACGGGCGCTGCCTTTCCTGGGGCTGACCGCCCCGTCATTTTCCGGAGATCGCGCATGAAGTCCTGCAGAGGTGCCGTCGCCGTGACGGCGGCGGCGCTGCTCGCAAGCGCCGCGCATACGACCGTCCAGGCCGCCGACCTGGACTTCGATCCGGAGTCGGGCCTGACCTGGACGATCGGCGACGGCAAGAACGCGCCGAGCCTGAAGCTCGACGGCCGCTTCCATGGCGATTACGCAGAGTACTCGGACGACGTCACGCCGCTCGAGGACGGCTTCCTGCTGCGCCGCCTGCGGCCGGCGCTGACCTTCGAGTGGGGCGACTGGAAGGCGAAAGTCGACTACGAGTTCAACGATCGCAGCCAGGGCGTGCACACGGCATACGTCGAGTACGACGGCTTCAAGCGGACCGTCATGCGCGCCGGTGCACAACCGCTGTCGTTCGGCCTGGAAGCCTCCGGTTCCTCGAACACGAATCCGTTCATGGAGCGTTCCCTGGCTTCGTCCGCGCTCGCGCCGGGCTCGATGGCGGGGCTGAGCCTGCGCAAGTGGGACAAGCGCTGGAACTTCACGGTCGGTGCCTACGGCAACGACATCAACGACGACGAACAGCGCGGCCTCGACGGCTACGGTCTCGTCGGGCGCGCGACGGGCGTGCCGTACAAGTCGGATGCGATGCGGATGCACGTCGGGGTTTCGCTCGAGTTCCGGGAAGCGACCTCGAACGCCGAACTGCGGTATCGAACACGGCCGGAGTCGAACGTCGACGGCACGCGGCTCGTGGACACGGGGGCGATTGCCGGGGTCAACCGCCTCGGAACCGAAGCCGTCGAACTGGCGTGGCAATACCGGTCGTTGCTGCTGAGCGGAGAGTTCCTGCAGTCGCAGGCGGAAATGGACCGGGGCGGCTCGCTGGCCTTCAACGGCTGGCAGATGACGGCTTCCTGGTTCCCGACCGGCGAACGCCGCAAGTACTCCGAGGCGTTCGGAGCGTTCGGCGGTGTGAACCCGAAGCACAAGTGGGGCGCCATCGAACTCAAGGCCCGCGCCAGCGACGTGGATCTCGTCGCTGGCGTCGTCAACGGCGGCAAGGAGCACAACGAGGCCTTCGGCGTGAACTGGTGGTACTCGGAAAACATCCGCGTGCTGTCGGAGTACGTGCTGATTCACACCGATCCGGGCGCCAACGGAATCGCCGAGGACCCTTCGGTGGTGCAGGTGCGTGTGCAGATCGCCTTCTGATCCGCCGCGACCGAGGTCGCGTGTCGGCTGATCGAACCCCGGACCACTCGGTCCGACCCCCCTGGGCGGGAGCGCGCAAGCCTCCCGCCGTTTTTTTACCGATCGAGCGAGAGATCGCGCGAAGGCAGGTGGCCGAGCGGGTTGGCCGCATACCCCGTGACCTGCGGCTTGACGAGCCGCTTTGCGACGCGGTGAAAGATGGGGATCACAGGAACGTCTTCGAGAACGATGCGCTCGGCTTCCGACAGCAACCGCGCGCGTGCCGCCGCATCGCTGGTCATGCGCGAGCGCTCCAGCAACGCATCGTAACGGGCGCTGCGGTAATCCAGAGTGTTCTGCGGGTGTCCGGATTCGAAAATCGCCGCGAAGGCTTCGGCGTCGGCAAAATCCGCGGACCAGCCGAGCCGCACGAGATCGCAGTCGCCCGGGGCGGCTCGAGTCGCCAGGTAGACGTTCCATTCCATTTCGACGATGTTCACGTGCGTGCCGAGCACCTCCTGCCACTGGTCCGCGAGAGCGATGGCCGTGCGGTGGTGGTTGGCGCTTGCGTCGGTGCACAGCGTGAGGACCGTCGGCGCAGCCTTGCGGGCAGCCGACTGCCGCCAGAGCGCCCTCGCCTGTGCCACTCGCCGCTCGGCCGGCCAGTCGCGCCAGGAATAATTCTGCCGCGGATAGCCCGGTACGCCCGGCGGTAACCACCCGTATGCAGGCTCTTCGCCCGCGCCCGTCACCAGGGCCGTGATGCGCTCGCGGTCGATGGCCATGGCGAGCGCCGTGCGCGCGCCTCGATCCGGCAGGCGCCGCAGGTTGACGGCATACGCGTACGTGCTGAGGTAGGGCGCGATCTTCAGTTCCGCCGGCAAGTGCTCGCGCAGCCACGGCAGCTGTGCATTCGGCACCTCGCTGGTCAGGTCGAGTTCTCCCGTGCGATACAGGTTCACTTCGGTGCCGAGATCCGCCAGCAATCGATACGTCACGCGATCGAGCCGCACGCTGTTCGCCGAACGGTAGTACGGGTTGCGCTCGACCTCGATCCGGTCGCCGCGCTGCCAGCGCACCAGCCGGAAAGGCCCGTTGCCTGGCGGGGTGCGTTCGTTGCCCGCAGCGGGATGGGTCGGAGATGCCATCGGCAAGGCGAGCAAAGCGGGCAGGTACGGCACCGGCCGTTTCAGGTCGATCCGCAGCCGGTCCGGCGCGAGCACCTCGACGCTCCTGACATTGTCGAGCAGGCCGGCGTTGGGCGCCTGGGCTCCTGGCGCCAGCGACGCACGCAGGCTTGCAGCGAAGTGCCCGGCGACCAGCGAATCGCCGTTGGACCAGCGCAGGTTCGGCCGCAGGACGAACGTCCAGGACAGCCCATCCGGCGAGACCTGCCATTCCCGCGCGGCGCCCGGAACGATCGTGCCGTCGGGAGCCTCGGTCGCGAGCCCTTCATACAGGTCGCCGACGACGGCAAGCGCCGCGTTGTCGACGGCGAGCAGGGGATTCAACGTGTCCGGTTCGGCGCCGAGGCCTCGGTGCAGTGCTCGTACCGGAGCATCGGCCTTCGACGGCGTTTCGGGGACCTTCTGGCAACCTGCCACGCACAGCGCCAGCACGACAACGCAACAAGAGGTGCGCCCGGCATTGGCGATCGCCGGAAATTGAGTTGACTTCAAATCGAGCTGGCGCATGTTCCGCACTCGCCGGGCCGATCCTCAGCGTAGCAACAAAATCGGATACACGCGGGTCCGGGTGTTCGGATAACCTCTCGCTCGCATGGTCGAACCCGGCGCATTCAATACTGCCAGCCAGGCCGGAACCGCCGCGTCAGGCACCCGTCCTGTGGCGCACGGCTATGCCGTGCCGCTCGTCGTGGCAGTCACCGGACATCGCGACCTGCTGCCGGCCGAAATGCCGCGCATCCGCGAGCGCGTGCGGCAGTTTCTCTGCAAGCTCCGAGACGCCTACCCCGGTCGTATCGTCGCCGTGATGTCGCCGTTGGCCGAGGGAGCCGACCGCCTCGTCGCGGAGGAGGCGATCACGTTGGGCCTGCCTTTGCACGTGCCGCTGCCGATGCCGCGCCACCTCTACGCCCTGGATTTCGCGACGTCTCAATCCGTGGCCCAGTTCGACGCGTTGTGCGCTGCCGCCGTGGAGGTCTACGAACTCCCGCTCGTCGCGGGCAACACGCCCGCGCTGATCGCGGAGCACGGCCCGGCCCGCGCCCGGCAGTACGCGCAGGCGGGCGTCTTCCTTTGCGCGCACTGCCACGTGCTGCTGGCGCTATGGGACGGCAAGGCGTCGGACCAGTTGGGCGGCACCAGCCAGGTGGTGCGATTCCATCACCACGACGTGATGCCCGGTTATACGCCGACGGCCACGTCCAGCCGGCTCACGCTCGCAGACGACGAGAGCGACCTCGTTTACCACGTCGTCTGTTCGCGTAATCGTCCGGAGGGTGCACCGGCGCCCGGGCTCGCCGCGCTCGAGACGTCCTGGTACACGGCCGATGCGAACGAGCCGCGGGCGAAGCAGATGCCCATTCGCCACAGGCAGGTCTTCGAACGCGCGAACGAGTTCAGTGCCGATGCGCAGGCACATACCGACGAAATCCGCGCCGGCTGCTACCCGCTGTTGAACGACGAGCAGGCCGCCCGGCTTGCGCCGGGCCTGCGGGACATCAACCAGGTGTTCTGCGCCGCCGACTGGCTGGCCATCCATTTCCAGAAGCGCGTCACGGCCGTGCTGCGCATCACGCACGCCTGTGCACTGGTCACCGGCCTGGCGTACGTCTCCTATGCGGACTTCGCGGCCGAGCGCTCGCTGCTGCTGATGGCGCTTGCGCCCATGGTGGTCGCGTACTGCGTCAGCTGGCTCGCGAATCATGGATCGTGGCACCGCAAGTATCTCGACTACCGCACGCTGGCCGAGGGACTGCGCGTACAGTTTTATTGGGCCGCCGCCGGGGTGACGAGCGGCAACGTCAGCAAGTTCGCCCACGACAACTTCCTGCAGATGCAGGACCCCGACCTCGGCTGGATCCGCAACGTCATGCGCGTCGCGGGCACGGAATGCGACGCGCGGCCGAACCACGATGCGGCCGGCGTGCAGTTCGCCGTTCGGGAGTGGATCGGCGACGACCGTTCTGGCCAGCTCGGTTACTACCGCAAGAAGATCAACGAGCGGCTGGTCCGGCAGAAGGTCACGCAGAGCGTGATGCGGCTGGGTCTGTGGGCCACCGCCGTGTCCTTCACCGCCTTGCTCGCGGTGGGTGACTGGATCCCGGACGGCATCCAGGGCCCGGTGACCTACCTGATGGGATGCATCCTGCTGCTGGTCGGCATCCGGCAGTCGTACGCGAAGAGCACGGCCGAATCGGAATTGATCAAGCAGTACGAATTCATGCACCGGATTTTCCGCAACGCGCGCCGCAGGCACGACGCGGCCGAGAACGACGACGAGCGGCGCCGGGTCCTCAAGATCCTCGGCGACGCCGCCCTCGAGGAGCACGCGGAGTGGATCCTCATGCACCGCGAGCGGGCGATCGACCAGAAGGAAGCCGTTCGACTCGGCTGAGCCTCGCAGCGTCGGCGTTATTTCGCCGCCGTGGCCACCAGCCGCGCATAGAACTCCGCCGTGCGCCGCAGGTTGTCGAGCGTCATGTGCTCGTTGGTGCCGTGGATCATCTCGACATCGCGCAGCGACGCGACGATCGGCTGGAATCGATAGATGTCTTTCGTGAGGCCCACCATCGAGCGGCTGTCGGTCGTCGCGGTGACGAGCCCCGGCGCCACCGGGGTCCGTCCATCGTCCGATGCGAGCGCTGCGATCAGGCGGTAGGCCTCCGAAGTGCTTGAGGACACCGGCGGCGGGTCGTAGGCGTTGCCCTCCCAGCCGAGTTGGACGCCCATGCCTTGCGTGGCGTCCTTCGCGCGCCGCATCACGTCGTCCGACGTATTGCCCGGCGCAATCCGGTAGTTGATCCACGCCGTCGCGTCCTGCGGCAGCACGTTCTCCTTGGGGCTGCCGCGCAACATCGTCGGCGCGATGGTCGTGTGCAGCGACGAGGCGCCAACGGGCGTAGCGGCCATCTGCTTCACAAGCAGCGGCCGGAACAGCCACTCGTTCGCCACCGCCATGCGGAGCGGCCAACCCGCGGACGGGGCTAGCGCCCGGACCATCTCGGCAGGCGGCCCCTCGAAGCGCAATGGAAAGGGGTGCGACGTGATCGCAAGCACGGCTTTCGCGAGCACTTCGACTCCGGTCTCGGGCGGCGGCGCGGACGAGTGGCCGCCCTTCGCGGGCGCCGTGACCTTCAGCGTGGCGTAACCCTTTTCGGCGATGCCGACCAGCGCCACCGGCCGACCGAGCAACGGAAAGTCGGAGACGACCAAGAGGCCCTCGTCGAGCACGAACTGTGCCTTCACGCCGCGCGATTCGAGCGCCTCGGCCGCTGCTCGGGCGCCGCTGCCGCCGGCTTCCTCGTCGTGTCCACTGACGACGATGACCGTGCGGCGCGGGTGGAAGCCGCGCACGGCGAGCGCTTCGAGTCCCTCGAACAAGCCGATCAGCGAGCCCTTGTCGTCGACGGCTCCGCGTCCCCAGACGGCGTCTTCCGCGACGACGCCATCGAACGGCGGGTGTTGCCAGTCGCCTTCCGTGCCCGGCGTGACCGGCACGACGTCGTGATGCGCGAGCAGGAGCACTGCCGGCAGGGACGGTTCGGAGCCCGGCCAGGTGTAAATGAGCGTGTAACCCGCCACCACTTCGCGAGTCATGGCCGCGTGCGCGGCAGGGTAGGTCGTCTGCAGCCAGGCATGGAAGCGGTCCCACTCGGCGAGGTCGTTGTCGCCGGCGTCCTGGTGGCTGACGGTACGGATACGCACCGCTTCGGAGAGGTGTTGCGCCGCGTTCGACACGTCGATGGCGACGAGTGGCGCGAGTTCGGGCCCCGTCGGTGAAATGCCAGATGGCTTGAGTGTAAGGGTCCGGTAGGCGACGACCGTCGCGAGCACCGCAAGGACGCCCAAGGCACCGAGGCTCATCCGGCCGAAAACGCTCATGACATCTTCTCGCTGTGTCCGTGGGTGGTGATCGGGCGTGCTGCGACGCAGCGCGTATTTGTCATGGTCCGGGCGGGGCGCGGCGTAACATCGCGCCGGTCGATTCTAAGAAACAGCAAGTCAAGGGGGAAGGCCATGCGATTGAAGATTGCGCTAGCAACATTGGCGATCACGTTTGGTTCCAGTGCGGCCTATGCGGACCTGGAGGTCTACAAAGACTACACGGTCAGCGACGCCGTCTGGTCGGTGACGACCATCAAGGTCAAGCCGAACATGGGTGATGCGTACCTCGAGGGCATCAAGAAGACATGGGTTGCCTCAAATGAAGTCTTCAAGTCATTGGGGCAGATCGAGGACTACAAGATTTTCGCGAGCGACTTGCCGGAGAGCGGCGACTTCAACGTGATGCTCGTCGTCAAGTTCAAGAATGACGAGATGCTCGCGCCGAATAAGGCGCGCTATGACGCCTTCATGACCAAGTTCGGCGAGGCCCAGCAGAAGGCAACGACCGAGAAGGCGCAGCGGGACTATCCCGCCATGCGTGAAATCACGGGCGAGTACCGATTGCGGGAGATCACGCTCAAGTAGCCGCCTCTGAGACGCCGCGCGAGAATCGATCGCGCGAGTCCTCGGCAAGGACCCCGGCCCCGCGCCGGGGTTCTCTTTTACGGGCATCCGCATCAGGAGTTCGTCGCGACCCCCACCGCGGCCTGTAAACAGAAACCCCGCCGAAGCGCGGTCCTGCGTCGATCGAGCGTGTTGCCCGGTTCGCCGTATCTATTGAACTGTTGCCACCTTCAGTGCCGCGATGTTCACGAATGCATCGAGGCCTGCCAAACCGCCGTTGCCCTCACTGCATTCGACGAGGATGGTAATCGGGCTTCTGGAATTGTAGGAACTCTGCAGCGGGGCGAATATCGTCGAACCAAAGGCGCGGCTCGGTGGGCTGGCTGCAGTGGTCAATATCGGGAACAGCAGATCCGAGGTCTCAGCCAGCGGAATGCCATCCGCCTTCATGACGCAGCGGGCCTTTGCGTCTCCCAGGCTCTGGCTGTTGACCATCTGGACTGCCGCCATGATCAGGTACGTTCCGGCCGGTACTGTCTTCGCGGCAACCGGGACGGTCCTGCCGTTGAGGTTGATCACAGACCCCTCTGCAACGAACACCGTCGGGATCGCAGCTAACCGAATCGAAAGCGCATCCAGGTCTGCATGCAGAGCGACGACTTCCGCTTCGAGCGTCGCGACTCGCGCATTGGTCGCGGGCAGCCCACCAGCTTGGGACGACGGGCTAGCCGGTGGCGGGACGGGTGCCTTCTTCTTGGCGTGTACCGTCGGCGCTGCCAACGATGCAATCAGCATGATGGCTATTGCAAGCTTTGAATTCTTCATCCTAGTGTCCCCTCATCGTAGTTGGAGTCACGCGCAAGGCGTTGACGTGCCGCGATGTCGATTTGAGGATCTGCGCAGCCGCTAGCGCGTAGCAAGGATCCCAGCGATTGAGCTGAGGCTACTCCAGGCTGCAACGGGATCAATAGGGATACTTCAACTCGTTGCGAACGGCAGCCCACCCTTTCACATAACGCAGCTGTGTTTCCCGCTCAAGCCACCAGGTTTATCCGCTGTGATCCCGACACAGTGGGGCATTGTCGCCCCACGAACGACCTAACCGACGACGACCTATTCCTGAATGCAGTGGACGCAATCGTGCTCGATGCACCGGCGAGCTTCGGGAACGAGCCAAGAGCAAGGTTCGCGTTCTTCAAGCGGCTCCTGCCGGCGGCGCAGGAGGCAGTCGCGGCCAATGGCGGGAGCTTGGGCAGGGGATAGACTTCTCACGATCAAGGGCGAGGGCCGCTCAACGCACCGCCACAGCCGGTGTGTCGCAAAAATCTTTACGGGCAGATGCCTACCAGATTCCGATGGAGTCTGGCGGGGTTATCGAAGCGGGCCAAGTCTTTGAAAAGATTGGCGCTCCCAGAGGGATTCGAACCCTCGTACCAGCCTTGAGAGGGCTGTGTCCTGGGCCTCTAGACGATGGGAGCGGCGTGGGGAACCGGCGGACTCACCGGACTCCGGAAAGGCCGCGTATTATACGCAGCCGTTTACTACGGTCCAGCGGAAGCCCGTTTCTTGTCCCCATACGATCACGACCCCGGCCCCGACGAATTCGAGGGGGCGCCCCAGCCCGTCATCATTCCGCGCGCGGATCACTCGATCTCGCGCGCCAACATCTCGCCGAGCGCCCTGAAAGTGCTCTACCGGCTGAAGGACGCGGGCTACCAGGGCTTCCTGGTCGGCGGCGCCGTGCGCGACCTGTTGCTCGGGCTGCAGCCGAAAGATTTCGACATCGCGACGGACGCGCATCCGGAAGAAGTGCGCAAGATCTTCCGCAATTGCCGCTTGATCGGCCGCCGCTTCCACCTCGCTCACGTGCGTTTCGGGCAGGAGATCATCGAGGTCGCCACGTTCCGCGCGGCGCATACCGAGGTCGACGAGGACCACGGTGTCGACGAGGTCGAGCACCGCGCGATCGACGAGCACGGCCGCATCCTGCGCGACAACCTTTACGGCACGATCGAGGAAGACGTCTGGCGGCGCGACTTCACCGCCAACGCGCTCTATTACAGCATCGAGGACTTCTCGATCTGGGATTACGTCGGCGGCGCCCCGGACGCGCGCGATCGCGTGCTGCGCATGATCGGCGACCCCGAGACGCGCTACCGCGAAGACCCGGTGCGCATGCTGCGCGCCGCACGCTTCGCGGCAAAGCTCGGGTTCACGCTGCATCCCGGCACCGAGGCGCCGCTGCACAAGCTCGCCTACATGCTCGACGCGATGCCGCCGGCGCGGCTGTTCGACGAGACGCTGAAGTTGTTGCTCGGGGGACATGCCTTCGATTCGTTCGAGACGTTGATGCGCCTCGGGCTGGCGCAGCACCTGTTCCCCGACGTGGCTGCCACGGTACGCAAGCATTTGAAGTCGCCGCCGGTGCGCCTGCTCGAACTCGGGCTCGCGGGCACCGACCAGCGCGTGCGGGCCGACATGTCCGTGACGCCGACGTTTCTGTTCGCGGTGCTGCTGTGGCCGGCGATCCTGGCTGCCGCCGGCGCACCCGAAGGTCCCATGCCCTCGGATCCACAAGTGCTGCTCGCGGCGATCGACGACGTGGTCGGCCGGCAGTTGCGACGCGTCTCGATTCCCAAGCGATTCTCTTTGCCGATGCGCGACATCATCATGCTGCAGCCGCGCTTCGAGCGCCGGTCGGGGCGGCGCGCGCTGCGCTTGCTCGAGCATCCGAAATTCCGCGCGGCCTACGATTTCCTGCTGCTGCGCGCAGCCTCCGGCGAGATCGATCCAGAGATCGCCGCGTGGTGGACTCGTTTGCAGGAATTGCCTGCGGATGCGCGCATTGCCGAAGTCGAGTCGCAGCCCCGGCCCGAAGGCGAGCCAGCGGCAGCCGGGGCGCCACGCCGTCGCCGACGCCGGCCGCGCCGCAGCGGGCCCGCGACGCCGGCCGAGTGATGGCGGACGCGCTGGCGAGAACATGGCCGCCACCGAGCACTGGGTTCCAGCGTACGTCGCGCTCGGCAGCAACCTCGACGATCCTGCGCGGCAGATCGCCCTGGCGTTCGACGCGCTCGGCATATTGCCGCAGTCGCGGCTTGTGCTGCGTTCGCCGTCGTACCTCTCGCGGCCCATGGGTCCGGTCGAGCAGCCGGACTTCA
>Ga0315283_10002421_pt1 | contig 15584 bp, 8 predicted proteins | sample YL17G09_0_MG_FD_204541 | JGI IMG/M metagenome (GOLD analysis project Ga0315283, IMG submission 204541) | Sediment microbial communities from Yellowstone Lake, YNP, Wyoming, USA - YL17G09_0 | ecosystem: Environmental > Aquatic > Freshwater > Lake > Sediment | place: USA: Wyoming | collected... | reverse complement strand
TCGCGGTGCGAGATGAGCAGGAGGCCGGGCGCTCGGTCAGGGGCCTTCTTTACGGTTATCGTGACCTTTGCGGAGGCGTTGTGGCCGTTCCCGTCGTTGGCCCAGAGCGTTATCTTGTGCTCGCCCTCGGAAAGCGTGCGGGAGAAGATAGCGTTCGGTGAGAGTGCGCCATCAATGCTGGAGGTCCAGTACAATGAGAGCTCGTCCCCGTCCTGGTCGCTCGTCCCCGTGCCGTTGAAGCTGATGGTCGTGCGGGTGTCGAAGATGTCCCCCTCGGAGGGCGAGGAAATCAGAGGTTTCGGTATTGTGTTCGCCGTCGTTCCGTTGACGCAGTTGGAATCGTTGTAGAGCCCGCCCAGGTCGTAGACGCGTATTGTGAAATAGTAGTTCTTGGCCAGCGCCAGGTTCTCTACCGTGTAATCGGTGGTCTGCTTGTTCGACATGTTGGTGATGAATGTCGATGCTCCCGGTGTGAATGACACGTTGCGGCTGGCGTGGACCTCGTAGAGCGCAAAGTCGTCGTCCGTGGAGGCGCTCCAGGTGAGGTAGGCGCTCGTCGCGGCCATCTGGGCCGTGTTCAGCGTGACCGCTGCCGGAGGCGCGTTCCCGCTGCGGGCGCTCACCTCGTTCGAGGTGTTGAAGAGCGCCGGCGTCCCGTTGTCGCAGACGCGGACCTTGAAGTAATAATTGGTCCAGGGCAGAAGGCTCTGCACCATGGTCGAATTCTCTGCGCCTGATGTGATGGTCTTGACGAGGTTGGATGGTACGAGGGCGAAACCGCTCGTGAGGCCCTTGTAGACCTCATATTTGGCAAAGTCCGGGTCGGAGTTCACGGACCACGAGAGCCTCATGGATGTCGGCGTGATTTCCGACGGCTCGTATAGCGTGACGCCGGAAGGGGCGCCGTTGGGCGTGGTCGTGGTGGCGCCGACCTCGTTGGAATCGTTGAACATCGCCGGGGCGCCGCTGTCCACCACGCGGACCTTGAAGTAGTACTGCGTGGAGTAGTTCAGGCCGGTCACGTTGGTGGAGTTGGATGTCTTGGATGAGATGTTCAGGGCGAGGGTGGCCGGCGATGGCGTGAACCCGGGCACGAGCGATCTGTGGACCTCGTACTTGGCGAAGTCGGAATCGGGGCTCTGGGACCAGCGCAGCCACAGCGATGTATCACGGATAGTATCCGGCGGGGAGAGCGTCACGGCCGCCGGCGGATAGTTGGGTCCGGCGGTCCCTATGCAATAGACCTTGGCATCCGAGCCGCCGACGTACAGGCGACCGGCGGCGATGGCCGGCGAGGAGCCGATGCCGGAGCCGATGGGGTCGTTCGGGCCGACGTAGTAGGTCCACACCGATGAATGGTCCGAGGTCTTCAGGCAGATGATGTCCATGCCTGCGGTGAAGTAGACGTTTTCGCCTGCCACTACCGGGGAGCTCCAGGGCGGACTGTTCACTGTGTGTGTCCACTGGTTGGCGCCGGTCAGGGCATTCAGCTTCACCAGCGCCCCGTTCATGCCGCCGGCGTCGGCGCAGCAGTACACCGAGCCATTGGAGATGGCAGGGGAGGAGCAGGATTCGACGTAGCCCAATGACACGTCCCAGGCCTTCGTGCCGTTGGATGTGTAGAAGCAAAAGAGCCGGCCGTCGGCATTGGCCACATAGACCATCCCGTCGGAGAGTGCCGGCGAGCCGTAGCCGTCATCGGTGATGGAGGCGCTCCAAAAGAACGCGCCGGTCATCGGGTCCATGCAGCGGAGCTGGTTTTGGCCCACGGAGAACAGGCGGCCTCCGTCGATAGCGGGCCCGGCCGCACCACCGGCATTGGAGACGCTCCATTTGGTAGCCCCGGTCGTGGCGTTGAAACAGTACAGGCCGTAGGGTCCTGCGCCCGAGACCGTGTCCCCGCACCCGATATAGACATTCCCGCTATAGATTAGGGGTGCCGATATGATTTCCCCTGCAGTCTGGTTACGCCAGACCTGGGTGCCCGTGCTGATGTTGATGCAATAGAGATAGCCATCACGCGAGCCCACGTATACCAGGCCGCTGCCAAGGTCCACCGCTGGCGAGGAATCCACCGCACCCCCGGTGTCGAACCTCCAGTAGCGCGCTCCGGTGTCGGCGTTGAAGCAGTAGAACCGATTGTCACCGGTAGTGGAGCCGATGAAGACGCGGCCCCCGGCCACCGCCGGCGAGGAATAGGGCGTGGCCCCGGTGTTGTTGGACCAGAGCAAGAGGTTCGAGCCCGGGCCGTTGTCGGAGGTGTTCCCGGTGCGGCCGGAGTCCCCTCGGAACATCGGCCAGGGAGGGATGCCGCCGGCACGAGCGTTTATGTCAACTCCCGTATCCGCCAGGCTCGCGAGCGGAAGGGCCAGGATGGTCAGCAACAACGTCCCTGCAAGAGCTGCAAGCAATTTCATGAGTGCATCCTCTGATCGATGTCAGGACAGTCGCATTATCTCATTTTTAACTTTGTGGTATGGTCATTTACCCAGAGGATGGGTAACTTCCTGGTCGGGCAGTTGGAGCTACTGGTTGTTCTGTCCCGGTGGCGGTTGCTGATAATTCTGGGGCGGTGGTGTTTCGTAGCTCTGGGGGGGATGAGACTCGTAGCTTTGAGGCACGGGGGACCGATAGTCCCCCTCGCCTTGGCCCGCCTGCGGCGGCGGTGATTCATAGCTCTGGGGCGTTGGGTCCTGATAATTCTGCGGCCCGGGGGCCTGATAGTCCCCCTCGCCTTGGCCCGCCTGCGGCGGCGGTGACTGATAGTCCTGAGGCATGGAGCCCCGGAATTCCTGGGGCGGATACTGGGGCTGCGGCTGGTATGCGGGCGGCTGCGGTGCTGGTTGCTGTGCGGGAGCGGCGGGCGGCGGCGACTGGGCCATCTGGGACTGCGCCGGCGGGACCGCCGGGGTCGATTTCTTCTTGCGCATCAGCAGCATTGCAACGACGGCCACGGCTGCGATGACGCCTATTGCGACGAAGAGCAGGGGGCTCGGGCCCTCCTGCACGGAAGGCTTCGCCACGCCGTTCTTGACTGTGAAGTTGAGCCACTCGACATTGGAGTTGCTGTTGCCGTCCGATGCCCTTACTTGAATGGTGTGCGGGCCGTTGCGCATGCCCGCGGTGTCGAGCCCGAACGTCCACGAGGCGGTTCCGATGGCCGTCTGCCAGGCCCCGTTGTTGACGCTGACCTCCACCTTTGTTACCGGGCTGTCGGGGTCCGTTGCCGTGCCGGTGATGGTCACGAGCTTCGAGAACGGCGTTGCAGCGGAGGGGCCGGTTATCGTCACGCTCGGGGGCAAATCGATGTTGTTTATCTTCACGGTGACGGATACTTCGGAGGAGTAGAGCTCGCCGTCGAAGGCGCGGAAGGACACCTTCTGCTTTCCGTTGGGGAGCTTGGAGACGTTCCAGTCGTATGTCCATGAGGTCGTTCCGGTGGCGGGCTTCCAGTCCCCTTTGTGGTCCTTGACCTGGACAGCCGTGAGGGTCCCGTTGCCGTCGATGTCCCATGCGGTGCCGCTCAGCGTCACCAGTCCGGAGACCTCGTCGTTCTCGCGGTGCGAGATGAGCAGGAGGCCGGGCGCTCGGTCAGGGGCCTTCTTTACGGTTATCGTGACCTTTGCGGAGGCGTTGTGGCCGTTCCCGTCGTTGGCCCAGAGGCGGATGTCGTGGTTCCCTTCCGAAAGGAGGCGCGAGAAGTTCGTGTTCGATGAAAGATAGCCATCGACGCTGGAGGTCCAGTAGAGGCTGAGCGCGTCATCGTCCTGGTCGCTCGTCTTGGAGCCGTCGAACGAGACAACGGTCCTGGTATCGAAGGTGTCTCCCTCGGATGGGCTCGTGATGACGGGCTTCGGTATGGTGTTTGCCGTCGTCCCGTTCTCAATATTGGAGTCGTTGAAGAGGCCGCCCTGGTCGTAGACGCGGACCTTGAAGTAGTAGGTCTTGGCCAGCTGGAGGCTCTCGATGTTGTATTCCGTGGTGAGCTTGGCGGTGCTGTTGGTCATCAGGGTCGCGGAGCTGGGAGTGAAGCCGGCGGTGCGGCTCATGTGGACCTCGTAGAGCGCGAAGTCGTCATCGGTGGAGGCGCTCCAGGAGAGCGCTGCGCTCGTTGCGCCCATGGCCGGCGGGTTCAGGAACACGGCGGCCGGAGGCGTGTTGCCGGAGCGTGCATTGACCTCGTTGGAGGTGTTGAAGAGCGCCGGCGTCCCGTTGTCGTAGACGCGGACCTTGAAATAATAATTGGTCCAGGGCAGAAGGCTCTGCACGACCGTCGTATTCTCTCCGCTAGACGTGATGGTCTTGACGAGGTTGGATGGTACGAAGGCGAACCCGGCCGTGAGGCCCTTGTAGACCTCATATTTGGCGAAGTCCGGGTCGCTGCTCACGGACCACGAGAGCTTCATGGATGCGGGCGTGATTTCCGACGGTGCATTTAGCGTTATCCCCGAAGGGGCGCCGTTGGGCATGGTGGTGGTGGCGCTCACTTCGTTCGAGTTGTTCCACATGACGGGGTCGCCGTTGTCCCAGACCCTGATTTTGAAGTAATACGTGGTCGAGTGGTTGAGGCCTGTCGAAACGTTCTCGGATATGGTCGTGCGGAACTGGATGCTCTTGTAGAGCGTCTGTGGGCCGGGAACGAACACCGGCGACAATGACCTGTGAATCTCGTATTTCGTGAAGTCCGTGTCGTTGTTTTGGGTCCAGCGCAGCCACAGCGATGTCTCCCTCACGGTATCCGGCGGGGAGAGCGTCACCGCCGCAGGAGGATAGTTGGGCCCGGCGGAGCCGAAGCAGTATATTTTCGCCTCCGCGCCACCGATGTAGACCCGCCCGTTCGCAATGGCGGGCGAGCCGCCGATGCCGTAGAAGTCGCCGGCGGCGCCCTGGTAGCTCCACACCAGCGTCTTGTCCGTGGCGTTGACGCACAGTACGGTCCTGTCGTATGCGAAGTAGACCCTGTCACCTGCGACAGCGGGGCTGCTCCATGGGCACAGGTTCGTGTTGTAGGTCCAAATTACCGTGCCGTTGGAGAGGTACATCTTCTTCAGGGCGCCGGGGTTCCCGTCACTGTTCTCGACGCATGAATATACAAAGCCGTTCGATATCGCCGAAACAGACTCGGACTCGGAGAAGCCGGAGGTAGTCTCCCAGTCCTTCGAGCCGCTGCTGGCGTTGAAGCAGAATATGTGCCCGTTGCCGCCGTTGTAGACGACCTTTCCCTCGGCCGCCGCCGGCGAGCCGTGGTACCCCATGGTCACCGAGGCGTTCCAAAAGAACGCGCCGGTCTCGGGGTCGAGGCATCTGAGCTGGTTCCCGCTCTGGCTGAACAGGCGCCCGTCTGCAAGCGCGGGCGCTGCCGAGCTGCCCGCCGAGGCGGTCCTCCAGAACTGGGTGCCGTTGTTGGCATAGAGGCAATAGAGGTACCCGTCCGCGGCCCCGTAATACCAATCACCGCAACCAATGTAAACGCGTCCATTGTAAATGAGCGGCGAGGACGTTACGACACCGCCAAGGGGCTTGCTCCACACCTGGGCGCCCGTGGTGGCGTTGTAGCAATAGACGCTGTGGTCCGTGGAGCCTATGTAGACTCGGTCCGCGGCCAGGTCCACCGCCGGCGAACCCCAAATCTCGGCCGTGGTCGCGGTGCGCCAGACCCTGGTGCCGGTCGTGGCGTTGAAACAATACACGGCGCTGTCCTTTGAGCCGATGTAGACCTTGCCGCCGGCAACGACAGGGGAGCCGTAGCAGTTCTGGCCGGTGCTGTTGGACCAGAGCATGCTGTTGGTTCCCGGGCCGTAATCCGAGGTGTTGCCCGTTCGGGCGGAATCCCCGTGAAACGTAGGCCAGGAAGCGTTCGGGTCCTCGCCAGCGCGCGACGTCCCGCTTTCATTGCAGGCGGGCGCCGCCGGGATGAGCGGCAATGATAGTATCAAAAGCAAACACACGATGAGAGCATTCAGTTTCATGGGAGCACCTTACCTGGATATATGGGAGAGCAAATAATCTCCTGTTTTAAGTTTTTGGTACTATCTGTAACCATTATGTACCCCGTTTTACGCCCGACGGTGACCCGACAGCCTCGGAGGGCAACCCATATATAACTAGGTTGGAATTACGAACCCGAGGCAGTTGTAAGGGGGAATAAACCGATGGACGACATAATCATGTACATCGTTGTTGCGGCGGTCATCGCTGTGGTAGCGATCCTGGTTGTCGTGCTGGCCATGCGCTCGAAGAAGGCCAAACAGGCTCCCGCCGAGCCGGCAAAGCCCGCACCCGCAACGCCTGCCGCTCCGGAGAGTTACGTGCCCTCGGCGCCTCAGACGCCCGCGGTCGGGGCCCAGGCGCCTGTTGTCACTGCCCCCAGGCCACCAGAGCCGGAAGAAGATGAGGATGAAGAGCCCGCTCCTGTGCCTGTCACGACCTTGCCGAGGCCTCCGGCCCCGGTCGAGAAGCCCGCGCCCGCACCCGTGACAACTCTGCCGAGGCCGCCAGCGCCAGCAGCGGCCATCCCCGAGCCAGCTCCCGCTCCGGCACCGGCGGTCAAGGACATCACCCCGCCTGCTCCTCCAAAGGATATCTCGCCTGCGGCACCGGCGCCCAGGGACATCTCCGCTCCTGCGCCGGCGGCCGGTGGCGTGGAAAGGTACGCGAAGAAAATAAGCCTCATAGGCGACGGCGGCGTCGGCAAGACCAGCCTCATAAACCGTTTCGTGCAGGGCATGTTCGACGACAAGTACATCCACACCATCGGGACCAATGTCAAGAAGAAGGTCATCATGCTGCCGGACGAGAAGGCCGAGGTCAACCTGATGATATGGGATCTGCAGGGCCAGCGCAACGACCCCTACATCTTCTCCCACATGTACAAGTCCGAAGGGGCCATAGTCGTCTGCGACGTCACGAGGGACAACACGTTCAATGCCATGCCCGAGTGGATTGCCATCCTCGAGAGGGAGCTCAAGCTGAAGGTGCCGCTCATCCTGGTGGGCAACAAGGCCGACCTTGTGGACGAGATGGTGGTCAGCAAGGACCAGGTCGAATACATGGCCACCAAGTACAACGCCAACGCCATCATGACCTCCGCCAAGACCGGCGACAATGTCGAGGCGGCGTTCGTTGCATTGGCCAAGAAGATCATTGGCAAGAAGTAGCCGCCCCCGAGGGGGCTGGTTATTAAGGGCGAGGGCGCAGTCATTATATATTACTAAACAATTTGGCTCTTTTGAAAGCGGAACAGGATAGGATGACCTCGGATACGGAGCAATTTGTAAAGGAGCTCGAGGCAAAGAAGGACAAGCTCAACATCAAGGCCGACGAGCATCGCTTCAGGAGGGACCGCCTCAACGAGGAGACCAAGCGCCTCGTGGAGAGAAGGGACCAGCTCAACGACCAGGTCAAGAGACTTCTGAGAGAGGCCAACGAGCACCGCGAGAAGCGCAACCAGCTCAACGAGCAGGTCAAGTCCGCCAAGGTCCTGCGGGAGGAGCTCAACAAGAAGGCCAACGAGACCGCCGAGACGGTCAATGTCCTCAGGCGGGAGCGCATGCCCAAGGACGGCACCATGGTGGGCAAGCTCAAAAAAGACCTCAAGGCCCTCGAGTTCAGGCAGATGACCAGCGTTCTGACGCCGGACAAGGAGAAATCCCTCGTCGAGGAGATGAAGCGCCTCCAGTTCCAGATAAATGAGAAGGAGAAGGCCTTCGAGCAGAACGACGAGGTTCGGGGCGCGGTGACTGAAGCGAACAAGGCACGGGAGGAGGCCGAGGCCCAGCATTCCCTCGTTTCGAAGCTAGCGGACGACGCCCAGAAAGAGCACGACGCCATGGTGGAGCTCTACGAGAAGAGCGACAACCTCCGCAAGGAGGCGGACATGGTCCAAGAGCAGTTCGTGCGGACCAAGACCTCCGCAGACGAGGAGCACCGCGAGCACGTCAATCTCATACGGCAGGTCCACGACTTCGACAAGGTGATATCTGGCCTGAGGCGCAGGGAGAAGAAGGCCCGCAAGATGAAGTCGGAAACGGTGGCCAAGAAGCAGGCCCAGGAGATATTCGAGCGCTTCAAGCGCGGCGAGAAGCTCTCCACCGAGGACCTCATGGCCCTCCAGACCAAGGGCATCTGAGCAAGCGAGGGCCATGGCCGCATTTTCAGATTCGTTCCGGAGGACCGCCTGGGGCTTCGCCTTCATGGCGCTCGGCATTGGCGACATCGTCGCGAACGCGGCGATGCCGTTCGTTCTGACCTCTCTGTCAATTGAGGATTATCTCACGGTAATGCTGTTCATAGTGCTCGGGACCGTGTACTCCGGATTCGGAATCTGGATTCTGAGGACGAAAGGGAACTGGCTCGATGCGCGCACCGTCTCGTTCTGGGGCGCCGCTGCGGTATGGGCGCTTTTCGGCGGGCTGCTGCTTATCATCGAGGGAGGGGCGCCCGGAAGCCACGACCCGCTGTACAGATATGTCAACGGCGGCAGACCGGCGGACATCACGTACGCCATCGGGACCGTCGTCATGATACTGCTCGCCCTCGTCATGGCGCTAATCGGTTACAGGAAGATGAGAGCAGCCTGGCGCGGCACCGGGCCCACGGAAAATTCCCAAGCGCGGAAATGAGGTTCTTGCGGGCTCAGAATCGATGGAATGCGACGAACCCCGGTCTTTGTCAGTTTGAGAAGGGGGATTCAGGGGCGATAGCGGGTCCGAGGTTCTTCAGCACGACGGGTGGCCCCGTCCCCTTGCGGCCGTGTGGCCCTGTGCTCTTGCCCCCCCGCCCCTCTTGAGGAGCAGAAAGCTTCCACCGATGGCATGATGCTTTCTGCGACCAAGACGAGAGCATCGGGAAAAAAGAATGGAATGCTCTCGTCGAGAAAGGTATTTATAGAGAACAACCTAATCTTGCGGTCGATGGTTCTCGAAGGACTGGCCAACTCCCTTAGGGACACGCTCAAGAAGATAGTGAACGCCTCCAACATAGACGCAGGCCTCATCAAGGAGGTCGTGAAGGAAATTCAGCGGGCGCTCATACTCGCCGATATCAATGCGGCCTTGGCCCTGAAATTGACAAAGGAGATTGAGAGGAGGGCGCTGACCGAAAAGCCCCCGGCGGGCATGTCCTCGAGGGACCATGTCGTGAGAATCGTATACGAGGAACTGGTCAAGATACTGGGCGAGGCCAGGGATGTTCCGCTCAAGAAGCACACCATCATGATGGTCGGCCTGTACGGACAGGGCAAGACCACCACCTGCGGGAAACTGTCCCATTTCTTCAAAAAGCGCGGCCTGAAGGTCGGGGTCATAGCGGGCGACGTACACAGGCCCGCCGCCTACGACCAGCTCAAGCAGCTCAGCGAGAGGACCGGCGTCTCGTTCTACGGCGAGCCGGGCGAACCGCGCGCACCCAAAATAGTCCGCGAGGGCATAGAGAAGCTCAAGGATTGCGAGATCATCATCATCGACACGTCCGGGCGGCACTCCCTCGAGGACAGCCTCGTGGACGAGATGAAGCGCATAGCCAACGTCGCCCAGCCCGACGAGAAGTTCCTTGTAATCGACGCCGTGATGGGCCAGACCGCCGGCCCCCAGGCCATGGCCTTCCACGAGGCCATCGGACTTACGGGCGTCATCATAACCAAGATGGACGGCACCGCCAAGGCAGGGGGCGCGCTCAGCGCAGTTCAGGCGACCAAGGCCCCTGTGGTGTTCATCGGCACGGGCGAGCACGTGGACGAGCTCGAGAAGTTCAACCCGCCGGGATTCATCTCCAGGCTGCTGGGCATGGGCGACATCAAGGCGCTCATAGAGCAGGCGCAGGGCGTCGTCGACGAGAAGTCGGCCGAGGAAACGGCCCGAAGGATAATGTCCGGACGGTTCACGCTCAAGGACATGCTGGAACAGATGCAGATGCTCTCCGGGATGGGCCCATTGCAGAAGCTGATGTCCATGATGCCCTTCGGCGGCGGGGCCAACATGACCAAGGAGCAGATGGAGACCGCCCAGCTGCGGATAAAGAAGTTCAAGGTGATAGGCAGCTCCATGACGAACGAGGAGCTGGAGAATCCCAGGATAATCAAGGGCACCAGGATACGCCGGATAGCCCGCGGGGCCGGCGTGGACCTGATGGAAGTGAAGGCGCTCCTGAAGCAGTATGACAATTCCCGCAAGATGCTCAAGAACATAACCTCGGACCGCAAGGCACGGAAGAAGCTGCTCAGGGCCCTGGGCCAGGACGAGCTCGAGTAGGGAGGGGAGCCGGCTGCCCGCGCTCTCGAAATTTGTTGGAAGGACCAGCGAGACCGGAGTACTACGGTCCGCCCTCGACAAGGCCAAGGAGGGCGAGGGCAGCATCGTTCTGGTCGAAGGCGAGGCCGGAGTGGGAAAGACAAGGCTTGTGTCGGAGGTCCTCGAGCAGGCCAAGGCCGAGAACTTCTCGGTCCTGACGGGCAGGTGCGCCGAAGGCGGCGACCCCTATCTGGCGTTCGTGCAGGCCTTCTCGGATTCCACGACCATCGAGGAGGCCTTCCTGATATACAGGGACGGCCGGGTCATCACCCACTGGTCCCGCAAGGAGGATTTCAGCGCCGACGCCGAGGTCGTGAGCAGCATGCTGTCCGCCATCCAGGACTTCATATCGCAGTCGTTCACGTCCTCGGCAGGGGGCGCGCTCAAGGAGGTCAAACATGGCGCGCTGGACCTGATAATGGAGCATGCGCCCAACGCCTACCTGGCCCTGGTTGTGTCAGGCCCCAGGCCACTCGGGATACACGAGCAGATGAAGCGCGTCCTGGACAAGGTCCAGGCGGCCTACGGGCCCGTGATGGACAAGTGGGACGGCGTGGTGAACAGGTTCAAGGGCGTGGAGGACTACCTCCGCGAGCTCGTGACGGTGCGCAAGTACGGCATCGAGCAGATAACCGGCGTCAGGGAGGAGATAGAGGCCGGAAAGCTCCAGAAGCAGCACGCGGAGAAGGACCGCGAGAGGATGTTCGAGAACATCGCCCGCCACATAACCAACATATCGCAGGAGAGGCCCCTGGCCCTGTTCCTCGACGACCTCCAGTGGATGGACACGGCATCGCTCCACCTGCTCCACTACATAGCCCGCACCACGAAGAGCTCGCAGGTCCTCGTGATGTGCACGTGCAGGCCCGAGGACTACGACGCCTCGAGCCCAATATCCAAGGTGCTCAGGGAAATGAGCCGCGAGCGCCTTCTGACAAAGGTTACGCTCAAGCGTTTCCAGTTGGACCATGTCCAGGAGATGATAAGCGCCTACTACCGCACGCCGCTGGCGAACGTTCCCGAGGATTTCATCGTCAAGGTCTATACGGAGACGGAGGGGAACCCGTTCTTCGTCGAGGAGGTCCTCAAGAGCCTCGTCGACGAAGGCATCGTCGACCCTTCCTCGCCGGACTGGTATCTGTCGTCAACATTGCGGGACATCAAGATACCGTCGAGGATAGAGGATATCGTTCTGAGGCGCGTCGAGAAGCTCGAGGACACGGACAGGGAGATACTGACATTTGCCGCGACGATAGGCACCCACTTCGAGTTCGAATTGCTGCGCAAGGTGTCCGGCAAGGACGAGATGGACCTTGCGGACGCCCTCGAGCGGATAGTGAAGGCGAAACTGGTATCCTCGGACCTGCGGTTCGACCATGGCATGATCCGTGAGGTGCTGTACAAGAAGATACCGCCGTTCAAGCTCACCATAGTCCACAAGCGGGTCGGCCTTGCGTACGAGGAGCTCCACAGGAAGAACCTCAAGGAGGTCTGCTCCGCCCTCTCGTACCATTTCTCGAAGGGAAATGTCCCCCAGAAGGCCATAGACTATTCCATAATGGCCGGCGAATTGGCGCGCACCAAGTATGCGCACGACGAGGCCATCAACTACTTCCGCACGGCGCTCTACTTCATCGAGAACCACGAGGACCGGGACGGCCCGGAGCTGCAGACGCGGGAGCTCTCCATCCTGACGGCGCTCGAGGAGCTGTGCGAGATAACCGCGGACCTCGATAAGGGAATGGAGTTCGGCAGGCGCGCCGTGACCCTCGCAGGCCTCCTGGGCAACAACCGCATCGTGGCGGAATCCTACCGGAGCCTGGGCGACATCTTCGTGAGGACTGGAGAGTGGGAGGCCGCGATTGTCCATTACCGGAAGAGCCTCGAGACCGCACAGGCCGCAACGGACAGCGGCCACTCGGCCAGCGCCTACCGCTCCATAGGCAACGTCCACTTCCGCACCAGCGAATACGGACTGGCCATCGAATTCCACTCCAGGAGCATCGCCATCGCCGAGAAGATGCCTCCCGGGGAAGGCGTGCCCATCCTGATACAGACCTACATAGAGCTCGGCAACGTGTACACCGAGAAGGGCGATTACCCGCTCGCCATTGATTACTACGAAAAGGCCATGCAATTCGGCATACGGACGGATTCCATTTACGATGTTGCGACCGCCTTCAACAACATAGGCGATGTCTACCTCAAGAAGGAAGATTACGACCTGGCCACGGAATATTTCGAGAAGGCCCTGGCCACGTTCAAGATGATGGGAACGGTAATGGACATAGTCGTCACCCTGTCCAACCTGGGCGAGTGCAACGCCAAGAGCCGCAAGATCGAGGTGGCCAAGGCGTACTCGGACAAGGCCATGGAGTTCCTCAGGCGGCTCGGCGAGGTGGAAACGCCGTTCCAGCTGCACCTCAACTACGGCATCATCTTCCGCCACATGAAGGATTGGGACCGGGCGCGCGAGCACTTCGCATCGAGCATATCGGCCCTTACCGGCGTCAACATGCCCTACTATCTGGGCGGCTCGTTCTACGAGATGGGCATGATGTTCAGGGACCAATGCAGCATCAAGGAAGCCCGCGAGTGCTTCGACAGCGCTGTGCAGATATTGGAGAAGGTCGGAGCCAACGAGATCGTGGAGAAGATAAGGACGGAGCTCAGGAACCTCGGCAGCGGGGAGCCGGGAGATACCGGCGGCGGGGCGGGGTGCGGAGGCCCCCCGGGCTGAGGATATCGGGTGGTGAACGGGTGTGATGGGCGAGAAGCTGGTGGGCCGCGAGAGGGAGCTGGCGGAGCTTCGTGGCGCAGTGGACCGGACGGTCTCCGGGGACTTCACGGTGGCGCTCGTCGAGGGCGGCCCGTGCTCCGGCAAGGGCGCCGTGATGAAGGCCATCGAGGCCTACGCCCGCTCGAAGGGTGCGGCGGTCCTCCATGGCGTGTGCCGCGGATGGGCGCTTCCCGAGCCATACCAGGCGATAACGGAGGCCATCAACCAGGCTCTCAGGGACCGCGGCGAATCCCGCAGTTTCCCGGACTGCATGTTCCCCCTGCCCGCCGCCGGCACCGAGCGCATAGATGTCAGCCGCTCCATGTCCAGCATCGGGCCCACCCAGGAGGCCATCTGGAAGTTCATGAAGGAGACCGTCGGTGAGAAACCCCTCATGCTGTCCATCAACAATTTCCAGTGGGCCGACCCGGCGACGTGCCGCTTCATCGGATACCTTGCGGGCCTCAGGGAAAAGAGCCGTCTGATGCTCGTTCTCGCCCACCGGCCCGAGGAGATGTCCGACGATCAGAATTCGCCACGGATGCTGGAGCACCTTCAGGCATCGTACCCCGTCCACAAGGTGGTGATGGGCCACCTTTACCATCAGGAGCTTTCCCCCCTTATACGGAGCGTCCTCGGGATAGAGCCGCCCGACGAGCTGCTCAGGCACATAGCCAAGGAGAGCGGCGGCGTGCCGGCGCATGTCATCTGGATGGTCAGATACCTCTTGCGCACGGGGGTCATCGATGGCAAGACCGGCAAATGGGCGGGCGAGACGCCCGGCCCGAAGGACAAGCCCATCCCCTCCCTGAAGGAGATGATACGGGGCGCGGTGGTGTCGCTGCCGCAGGCCGCGGGCGAATTGCTCAAGGCCATTGCGGTCGGCGGCTGGTCAGCGACGGGAACCATCCTGGAGGACGTTGTGGATGTCAGTGTCAGCGAGCTCAGGGAGCTGGGCAAAACATTGGAGGACGCCGGCTTCGTCAGCGCCGCGGACAAGGACGGCGAGCTTGTCCTCTCTTTCAGGGAAGGGCTGGCCCAGGAATGCGTCTACGACAACCTCAAGGGCGAGGAGAGGCGCCGGCTCCACTGGCGGACCGGAAATGCCGTCGAGAAGTTGCTGCTGGGTATGCCCGAGGGGTCGTTGTTCGTGCTGGCCCACCATTTCTCGAACACGGGTGACATCGGGAAGGCGCTCGAGTACGTCACCATGGCGGGCGACATGGCCGCGGAGATGGCCGCCTACGACGAGGCGCTGGCCCACTACGAGCAGGCCCTGGCCATCCTCGAATGGGAGGAAGAGGGCGCCCCCAAAAGAATGGGCGAACTCCGTTTGCTCTCCAGGCTCGGGGCGACCTGCTCTGCGCTCGGGCTTCCCGAGCGGGCCCTGGAATTCCAGGTCAGGGCGCTGAAGATATCGACCGAGACCAAGGACGCCCACTGGCAGGCCGAGGCCCATGTGAGGATGGGCAAGGCATACCTGGACATGGGCGAGTGGGCGCTCGGGCTTGCCGAGATCAAGATAGGTCTTGCCATAGCCGAGGAGGCCAAGGACACGAGGACGCTGCTTCTGGCGCGCCTGGAGCTCGCCGGCGCCTACTGTCTGAGGGAGGTCTTCCACAAGGGCATAGAGTACATGGAGAAGCTCCGGAAGGAGCAGCTCACGGACACAGAGCTGAAGCGCCGGGCGGCGCAGGTCTGGCTCGACATAGGGGCCCATGTGCTCGAGGGCAGCCGCAGGTACACCGAGAGCGCGCAGGAGCTGTTCCGTGCGCTCGGAGACACGGAGGGCATGGCCGCCTGCAAGGTCGAGCTGGCCAAGCTGACCCCGCATTGAAGGAATGGTGTTTCCCTGTTTTGCATGATCTTCGGAGGCGAATTTTTCTGAGGAACTTCGTCATCGTCGGACATGGCACTGACGCGGACGGCGATTTCACGCTCAACGACCTGTGCGGCGGCGCCGGAAGGCTCGATGTCCTCCTCAGGTGCGTCTCGTCGGCGTTCTTCCTGTCCCACGGGATAAGGCAGGATGTCGGGCTCTTTCTCGTTTTCCCGAAGGGCCCCAAGACCATCCGCTTCTGCGCCTCCGAGATGCGCTACGTCAATCCCGACGAGCGCAGCACTGGCGCCCTCGTGCGCAACGCCCTTCTGAAGAAGCTCGACGGTCCCGGTGAGAAGCAATCCTCGCCGGGCATCCATGTTTCCACAAAAAGCTTCGAGGATACGGTGAAGGAGCTGCCGAACCTGATGTGGCTCGTCGAGAACGGTGACCCGTGGCCCTCGGCGGTCGAATGTGATGTGACGTTCGTCCTGAGCGACCACCACGATTTCACGCTCGACGAGGAAGCGGTCCTGCACAAGCTCAAGGCCAGGCGCGTGAGCCTTGGCCCGACCAGCCTCCACAGCAATCACTGCATCACGCTGGCGCATTACCTTCTCGACGGGTCCCAAACGGGCGTTTGAGCTCAGAGCCCGCCGTGGGTGGCTATCCAGAGCATCAGTCCGTATCCCAGGAACAC
>Ga0315283_10002419_pt1 | contig 15588 bp, 10 predicted proteins | sample YL17G09_0_MG_FD_204541 | JGI IMG/M metagenome (GOLD analysis project Ga0315283, IMG submission 204541) | Sediment microbial communities from Yellowstone Lake, YNP, Wyoming, USA - YL17G09_0 | ecosystem: Environmental > Aquatic > Freshwater > Lake > Sediment | place: USA: Wyoming | collected... | reverse complement strand
CCTTCCTGCCCAGGTCGAGGAGCGCGTTGCCCTTGGCGAGCCACGCGGCCTCGTTGTTGGGGTCCTCCTCGATGGCCATCTCGAGCGCCTCGAGGGCCCTCTTGTTCTTGCCCATCTTGTTCAGGGCGTCGCCCTTGCGCACGAGCGCCGGCACAAGCCTCGGATTGTAATTGAGCGCGTGGTCGTAGGCATCCGCTGCCTTCTCGATATCGCCAAGGACATGCAGTGCGTTCCCGTAGTTGTACCACGCCTCGGTGTAGGTCGTGTCGATGTTCACGGCCTTTGCATAGCACTCGACCGCATCCCTTATGAGACCCTGCCGCTCCAGGACGACGCCTCTGTTGTTCCAGGGTATCGCATAGCCGGGGTCGACGGTGCCGGCGTTGAGGAAGAACTCCGCGGCGCCCCTCAGGTCGCCGACGAGCAGGGCCACGGCGCCCTTGTCGTTCCAGGCGCGGGCGAAGTCCGGCTTGAGCGTGATGGCCCGGTCGTAGCAGTCGCGGGCGTTCTCGTAGTCCTTCATCTCGCGGAACATGTTGCCCTTGTACGCCCAGAGGATCTCGCTCTCTTTCAGGCGGATGGCCCTGTCGAAGGCCTCGACGGCCTCCTCGTACCGCCTGAGTGCGCCCAGCGTGTTGCCGAAATTGCTCCAAACCTCGCCATTCCCGGAGTTGAGCTCCAGCGAGCGCTCGAGCGACGCAAAGGCATCCTTGAACTTGCTCATCCTGAACAGCAGGTTGCCGCGGTTGTTCCATACGGATGCGACCCTCGAATCGGTCTCAAGCGACGCTGTGTATGATTTGAGGGCCTCGTCGTACCTGCCCAGGGCGAACAGCATGGTGCCCTTGTTGTTCAGGATGGCCGCGTTCTCTGGATCGAGCGAAAGCGCCCTGTCGTAGGCGGCCAGTGCGTCCTCGTGGCGTCCGAGGCCCTGGGCGAGGTCGCCGAGCTTGCCCCATCCGGCGGAGTTCTCCGGGCTGATCTCGACCGCCTTGCCGTACGACTCCAAAGCTTCCTTGAATTTTCCTATCTTGGCTGCGGCATCGCCCCGGCGCTCCCACGCGCTCCAGTCGTTGGGCACACGTTTGAGCTCCTCGTCGCAGACCTTGATGACCTCCTCGAGCTGGCCCGTGCTAGCGAGCACGGCCTCCTTGTTCCGCAGGGAGGTCAGGTAATCCGGATTCAATGCGGCGGCCCGGTCATAGCTTAGGATGGCGTCCTTGGGCCTGCTCAGGCCATAGAGGGCGTTGCCCCGTCCCACCCAGGCATGCACGAAGCCCGGCTCCGCCTCGATGGCCTTGTCGTAGGCCTCGAGGGCCATCGCATATTCGGACTCGGCGTTGTGTATGCTGCCCAGATTGCTCCAGGCCTTCGCATCGTGGTGGTTGATCTCGATGGCCTTCTTCAGGGCAACCTTTGCGCCGTCCTTGTCGCCGATGTTGAAGAGCGCCGTGCCCTTCCAGTTCCACGCTTCCGAGTGATAGGGGTCCTTCTCAAGGACCTTGCCGTAGCAATCCAATGCTTCGGTGTACCTGGTCAGCCAGCTGAGGGTGTTGCCCTTGCGGTACCAGGCTTCCACGAAATCGTCGTTGAGCTCGAGCGCCTTGTCGAAACATTCCAGCGCCTCCTCGGACTTGCCGAGCACGTGGAGGGCCGCACCGCGGGCGCACCAGGCACCCTCGCTGTTGGGGTGGAGGTCCATCGCCCGGTCGTAGCAGGGCACCGCCTCCTCGAAACGCTCCATTTCCGACAGAAGGTTTCCCTTCTCGTACCAGGCCTCGTGGTAGTCGACCTTAATCTGGATGGCCCTGTCGAAGGCCTGGAGGCCCTCGGTGTGGCGGCCCATGCGCCTCCTGGCGAGGCCGAGCTGGTACCACAGTTCGGCGTGGTCCTTGCGGAGAGAGAGCGCCTTCTCGAAGCTGGCCAGTGCATCCTCCTCCTTGCCCAGCCTCAGGAGCGCCCTGCCCTTGTTGAACCAGACCTCCTCGAACCCTTCCGCGGTGGAGCTCACCTTGTCGTAGCAGTCCACGGCGTCCTGGTATTTTCCGAGAAGGAACAGCGCATTCCCCTTGTCGCGCCATCCGGCCTCGCTCGAGGGCTCGAACTCGGTCGCCTTCTCGAACGCCGCCGCGGCCTCGGCCGGTTTCCCGAGGGTGAATAGAATCGTTCCGGCGTCATGCCACGCCAGCGCGAAGTACGGGTTCAGCTCGGTGACACGCTGGAAGCACGAGAGCGCCTCCCTCGTCATTCCCGATTTGCGCAGCAGGCGTGCTTTCTCGTAGAGGGCGAACTGGTCGTCCGGGTTGCGGGCCAAGGCCCGGTCGCACTCGGATATCATCTTGTCGAGCTTCGCCGTTTCAACGAGGCCTTCCATCCTGTCCCAGGCCTCGGAATAGTTGGGATTGATGCGGACCGCCTCGCCGTACGCCTTCACGGCGTCCCAGTTGCGGCCCACCTCCTCGAGCTGTCGGCCGTAGGCATGGAGGATCTTCTCGTCCGGCTTCGCGATGGCGAGCAGCTGCTCGAAGCTCTCGACGGCCTCGGCGGGCTTCCCCATCATGGCCAGCACCTCGGCCTTGTTGTAGAATGCGACTTCCTTGTCGGTCCCTATCCTGAGGGCAGCGTTGAACGATTCCAGGGCCTCTCCGGCCCGCTGGAGCTCCTTGAGCGCCACGCCCCGGTTGTTGTGGGCCCTCGTGTTCTCGGGATTGAGGGTTATGAGCTTGTCGTAGACCCCGATGGCCTCCTCGTACCGGTCCGCATTGTAGTATGAAACGCCAAGATTGTTCATTGCGCGCTCGTGCTTGGGGTCGAGCTCGATGGCCCGCGTGTAGGATTCCACTTCCTTCTCGGTATTGTCGAGCTCTGCGAACGCCACGCCCTTGTTGTACCATGTCTCGGCGTTCTTCGGGTCATTCTTGAGCTCAGTGTTGTAGGCGCGGATGGTGCCGTGGAAATCGCCCAGTGCATAGAGGACATTGCCCTTCTCGAACCAGGCGCCCTTCATTTCGGGTGCGAGCTGGATGACCTGATCCCACGAGCTCACCGCGGCACGGTGGTCGGAGGCCGCCGCGTGCTCGCGTGCGCTCCGGACCGCCTTCCTGACCTCGTACTGCACCTCGGGAGAAAGCTTCCTTATCTCGCCCTCCACTCCGACGGCCTCGCCCCTGGACTCCCTGACCTGGGGAACGCCCGTGTCCTCCCCGCCACCGGCAGCGCCCCCGGAACCTTCCGGGGCCACCGCCCCGGCGTCCCTGACCTCATCGGGTGACGGAAGCCCAGACCGCTGGACGGCCTTGTCTATGAGGTCGAGCTTCGTGAATATGTCGTGGTTCCTGATGCCCATGATGAGGTCGGATGCTCCGAGCACCTCGACGCCCTTGTCGGCCCATTCCTGCCTGACCGCCTCATCCAGGTCCTCGAGGCAGACGTAGATGCCCTGCTTGTCCTTGAGGGAGCCTGCCATCTCCTGGAGGTCCTCCAGTATGGCCTCGTCCTGGCGGGCCTGCACGACGAAAGACTTTTCCTGGAGGGTAACGCCCATCAGGAGGGTCCCTTCCGATACACGGGCGTCCTTCAGGCCGAAACCGAGCTCCTCGAAAAGCGTGACGACGGTCTCGTTGAACTTTTCTGGCGGCAGGTTCCTCAGCTGTTCAAGAACCTTCGCATCGTCAGGGTCCGGCGCCACGTACCACGTACCGACACATAAGAATTAAAATCTACCGAATCTAACAGATATATTTAATGCCGATAAAAGGTATTCAGATTATATGCCCCGCCTGTTCGGGACCTCCGGCGTCCGAGGCTATACGAATTCCGAGATGACACCACAGCTGGTCTTGGAGCTGGCCCAGTCTTATGGGACCATCATCGGCCACGGCGCGAGCGTTGCCGTCGGCCGGGACACCCGATACGGCGCCCAGATGCTCTCCAGCGCAGCCTGCGCGGGCCTTGTCAGCGTCGGTCTCATGGTTGAGGATTGCGGCGTGCTGCCCATGGCCGCCATGGCATCCTACATTGTCTCGGAGAAGCTCTCCGGCGGCGTCCTGATAACGGGGAGCCATATGCCGCCCGACAGGATAGGCCTCATTCTCATGAATGCCGAGGGAGCCTACACTCCGTATTCGGTATCCGACGACGTGGAGAAGCTCCACGATGGCAAGAAATGGAAGGCAGCGCCCTACGACAAGGTGGGCACGGTGCAGGCGGCCTCGAAGCCGCTCGAGCGCTACCTCGGCCGCGTTTCCAGGATGGTGAACAGGAGGGCCATCTACCTCGAGAAGTTCCGTGTCCTCGTGGACACGGGCAACGGCACCGCCGGCGTGGTGCTGCCCCGCATTCTCAGGGACCTGTGCTGCCAGGTCGAGACCATCAATGCGGAGCCAAAGCCCAACCCCGACAGGGACTGCGAGCCCCGCTCAGCCACGCTCAAGGCGACGGCGGAGAGGGCGAAGGCCTCCAAGGTCCAGCTTGCGGCGGCAACGGACATAGATGCGGACAGGGTCATCTTCTTCGACGAGCATGCGCAGGGCATCCCGGAGGATGTCACAGGCTGCCTTTTCGCAAAGCACGTGCTGTCCAAGACCAAGGGCTCGGTCGTGGTGCCCATCAATTCCTCGACCATGATAGAAAGGGTCTGCAAGGAAGCCGGTGTCAAGCTCCATTACTGCAAGGTGGGCCAGCCCGCCACCATGGAGGCCATCAAGAGCCACCGGGCGGTGTTCTCGTACGAGGAGAGCGGGAAATATTACTTCGTCAAAGACGAGTTCTGGTGCGACGGCATCCTCGCCACCATGAAGTTCCTCGAGGTCATGGCGACGCGCAAAAAGACAGCTTCACAGCTGGCAGGCGAGTTCCCCAACCTGGCGCAGTCCAAGACGAAACTCCAGTGCACGGACAAGGAGAAGACGAAGCTCTATCCCGAGATAAAGAAGGCGCTCTCGTCCCATCCGTTCGAGGAGGTCGACCGCCTGATAGACATGGACGGCCTCAAGACCATCTACAAGGACGGCTCGTGGCTCCTCATCCGCACCAGCGGGACGGAGCCCCTCGTCCGCGTTTTCGCGGAATCCGAGAAGGAAGCCCTCGCCAAGGAGCTCATGGATTACGGCGTGGGGCTCGTGAAGGCGGCGCTCTTGAAATAGGAAACGGGCGGCTCAATTTGGAATAACGGCGCCGGAGTCCCGTTTTGAAGTGTGCAAGGTGGCGCATTGATAGGAATATTAAGTAAGTGCGGGGCCTCTTCACGACAAATGCAGCAGCGCACTGTTCGGCACTCAGAACTTCTCGCATATGTAGTCGAGAACGCTCTCGAAAAGCAGCCTGCCGTCGCCGTGACCCTTGGCGTCGCGTTCCCTCGTCCAGTCCGGGTGCTGGTACCTGAAGAACACCCTTTCCGGATGGGGCATCATCCCGAACACGTTTCCCTTGCGGTTGCAGACGCCCGCGACGTTCATGGGTGAGCCGTTGGGGTTCCAGGGGTATCCGCCAAAGTTCCCTTCGGGGTCCACGTACTTGAAGACTATCTGGTCGTCCGCCGCCATCCGGCCCACGAGGGCCTCCTGCCTGTCGAGCGGGAACGTGAACCGGCCCTCGGCATGCGCCGACGGTATCAGCAGCACCTTTCCCTTGGGGACCCTGCTCGTGAAAACGCATTTGCCATTGTTCTCGTGCTTCAGATAGGTCGGCCGGCACTCGAACCTGTCGCTTTCGTTGGTTGTGAGCACCGCCTCCGGCTCCGGAGCAATGGACGAGGCGAAACCGGGGAGCATACCCAGCTCCACGAGCACCTGGAAACCGTTGCAGACGCCGCCCACCGGATAGCCCTTCTCCACGAAATCGACGAGCTTGTTCCGCAGGGCGCTCTTCATCCTCGCCGCCCAGATGGCGCCGGCGCGGACATAGTCCCCTGCAGAGAAACCGCCAGGTATCATGAGGCAGTGAAAATCGGACAGGTCGCGCTTGTCCTCCGCAGTCACATCCTGGCCGAGGAGCTGCTTCAGGTGCACGAGCTCCGGTTTCGCGCCGAGGCGCTTGAAGCAGTCGTGCATCTCCTGCTCGCAGTTCGTCCCCTCGATGCGCAGCACGCAGACCCGGACATCCTTGATATCCATGTTCCCCTGAATGAGATTCGAAATGAAATAGGTTGCTAGAATCGCCTCGCCACCACACAATTTATATACGATGGTCAGGGTAAGAGAAGTTTGGATGCAAAGAACGCCTGCCCTGGCGGTATTGTGCGTTGCGCTGATTATGCTGCTGTCGGGCTGCACGAGCACCGACTCCAACAACCCGCCCCAGATAAAGGGCTTCGAGCCCGGGGGAGATGTCACCATCCCTGAGGACGGCTCGGCCCCCTTCGCAGTCTCCGCTTCCGACAGGGACGGCCAGAAGCTCACGTGCACGTGGCTCGTGGACGGCGTGCGCAACGTCACCCAGCGACCGCCGTTCACGTTCTCGTACGCACCGGGCCGCGCCGTCGGCGAGCACCAGCTCAACGCCGTCGTGTCGGACGGCTCCCTGACGGCCCTACAGTCCTGGCGGGTCATCGTCTACAGGATAAACCGCCCTCCTGCATTCGCGGGCGTCACTCCAGCTGAGAAGGATCCCTCCGTCAACGAGGGCGCCTCGCTGGAATTCCGGGCCTCGGCCCTCGACCCCGAGGGGGACGGCGTCGTGCTGTCATGGACGCTCGACGGCAAGAATGTCCCCGCCGCCGGAGGGGCGTACGGCTTCGCGCCCGATTATGCCATGGCGGGCCTGCATGTCATCATCGTATCGGCCTCGGACGGCAACATGACGAGCCAGCACAGGTGGAATGTGTCGGTCGTCAATGTCAACAGGGCGCCGCTGTACGTGGACTGGACCCCTGCGCAGGACCCGACGGTCACGGAGCTGGATACGCTCCATTTCAACGCGAGCGCCGTGGATGACGACGGCGACACCGTCACGTACCACTGGACCTTGGACGGGAGCACCACTGTCGTGGGGCAGGCCTTCGACTACACCCCGGATTACCGGGCATCCGGCAATCACACGGTGGAGGTGTTCGCCGCGGACGGGGCCCTCGAGACGGGCCATTCCTGGAAGGTGCACGTGGACAACCTCAACCGGCCCCCCGCAATCGTCTTCTCAAGCCCGGCCGGCGATGTATCCACCGGAGAATACGAGGCGGTGCCATTCTTCATGGATTACTCCGACGACGACGGCGATCTCATATTCATCAAGTGGTTCCTCGACAACGGCACGGTCGCTGCCGCCATGGGCCAGCGGTTCAACTACACGCCGGGCTTCAACAGCACGGGCGCCCATACCGTCAAAGCACAACTTTCCGACGGGACCGCCTTCCTCGAGAGGACATGGAATGTCACAGTGAGCCGCAAGAAGGCGGACTGGACCGTGCTCGTCTATTCCAACGGCGACAACGACCTCGAGCCCTACCTGCTGGAGGACATGAACGAGATGGAGATGGTGGGCTCAACGGAGCATGTCAACATCGTGGTCCAGATGGACCGCACGCCCAGCTACGATGCATCCAACGGCGATTGGGCGACGACCAGGCGCTACAGGATAGAGAAGGATGCCGATTCCCGGCTCATCGGCTCGCGGCTGCTCCTCGATATGGGGGAGCAAAACATGGGCACGGAAGCGGCCCTGACTGATTTCCTGCTCTGGGGGCTCGACAATTTCCCCGCTGACAGGTACCAGATAGTGATGGAGGGGCACGGCGACGGCTGGTCCGGCATCTCCCAGGACTTCACGGACAACCACGACAGGCTCACGCTCGAAGGCGTGGTGAACTCGGTCCGTGGGTTCAACCAGGCCCGCAATGCGGGGGCGGTCGAGGTCCTGGAGTTCGATGTCTGCTACTGGGCCATGCTGGAATGCGACTGGGCGCTCAGGGACACGGCCCGTTACATAATAGGCTCGGAGGATATCGACCCGAGCCCGGGACAGGCTTATAACACATACCTTGCCAACCTCACGCTCCACCCCAACATGACGGCCTCGGAGCTTGCCCAGGCCGCAGTGCAGGCGTTCGGCGAGAGCTACACGGACGGAAAATTCTGGCCCGAGGACAACGACACATTCACGCTTTCCGCCATTGATTCGAGCAAGGTCGCCCTTCTGGCCCAGAAATTTGACGAGCTTTCGGCATGGCTCCTGAGCGACTTCAACGCCAGCAAGGCTGCCATCCAGGCCGCGCGCTCGTCCGTGCTCTATTTCGGAAAACCGGATTACATAGACCTGTACCATTTCGTGCAGCTGCTCCGTCAGGCCAGCACATCGGACGCCCTCAATACCAGCGCGGATGCCGTGATGGCCGCCGTTGCGGACGCGGTCCCGTACATGACGAACGGCGTCTACAGGCAGGATGCGCATGGCATCTCCATCTATTTCCCGTATTATTCGTATGTGTACAAGCCGGCCTACGGGGACCTGAACATGAGCCGCCTCTATTCATGGGACGACCTGCTGGTCGTATACCTGAATGTAACCGGCCGCTCGGCAGGACGGGGTGACATGCCGGGCGGGAACCCGGAAAAAGGGGAAGGGGCCCCGATATCCGATGGAACGTCTCTTTCTGTCATGGAACCGATTCGCAGGCGAGGTCGGCAGCATATATGGCGATGAGTGTCGCAAAACGAGAGGGAACTTTTATATCGGTGGCCAAACTAACATTCCATCAGAGCCTGAAGGAGGGTTCTGTATGGCGGCAGGAAGCATGTTCTGCGGGAGATGCGGGGGGTTCACGAGGCCCCAGTCGAATACCAAGCGACGGGTATGTCCGAGGTGCCACCCCGAGAAGATACCTGAGCAAAAGCCAGGTATCGACAAGACAGGCATGCCATGCAAGGACAGGGGCGTGTGCCGACCGGAGCGCTGCATAAAAGCCCTCGAGTGCGAGGAGCGGATGCGGGGCTGAAACAGGATTCATCCAATAAGATTGTCATCGGGCCCCATTAGAGGGGCAAATCATTTGTTAATTCCGATCCGTGACAGGACATCGTCTATCGTGGCGTCCTTGTTCTGCTTCTTCTCCGCCTCGCGCCGGCTTTCCTCGTCCCGCCTCCGCGCCTCGCGCAGCTTGCGCTCCTCGTCGGCCTTGCGGGCCTCTTCCTTGAGGCGCTCATCTTCCTTTTTCTTCTCGGCGTCCTGCTTCCGCCGCCGCTCCTCCTCCGCCTTCTTGCTCGCCTCATCATCCTTCTTCTTCTGGGCGGCCTTCCTCGCCTCGTCCTCTTTCCGCTTCCTTTCCTCGTCATTCTTGAAGTCCGCGTCCCTCTTTATCTCCTCGTCCTTCTTGCGCTGCTCATCCTTCTTGAGCTCCGCTTCCTTCCGCCGCTCCTCGTCGCGGCGCCGCGCGTCCTCCATTTTGCGTTTGTCCTCGCGCTTCTTGTCATCGATGCTCTTCTTTCCATCCGCGCCGGGCGTGGCGGCGGCTCCTTTCTGGGAGGGAAACTTCTCATTCATGCGCTCGCGCCCTTGGCGGGCCTTCTCGGCCAGTAACTGGGCGGCGAGCGAGGGCCCTTCGCGCTCATCGTCCTTGGGCTCCTCGGGAGGCGTCTCCACCTCCTTCAGCGGCTGGCTGTAGTTCGGTTTCCCGTCGGACCAGGATGGTCCCGCAACGGGCTTGCCCTCTTTTGCGGCAGCGGTGGCTGATGCTGGTTTCGCCGCCGGAGAAGCTGTGGCGACGGCCTTGGTGGCCAGGGCTTTGTCCTCCTTCAATGACCTTTCGATGCTCTTTTGGAGGAGCATGTCCGCCAGCGGGCCGCTGACCACGTCCTTCTTGGGCAGGTCCATGTCAAGCGTCTCGATGCCCTCATCCTCGCCGCCGGGCAGGTCATCTATCGTCATTTCAGGGTCCGTTCCGGCCACAGGGGCATCCATGGCCTCCGCAACCTCGACCCCATCCGATTCCAATCCGACGGCGTCGATGTCCTCGAGCTCATCGTCCTCCCCGAACCCTGTGTCGCGGGGCAATGGCGCGCCGGCATGCTCGTACGAGGACGGTATCGGCTCCTCCACGATGCTCTCCTCGGCCATGGGAAGCTCCTCCGTGACATCATCGTCGGTATCGATGGGCTCCTCGTCGCCGGCGGCCGACTCGTAGACCTCCACGGGCTCCTCCTCCGGAAGGTCGCTCTCGTATTCCTCCCTGAGAAGCTCGTCCTCCTCTTGCGCCAGCTCGTCATGGAGCTTTCCACGCTCCATCGAAGTACCCGGGCCCCGGACTGCCTGAGTTCCCCTGGGTTCACCCATCATGGGGAGCTCTTCCGCGTCGCCATCATGAGCACCTATGTCCCCGTGCTCATCATCGTCCACATCGTCGAACGTGACGGGTTTGCGGCTGACGGTCTCAGGCACATCCCGCACCCTTCCGTCCGGGATGTAGTAGGGGCGCTGGCGCGGTTGGGGGCGCCTGGCGCTCTTGCGGAACATGACCAGGTAGATGACCATGCCGAGAATGAGAACGATAAGCAGGACTATTCCCATCAGGAGCGACGGGTCCATGGGCTTGGATGTCCCGGTCGCGAAGACCGGCCAAAACGAATTCCCCTCCGGCATTCCAGGCACCATATTTTCTATCGTGTGCATAATAGTACCGCTTGGAATATAAATAATGTGTGGGTGACCAAAACCTTTTAGGGTTTCAGCCCATTGACGCAGTCGGTGTGACTAATTGCTGATAAGGAGCCGCGCGCCCCTGAGGATAAGCTTCTGCGGCGGAGGGACGGATGTCCCGCCGTACCCCCAGCAGAGGGGGGGGCTGGTGCTCAGCTGCACCATCAACAAGTACGCCTACGGTACGCTCATGCCGACGGACCAAGAGGGATTCACGGTCCGCTCGCTCGACTACAATGTCGTTGCCCATTACGATGCTCCTTCCGACCTGCTCTACAACGGTGAGCTGGACCTCGTGAAGGCGGCGCTCAAGTGGATGGGCGTGAAGGGCGGGGTGAACCTATTCCTGCACAGCGACGCACCTCCGGGCTCCGGACTGGGCTCCTCGTCTACCATGACGGTGGCGCTCGTGGGACTTCTCAGCCATTATCTGAAGAAGCCCATGACGGACTACGAAATAGCGGAAGCGGCCTACATCATAGAGAGGAAGGAGCTGGGCATCAAGGGCGGCATGCAGGACCAGTACGCCGCAACTTTCGGCGGCTTCAACCTGATAGAATTCAACCCCACGAATGTGGTGGTCAATCCCCTCCGAATACCGAAGCACGTGGTCAACGAGCTGGAATATCACCTGCTCCTGTGCTACACGGGCCGGACCCGGCTGTCGGCGAACATACTAGAGAACCAGATTAAGGCGTATGAGGAAAAGCGCGCTGACGTCATGGACGCCCTCGACCGCATGAAGAAGCTTACAGTCGAGATGAAGAACGCCCTGCTCACCGGCCATCTGGACGATTTCGGGAAACTCATGCACGAGGGCTGGCTCGAGAAGAAAAAATTGACCAAGAACATCACCAGCGACCAGATAGACAAGCTGTACGATGTAGCCCTCAAGAACGGGGCCATCGGCGGGAAGATATTGGGCGCGGGCGGCGGCGGCTACCTTCTCATCTACAGCGATTTCGAGAAGAAACACACCCTTGCCGAGGCCCTCAACAAACATGGCGGCGAGGTTGTGAATTTCGGTTTCGACCACGAGGGCCTCGTGACGTGGGATGTCGAGAGGGCCCACGGCAGGTGCCGGTGATTGCCGGAGGCATCCGGACGGGCGATGAACGCCGGTAATGGAGGAGTGAAAAAATGAAGGGAAGAAGGCCGAGGACGCCGAAGCGGGCAGGTGCGATGGCAACGGAGACCGTGCTCCGCACGCTGCAGGAAAGCGCCCGCACCAAGATGGAGATATCCCACGACGAGGCGGAGAAGGTCGTCCGCGCTGCGGACATGATAACGGCGGCATTCAGGGCAGGAAAGAAGGTGCTCATATTCGGCAACGGCGGGAGCGCCGCCGATGCGCAGCACATAGCCGCGGAGTTCATCGGCAAATTCGCGAAGGAGCGGGATGCCCTGCCCGCGATAGCGCTCAATGTCAACACATCGGTGATAACATCGATATCCAACGACATCAACTACGAGCGGGTGTTCGCGCGCCAGATAGAGGCCCTGGCATCGAGCGGCGACGTGGTGGTGGCCATCAGCACAAGCGGCAGGTCTCCGAGCGTTCTCGAAGGCCTGAAAGCGGCACGGGCCAAGGGCGCCTCGACAATCGGACTGACTGGAATTGCGGGGGAGCCCATGAGAAAGTGCTCGGACATCTGCATTACCGCACCATCCCTGAAGACTCCCAGGATACAGGAAGTGCACATCACACTGGGCCATATAATCTGCGAGCTGGTGGAGAACGAACTGTTCGGCTGAAATAATCTATCGCTTGAACTTTTCACGCCAGTGGTCGAGTGAATCTTCCAGCGTCCGTGCGATGGCTATCTTCGGCTTCCAGCCCGTTGCCCTCACCAGCTTGGTGTTGTCGCCCATGATTATCGGTTCGTCCGTCGGGCGCAGGAGCTTCTGGTCCACGCGCGCATCGACCTTGCCCTGGGCCAGCGAGAGGAGCTTCCCGAGGACGTATTGTATCGCGATGGAATGGGATGAGCACAGGTTGTAGGGCTCGCCGGGTTTCCCCTTCTCCACGATGGCTTCGAGGCCCCTCACCTGGTCCCGCACATCCGTGATGTCACGGCGGGGAGAGAGGTTCCCGACCCGCATCGGGTTCCTCTGCCTGCCGGCCTCTATCCTTGCCACCTGGGAGGCGAAATCGGCGCATACATCGTGGACCTTCCCCGGTCCGGTGGTGTTGAATATCCGCGCCGTGGCGGACCAGATGCCGAAATTCTTGTAGTACTGGTAGGCGAGGAGCTCCTGCGCCACCTTGCTAACGCCGTACGGGTGCAATGGACGCAGGGGATGGTCCTCATTCACAGGGACCTCGTCCTCGTTCACGTAGCCGTAGATGGCGCTCGAACCGGCCACCACGACCCTTGTGTCCAGCCTGAGGGCCTTGACGGCCTCGAAAAGGTTGATGGTGCCTCCGGCGTTGGTCGCCATTGTGAGGGCGGGCTTGCTCCAGGACACGGTCGGGAAGCTCTGCGCCGCCAGGTGGTATATCCGCTCCGGGCGCGATTTCCTGAGGGCAGCGTCGACCTGCTTGAGGCTCCGGATGTCGCAGTACAGCAGATGGAGCTTCTTCCGGACCGCGTCGAGCGCACCGACCTCGCTCTTCACATAATAGGTGCCCCAGACATCGTGGCCCTCCGCTACAAGGTGGGCGGCCAGATGGGAGCCTATGAAACCGGACATCCCGGTGACGAATATCCTCATCGAATCTTGGCGAACATTTTGCGGATAGTTAATGATTTCGCCCCCTCCGATCGTCCGTGGATATCACCGAGGGCCCGTGCGTCCTTTCGAAATCCGATGGCCGCTATGGTGCATCCCCCGGACGGCCTCCGAGCATGACGGCACCGGACCATTGCCGCCTCCCGCTTTAGGCCGTGTCACAACTCATATATGGGTGCAAGGATATTAGCGATTCGAATTGGGACATTTGGTGGTGAAATATGACGGGAGACGAGCTCATCAGAATCAAGTCGGGGATACCCGGACTTGACGACATGATGGAGGGCGGCTTCCCGTTCCCCTCGACTGTCCTGGTGGCAGGCAGCGCCGGGATCGGAAAGACCACGTTCGCGCTCCAGTTCCTGGCGAAGGGCGCTGCCGAGGGCCAGAAGGGCATCTTCTTCACTACGCTGAGCGAGACGCCGGCGTGGATGCTCCGCTTCCTTTCCCGGTACACGTTCCTCGACAAGGCGGCTTTCGACAAGTACATCAAGTACGTGGACCTGGGGCCCCAGCTGAGGGAGCAGACCGAGCCCGGCAAGATCCTCGAGTACATCGAGGAGCAGATAAACGACTTTGGGCCCCAGAGGCTCATCATTGACCCGCTGACGGTCGTGGGCGACCTCATGAAAGGCAACTACAGGACCTTCCTCTACGACCTTACGACCCATCTGAAGAACTGGCAGGCCGTATCAATACTGACGGGCGAGGTGTTGCCTTCCGAGCCGTACCCTGTCGAGGTCTCGTACATCGTGGATACCGTGATACTGCTCAACTACGGCCTATCGCCCGACGGCGGCCGCAGGAAGTACATCGAGATATTGAAGATGCGGGGCACCCAGCATGTGACGGGCCAGCATCTCATCAACATCTCCAAGGACGGATTCATGGTCCAGGTCGGCCTGCGCTGAGCGGTAATGGTGGCGTGGTCCTGGGAACGGATTTCTTTCATCCCAATTTATATACTCCCTCGGAATTAATAGAATCGAATGAGCCCCGATGTGAAACCTGCGCCAGGCAGCGAGCCTGATAAGAAGTCGCCGTCCCAGCTCGCACGGCCTTCATCGCCCGGCAAGGGCTCCGTGGCCCCGTCCAATGAGAAGTTGAATTCCCCGACCGGCGAGAGGCACGATGGTGCCGCCCTGAGGGCGATGGAGAATCCCATCAGCGCTACCTTCGACCTCGCAGAGACGGTGAACGACAAGGTGCCCGAGATCAAGAAGATGATCAAGTACGCCTCGGTATTCTTCGCTTTCGCCCTGATAGTGAACTTCATTCTCGTCGTGGCTTTCCTGTTCCAGAACTTCATATTTTTCCTGCTCGTGCTGACTTTCTTCATCATAGGCATCATGTCCCTCCAGTGGATGGTCCGAATCAACAAGTTCTTCGACTTCTTCGCATCCCGCCACATCGCGATAAAGATGATGCGCGACGGGGACCCGCTCGTCCATATACCAAAGGGAAAATCCTCCCTGGACCAGCTGCTCTCGCACCTCAAGAGGATAAGTTTCCCCCTCGAGAACCTGCTCAGGTCCCGGCCGGGCGCCCTTCGGGCGCCGGCCATAATGAAAGGCGGGAGCGGCGTGGAGTACAACTTCGACGCCTACATCAGCGTCGAGCCATCATGGAGCTGGAGGACGTTCAAATCCGGAAAGCCCGGCTATGCGCTATTCATCAAGACCCTGTCCGTTGGCCCCGAAATGAAGGATGTCAAGGCGTTCGAGAACGCCATCAACGACGTCGTCAAGGTCACCGGAATACCTCCCAACAGGGCCATCATACTGGTCGAGAACAGGGAGGGACAGGAGCCGCGACTGAGGGACGATGTGTACGAGCTGGTCACGACCCAGCGCTTCGTCGCACAGTCCGGCAGGGACAGGTTCGTCTACAACCTCCAGATAATCTCGGTCGACCAGGACGGCACATATGATTTCGTTCCGGTCATCTCTGACCTGCCGGGAACATTGCCGTAGTCCCAAAAGAGAATGGAATGGAAATTAGAAAATTCGGGGGCCCGAGGCCCCCGATGCTGATACTGTTGCGTTACCTGCGCCGTCTCCAAAGGACCAATGCCGCTCCGACCGCCGCCATGCCGAACAGCGCCTCGAAGCCCGGCGTCGTCCCGCCAGTCCCTTCCTTGCGCACGGTCACCTTGATGGAACCGCTCGCGCTCAGGCTCCCGTCGCCCAGCGTCATCGTCACGGTGTAGGTCCCCGCCTTCTTGTAGGTGTG